>Ga0307432_1000869_pt1 | contig 20524 bp, 23 predicted proteins | sample SalMarWE160150MG_FD_202158 | JGI IMG/M metagenome (GOLD analysis project Ga0307432, IMG submission 202158) | Salt marsh sediment microbial communities from the Plum Island Ecosystem LTER, Massachusetts, United States - WE1603-150 | ecosystem: Environmental > Aquatic > Marine > Intertidal zone >...
TTTAGAGAGGGGGCTTCGCCCCCTCTCTTACTTTCACCCCCTTCCCTTTTTAAGGGAAGGGGGTCAGGGGGATAGGTCAATTATACCGCTCTGTTCTTGAAAAAAGCTGCTTAATTATTGAAATGTGTCCAGAGTTATCTGAAGATTGTGTTATAATACTTAACAATTTAACATTTAACCCTTGACAAATCGCTAATTAGGTGTTATAATACTTAACAAATAGCTATAAAATTACTATTGACAAATCCTAGAAAAGTGTTATAATAGTTAACAGGAGACTGAAAATGGAATTGGTGGAAGCATTAAAGGAAATCCAGAAGAGCAACGGATATACTGACCAGCAGATGGCAGGTAAAATTGGGTGCAGTAGGCCGTATTACAATCAAATACGTGTAGGGAATATATCTATGGGTCCCCTTCTTCGTCTGAAAGTAATTCAGGCTTTCCCCCAAATTGCTGTTAGATCTTCCATTGTCAAACGGGAGACCAAAGAAACCAAAATCAGCCTGGAACTTAATATTGATGGTAGTGGTCGGTATGAGGTAGATACCGGGATTCCAATGTTAGACCACCTGTTAGCGCAGGTGGTTCGCCACGGAGTATTTGACATAAAGTTATCAGCCACGGGGGATGACCAGCATCACTTAGTAGAAGATGTTGCCATTTGTTTAGGCCGAGCCTTGGGTGAAGCCCTGGGGGAGAAACGGGGTATTGTCAGGATGGCTGACGCTTTGGTGCCTATGGATGATACCCTGGCTCTGGTGGCGGTGGACATTGCTGGCAGAGGATATACTGTATTAGACCTGCCCTTTAGTGGTAATGACATGTTGGGATTTCCCACTGACCTTATCCGCCACTTCCTTGAGTCTTTTGCCATTGAAGCCAGGCTTAATCTCCATGCCAAGATTCTCTACGGCGTCAATGACCACCACAAAGCTGAAGCCCTGTTTAAAGCCCTGGGCAGAGCCTTGGATACAGCCACCAGAATTGACGGGCGGATTAGCGGTGAACTCCCCAGCACCAAGGAGTTTTTGGAAGGCTAGGACTTGTCTCGGTTGCCTAACCTACTTCCATTCCTTGACCAGGTGACGGCGACGCTTGGCTAACCACTCTCTAGACATAAGTTCGAGGACGAGACCACCGGGTGTCCCGGGGTCTAGATAGGCCCAATAACCCTCACTATTTAAAAGAAGCTTAGCCCCTTGAGCGGTGAGGTTGGCAATCTCTTTCTCTACATCATCCACAAGAAAGCCGACGTGATGCATCCCTTCCCCCCAGGTATCAAGGAGGTCAGACTGAAGCATTTTGCCCTCTACCGGCTGTATAAGCTCAATCTCTACTGGCCCGAGGAAGGTATAGGCAAACCTTCCCTTCCAGGAGTGTCCCTCGACATCGGTGCCTTCACCATCACGAAATGTCCAGGGACCCATGCCGAACATCGATGACCAGGCTTCAATAACCTTCCCGATGTCCTTTACCGCGAAACTAATGTGGTCCAACGTTTTGGGCCGGAACTGATAAGTCCCACCTTTTGCCATGTTAGTCAACCTCCTTTTTTGTAGTGATTATAAAAGGTACTGCTATCTCCGTCAAGGAGGCAAAGTACCTAGCTTATTTCCTTAGCGGTTAACCGGTAATAAGCCTCCCGGTATCTCCTGGTGGTAGCTTCAATGACTTCCGGGGGCAACATCGGAGCCGGAGGCTCTTTATTCCAGCCTGATTGAACCAGCCAGTCCCGGACCGGCTGCTTATCATAGCTGGGTCGGGACTGGCCGATTCTATATAGCTTGGTATCCCATAGCCGGGACGAGTCGGGGGTCAGTAGTTCATCAATAAGGATAAGCTTATCATCGTTCAGCCCAAATTCCATCTTGGTGTCGGCAATGATAATACCTCTGGCTCTGGCGTAGTTTCGTGCGTAGTTATAAATAGCCAGGCTTTTCTCCCTCATCTCTTCAGCTATAGCTTCACCTGCCAGTCTCTTTATCTCATCCATACTCAGCGGCAGGTCATGCCCCGTCTCGGCTTTGGTGGTGGGGGTGAATAATGGTTGGGGCAATTCCTGACTTTCCTTTAAGCCTTTAGGTAGCGATTCCCCGAAAATGGTGCCCAGCTTTTGGTATTCTGCCCAGGCTGACCCTGAGAGGTAGCCACGCACCACACATTCAACAGGAATACGCTTGGCTTTGTTGACAATCATAGACCGTCCACTAAGGTAAGGAGGGTAAGCAAAGCGGCTTTCGGGGGGGAGATATGAATCAAGGCAGTGAACATCATTAACCGTTTCTATCAGGTGATTGAGGACTAAATCCCTGGTCTTGTTGAACCAGAAAGCCGAGAGCTGGTTAAGCACCAGCCCCTTATCGGGAATACCGCAGGGTAAGACCGAGTCAAAGGCTGAGATACGGTCAGTAGCTACAATGAGCAGCAGGTTACCCAGGTCATAGGTATCCCGTACCTTGCCCCGGAAAAACAGGGGGAGGGGCAGGTCTGCCTTTATCAACACTGAGGAATTAATACTCATATTGTTTTAGGACTTAGTTCCGTGGGCTCAGCGAAGCCGGGTCTCTCTTTCCACTGGGCTTCGGTTAAGCCCAACCGTTTGAAAATCTCGTTGATGTAACGCAAGTAGTATTGGTAGTCAAAGAGCGGCTCAAGCTCTTCTGGTGGCAGGGTGGCCGTAACCTCGGGGTCAGCCTTGAGCAGGCTGAGGAAGTTTTTGTTTCCCTGCCAGGCTTTCATAGCATTTCGTTGTACCAGTTCGTAGGCTTGTTGCCGGGAGAGTCCTTTATCGATAAGAGCCAGCATTACTCGCTGGGAGAAAATTAAGCCTTTGGTAAGTCCTATATTCCGTTTCATCCTTTGGGGGTAGATTTGCAGTCGCCTCATTACCGAGGTGAAAAGGGCGAGGCAGTAATCCAGGACAAGGCAGGAGTCAGGCAGGATGATACGCTCGGTAGAGGAATGGCTGATGTCCCGTTCGTGCCACAGCGTGACATTTTCCATTGAGGTTAGGGCGTAGCCTCTTACCAATCGGGCTAAGCCACAGATTCGTTCACAGAGTTCAGGATTACGTTTGTGGGGCATTGCTGAAGAGCCGGTCTGACTTGCCCCAAAGGGTTCTTCTACCTCTCGAGTCTCAGTTCGTTGCAGACCCCTAATTTCGGTAGCGAATTTTTCCAGGGAGCTGGCGATTATAGCTAAAGTGGTAACGAATTGAGCGTGGCGGTCGCGTTGTAAAATCTGGCTTGATATCGGGGCTGGGGCAAGCCCTAATCTGGCACAAGCCTTCTCTTCAACCTGGGGAGATAGGGTAGCATAGGTGCCTACGGCTCCTGAAATCTTACCCACAGTGATGGCTCTATTAGCTTCGGAGAGCCTTTGCCGGTTGCGCTTCATCTCCTCAACCCATAGTGCTAGCTTCAGACCGAAGGTGAGTGGTTCGGCATGGATACCGTGGGTGCGACCTATCATAGCCGTATATTTATGTTTTATTGCCTTTTGTGCCAGTACTGAGATGAGTTCTTTTATATCCTGGCTTAATATCTCTGTTGCCTCAACTAGCTGCAGGCTGAGGGCTGTATCTATTACATCAGAGGAGGTAAGACCAAGATGGATAAAACGCGATTCATCACCCAGGCTCTCGGCCACAGAACGAAGGAAGGCGGTCATATCGTGGTGGGTTTCTTTGAGAATCTCCCCCATGCGCTTAAGATTAAGGCGAGCCAGTTTTATCTTGGGCACCGCTTCCCTGGGAATGACGTCTAACTCAGCCCATGCCTCACAGGCGGCAATCTCAACCTCAAGCCACTTAGCAAACTTACTCTCGTCTGACCAGACCCTTTTCATTTGAGGTCTAGAATATCGCTCAATCATTTTTCACTTCCTTGAGATTATTTATTAACCTACCCTTGATGAATATCTCCTTCTGCTTACAACTCACTTCGGTACTTTTCGTAGGCTTTTTTAATTTTATCATGCTTTAAGCCTAGAATCTCGGCGGCGAGATAAGCCGCATTCTTAGCCCCGGCGGTGCCGATAGCCACGCAGGCTACCGGTACCCCGGCTGGCATCTGGACTATGGAGTAGAGGGCGTCAATACCCTCCAGTTCGCTGGTGGCTAGGGGCACACCGATGACAGGTAGGGTAGTCCAGCTAGCCAGAACCCCGGGAAGATGGGCGGCGCCACCGGCAGCGGCAATTATAACCTCAATCCCCCGCTTTTGGGCGGACAATCCAAACTCTCTTATCTTTTCCGGGTTGCGGTGGGCTGATATTACCGACATTTCATAATCAATACCAAGCTTATTTAATGCTTCCACCGTGGGACGCATTAATTCGGCATCTGTTTTACTACCCATAACTACAGCTACTAATGGCATTTTACCTACCTCACCCCCTGTGTCCCCCTCTCCTTCAAAGGAGAGGGGGAAGTAGTTTATGAAGAGGGACTCCGTCCCTCTAAAACTCCCTTTTGTAATATCTCTTCTTCATTGAGAGACCTCAGTCTTATCAGGCAAGGAAGTTAAAACTTAGCACAAGCGTTCTAGTAGCCTTGCCTCCTTTTAATATCCTTGCAAATTCTGTCGGTGGTATATCATTCCGCTAATCATGGCACAAAATATTCCCAGTCCGATAAAGGCTATGCCCATGTAGTTATAATAAGCTTCTGCAACTGTATTTCCCGCCTGTGATTCGAGATTCCACATAAAAACACCAGCAAAAATCATAACAATAGAACCAATTATTGCAAATGCTAACAGTGCTTTCATTCTTGCCTCCTTTTCTTAGCAATGTATCAATACTAAACCTACTACTCCTATGATAGTTACGATTATACCAATGATTATTCCTGTTTTCATTTCATTCCCGAATCTTGCATACTGCTGTTGCGATGGTATAACCTCCATCACTCCTTGAGCTTCGGACAGGCTGCCCATTGACATAAATTGTTACCGTGATATTTCCCCGCCAGCTCTGGTTTTGAGCTGAGACTGTTGCAACCTGAGCTAGGAAGTTGGCACAAATGTAACGATTAGGAACTGGACTTTGATGTTGTTCTATGCCGCCACCTGAGTTAACTAATGTGACTAACGCTCGACGGGTTGCCCCAGTAATCTCATATTCTATCGTGATTCCTTCCGATTCTGTTATTTCAATTCCCCTTTTTGTTCACTCAATACTAGAGTTAATCGCCCCAATTAGCTGGAGCATTAGTATGTTTCACTTTATAGGCAGTAACCATAACTCGAAAAGTAGTATTTTCCACTAGTGGTTTTTCAAGTTTACCTAATGGGATACTTATAAAATCCCCCTCTTTTGGAGTGGAGTCAATATCTCCATCTTGTACTCTCACAATAATATCATCTCTTTCTATATCATAAACTACGAAAACCCACCAAGGATTACCTCCTGCTACACCACCATAAAATGGTGATATTCTCACAACTTCAAAATTAACTCCATCTCCTGGAGAACCAGAAAGGGCACTTGCTACTGTCTTATGCGTAATGGCTGGAGCACAAGCAGAGAATAGTAAAAGACTAGTAGTCAAAATTATAATCGAAATGCTTAATAGCTTTTTCACTTCAACCTTCCTATTTCACTCTCACTTTATTTCAGCAATGTCCCTGCGATAGTGGCAGCCGTCGAAGTGAATTTGGGGGATGTTGTTATAAACCTTTTCTCTGGCTTGGGCAATAGTCTTACCGGTGGCGACTACAGTAAGCACTCGTCCCCCGTTAGTCAATACCTGCCCCGGTTCTGAGCCGACCCTGGTTCCGGCGTGAAATACCACGATGTCTTTATCCAGATTATTCAGTCCGGTGATGGGGAAGCCTGTCTCGTAGCTACCGGGGTATCCGGCCGATGCCATTACCACGCCGACACAGGCATCCTGGCTCCATTCTATATTCATCTGGTCAAGGTTACCATTAATCACTGCCAGCATAATATCCACCAGGTCGGTTTTAAGTAACGGCAGGGTAACCTGGGCTTCTGGGTCACCAAACCTGACGTTAAATTCTAGCACCTTTGGCCCGTCTTGGGAAATCATTAGACCTCCATAAAGGACACCCTGGTAACGTCTTTTCTCTTGAGCCATAGCCTTTACCGCTGGTTCAAGGATGGTTTCCATTATGGTTTGGGACAGTGCCGGACTGAGGAAGTGAGGCGGGCTGTAACTACCCATACCGCCGGTATTGGGACCCCGGTCGCCGTCATATACTGGCTTATAATCGCAAGCCGAGACCATAGGGATGACGGTCTTACCATCGGTAAAGGCGAAGCAACTCATCTCTTTGCCCGATAGACGCTCTTCAATAATTACCTTATCACCGGCAGCACCAAAGGCTCTAGCCTCCATAATATTTGACAGAGCATCTAAGGCTTGCGGAATTGAATCGGCTACGGTTACCCCCTTGCCCGCTGCCAGCCCATCGGCCTTAACTACGATAGGCGGTGTCTGCTGCTGGATATATTCCTTTGCCTTGGTATATTCCGAGAAGCTGGTGCTCTTAGCGCAGGGAATATTATACTTTTGCATCAACTCCTTGGCAAATACCTTGCTTGACTCTATCTGGCTGGCGGCCCCGGTGGGACCAAAGATAGGGATACCCAGATTTTGAAAGTGGTCAACGATGCCCTCCGCCAGAGGTGCCTCCGGTCCGACAATGACCAGCTCAATTCCCTTTTCCTGGGCTACTTTAGCCAGCGACTCTATATCAGTAGGTTTAAGAGCCAGATTATGGGCGATTTGAGCCGTGCCGGCATTACCCAGAGCGGCATAAATCTCCTTAGCTTTAGGGCTCTGGGCTAGCTTCCAGACCAGGGTATGCTCCCTAGCCCCTCCCCCAACAACCAGTATCTTTATCTACCTCACCCCCTGTGTCCCCCTCTCCTTCAAAGGAGAGGGGGAAGGATTGGTTTTGAAGGGGCTTCGCCCCTTCAAACTACCCCTTTGATTAAAGCTTCCCCCATTATAGTTTTATATCTACTTTTTCCGTTTTCACTCACTCTCAAGTTACCAAGTTATGTGAGTAGCAAAGCTCACTTTAGCCCCTTGGATTATTATCGTCTGGTCTGGGTAGGCAACAGTGATTAGGTAGTTGAAGATACCTTCCCCAATTTCTTTGCCCGGAGCTGGTTCGCTCTTATCTGAATCCAAAAGTCCGAAGGTTTTGACCAAGCGCACAAAAGCGTCACCAAGCTCCTTGGCTCGTGCCTCCGAAGTGCCCTTTGGGACGATTATAGCGAGAGACAAGTCATGTTCGTCCTGTGTGATGGCAGCATCTAGGACTTCGGGATATGCCTTGATTTGATCGATGGCAGTGGTTTTGCCGAGCTCTGTGATTTTCGGTGCTTCCTCTTCTGGTGGTGTAGTTACCTCGCTTGGGGGTGGGATCACCCTGTGGGATTCTGTGGGCACTCCTTCCGTTGCCACATAGGCGATGACATTTCCAAAGCCGACACACATGAGAATTATTGCTGCTATTAGATACCCTTTCCCCATTTGGGTCGAACCTCCTTCCCTCTTATTTTGAGGGTTTTATTTTACTCCCATTCAATAGTTGATGGGGGTTTGGAGGTTATATCGTAGACGACACGGTTGACGCCGGGGACTTCGTTGACGATGCGGTTGGAAATCTGGGCCAGCAGGTCGTAGGGCAGGCGTGCCCAGTCGGCAGTCATAGCATCCTCGCTGGTTACGGCACGGATAGCCACCAGGTAGCCGTAGGTCCTGTAGTCGCCCATTACCCCTACCGATTTAACATCGGTGAGTATGGCAAAGCTCTGCCATAGCTGGCGGTATAGCTTTGCCTTCTTAATCTCGTTCATTACAATCCAATCAGCGCTGCGCAGTATCTCAAGCTTTTCTTGGGTTACCTCACCAATGATGCGGATAGCCAAGCCGGGACCGGGGAAGGGCTGACGCCACACCATCTCTTCGGGGAGACCCAGCTCTGCCCCCACCTGGCGCACCTCGTCCTTAAACAGGTATCTGAGCGGTTCCAGCAGGTTGAGCGTCATCTTGGCCGGCAGACCACCAACATTGTGATGGGTCTTTATTTTGGCTGAGGCACTGCCTGATAATGCGCTCTCAATGACATCAGGGTATAAAGTTCCTTGAGCCAGAAAATCAACCTTGCCTATCTTGCTGGCTTCCTCCTCAAATACTCGGATAAACTCCTCGCCAATAGCCTTGCGCTTCATCTCGGGGTCGGTTATCCCTTTCAGGCGGTTAAGGAACCTCTCACTGGCATCAACATAGATAATATTCATGCCCAGGTTAAGCCGGAAGACGTTAAAGGTCCTTTCTACTTCTTCACGACGCAGCAGTCCATGGTTGACAAAGATACAGGTGAGCTGGTCACCGATAGCCCGGTGAATGAGGGTGGCGACTACTGAGGAATCAACTCCGCCAGAGAGAGCACTGATAACCTTACCTTTACCTACTTGCTGTCTAATCTTAGATATGCTCTCATCGACGAAATTGCCCATCGTCCAGTTTCCCTGACAGCCACATATTTGATAGGCGAAATTCCTGAGGATGGTCTTTCCCTGGGGGGTATGGGCTACCTCAGGATGAAATTGGAGACCAAATATTCCTTTCTCACTGCCCATAACGGCAAAGGGCGAATTTTCAGTATAGGCTAAGGCACTGAAACCGGGTGGCATTTCTTCAATCTGGTCGGCGTGGCTCATCCATACCGGAGAGGAGGCAGGTAAATCGGCAAGTAGAGCTGAATCTACATCACTTATATGGAGGATGGCATGACCGTATTCATGCTTGGCTCCCGGGGTGACCTTGCCTCCCAGCTGCTTGGTCAGGACTTGCGTCCCATAGCATATGCCCAATATTGGCAGGCGGCTTTCGTAGATGTAGGCTGGGGCTAGGGGGGCGCCCGGTTCATAAGCACTGGCTGGTCCTCCGGAGAGAATGAATCCCTTGGGGTTCAACGGGGCTATCTTTTCCCACGGGGTATCATAAGATACTAGCTCACAGTATACTTGGCACTCACGTATTCGTCGGGCAATGAGCATGCTGTATTGTGAGCCAAAATCAATAACAATTATAGCTTCCCGCTCAGCCCCAGATATGGCTTCTTTGGCTGCCGAAGGCTGCTCACCGCCCAGCTCCTTGGCAATCTCCAGGTAGGCGGAGACTTCAATATCGCCACTGGTAGTTACCCGGCGGCTAGTCTTTAGGGCTTGTTTCGATTTACCTTTAGCCATGTCTATGCCAAAGATTACCACTGTGATATACTATCGTCAAGAGAAAGAACCATCCTTGTAGGTAGCAGGCTAGTGTGGGATAAACTGCCCCCAGATATCAAAAAGCAGGTTGAGGAGGGTATTGCTATTCTTAAGCAGGGGGGGATAGTTGCCTTTCCTACCGATACTGTCTATGGGTTGGGGGCTTGGGCTGGTAATCAACGGGCGGTGGAGCGGGTTTATCAGGTAAAAGAGCGACCGCAGAATATAGCGCTCCCTTTGCTTCTAGCCCGTACATCACAGATAAGCGAGGTTGCTGAGCCGGTACCCCAGATTGCCTGGCTTTTAGCTCATAAATTCCTGCCCGGTGCCTTGACCCTGGTTTTACCCAGAGCTAACTCGGTTCCCGATATCGTTACTGCCGGGGGTATAACTGTAGCCGTTCGCATCCCGGCTCACCCTGTTCCTGTTGCCCTGGTCGAAGGTCTGGGGGCGCCAATCATAGGTACCAGTGCTAATCTGAGCGGTAAGCCCAGTGCCCTGACTGCTGATGATGTCTATTCTCAGTTTGGGGACAAGATAGATTTAGTTATTGATGGTGGCCGGTGCCCCGGTGGCAGAGAATCTACCATAGTTGATGTGACCCGGGAAACGCCGGTAGTTTTGCGGGAAGGGGCTATAGCCTTAACCGAACTCGAGCAAGTATGCAAGATTATTTAACCCTATCCCCTGTATCCCCTTCCCCTTATCAAGGGGAAGGGGAAGATAATATCTTTAGAGGGGCGTAGCCCCTCTAAAACTCCCTGATTACTATTTCGGGGTAAGAAGAGTCAAAGAGAGGCGAATATGGGGTCCCCGCAAAAACGAAGTTTTTGTGGGGTAAAAAGCCTCTCTTACATAACCAATTCCCCCTCTCCTTGACAAGGAGAGGGGGATTAAGGGGGTGAGGTTGATAGACAACTTTATGGGGGAGCATTATATCTAGGAAAGGAGGTTGAGTAGTGCGTATTGCTATTGGCTGTGACCACAGGGGGCTGAATCTCAAGCAATTTGTTGTGAAGCTACTTACTGAGATGGGGTATATTTATGAGGACTTTGGCTGTTATACCACCGAGTCGGTAGACTACCCTGATATTGCCAAAAGGGTAGCTGAAGCGGTAGCTACGGGTAATTTTGAGCAAGGTATTTTGATATGCGATACCGGCATTGGTATGAGTATCGCCGCTAATAAGGTTAGGGGGATAAGAGCGGCTCTATGTCAAGATGCCTTCAGCGCTCAGCGAGCCCGTCAGCACAATGATGCCAATGTCCTTTGTCTGGGGGTGGGGGAGGGGCAAGATATAATACCTGAAATTGTTGAGGCTTATCTTACCAGTGAGTTTGAGGGTGGGAGGCACGTGCCGAGGCTGGATAAGATAAAGGCTATGGAAGGCTAATTATATGGGAGTTAGCTTGACAATAAATGGGGGCTATGTTATGTTTTGTTATGAGTTGCAGGTAGGATTTCGGAATTTAAGTCCGTCCTTAGAGGGGCGGTTTTTAATTATTAAGGTAAAAGAAAGGGCGAAACTATGAAAAGCGATGTGGTTAAAAGGGGCGTGGAGCGGGCTCCACACCGGTCCTTGTTACATGCTGTAGGCTGGGCGAGTGCCGATATAGATAAGCCCCTTATCGGCGTTATTAATAGCTTTAGTGAGATTGTCCCGGGACATATACATCTGCGGGATATTGCCGAGGCAGTAAAAGCCGGGGTGCGCAGTGGCGGTGGTTTTCCCTTTGAGGTTAACACTATTGCGGTGTGTGATGGTATTGCTATGAACCACCCGGGTATGAAATATAGTCTGCCCAGTCGGGAACTAATCGCTGACTCAGCGGAAATAGTAGCTGAGGCTCATGCCTTTGATGCCCTGGTCTTTATCACCAATTGTGACAAGATAATTCCCGGGATGCTTATGGCGGCGGTGAGACTGAACCTGCCGGCTATCTTTATTAGCGGTGGTCCCATGCTGGCCGGACGTCTGAGCACTAGCACTGGGGTTGAACACGTTGACCTTAGTTCTATCTTTGAGGCAGTAGGCAAAGTAGCTAAAGGAAAGATGACTCAGGAGGAACTGGAGCGGATGGAGGCGGTGGCTTGCCCTGGTTGCGGTAGCTGCTCGGGGATGTTTACCGCCAATACTATGAATTGTGCCACCGAGGCTATGGGTATGGGGCTATCCGGTCACGGTACTATTCCGGCGGTTGATGGCCGGCGGATACAGTTAGCCAGAGAGGCAGGACGGCAGGTTATGGAACTACTGGCTAACAATATTCGTCCGCGTGATATTATAAACGAAGCTTCTATCCATAATGCCTTTGCTGTTGACATGGCATTGGGCGGCAGCACTAATTCAGTTTTGCATCTTATGGCGATAGCCTATGAGGCGGGGGTTGATTTTTCCTTGCCCATGGTGAACCAGATAAGCGAGCGTACCCCTCACCTGGCTAAGGTAAGACCAGCCGGCGATTACCATCTGGAGGACATTGACCAGGCTGGCGGTATATCAGCGGTAATGAAACAGCTCAAAGGGGTATTAAACCTTGAGTCCAGAACAGTATCGAGGAAATCGGTGGCTGAGATTATTGCCGGTTGCCGGTTTGTGGATGAAAAAGTGATTCACTCGGCCGCCAATGCTTACTCAGCTACCGGGGGTATTTGTGTCCTTTTTGGCAATCTGGCACCCGAGGGTGCGGTGGTGAAGAGGAGTGCTGTAGCTCCGGAGATGATGGTTCATCAGGGTCCAGCCAGGGTATTTGACTCTGAAGAGGAAGCCACCGCCGCTATTATGGGTGGCGGCATAAAGTCGGGTGATGTGGTGGTCATTCGTTACGAAGGACCTAAAGGAGGGCCGGGGATGAGGGAGATGCTCACGCCTACTTCTCTCCTGAGCGGTATGGGGATGGATAAGGAGGTAGCCCTGGTAACTGATGGGCGTTTTTCTGGAGCCACTCGGGGTGCGGCTATCGGGCATGTCTCGCCTGAGGCAGCTAGTCGGGGGGCTATTGCTGCCTTGACAGACGGCGACATAATTAAGATTGATATCCCCAATTATAAGCTTGAGGTTGAGCTAAGCGACAAAGAGATATCCGAGCGCCTGGCACAGTTAGCTGAGTTTGAACCTAAGATAAAAACAGGCTATCTCAGGCGCTATGCGGAAAGGGTATGTTCGGCTAGCACTGGGGCAGTGTTTAGCCGATAAGGGAGAAAAATAATGAAAATGACTGGTGCCCAGATTATATGTGAGGGTCTGGTAAAGGAAGGGGTAGAGGTTATCTTTGGTTTCCCCGGTGGAGCTGTTTTACCCCTATATGATACCCTAGCCCGATATCCTCAGCTTCGTCATATTCTGGTGCGTCATGAGCAGGGGGCAGCCCATGCCGCTGATGGCTATGCCCGAGCCACAGGGAAGGTGGGGGTATGTATAGCTACCTCAGGTCCCGGGGCTACTAATTTGGTAACCGGTATTGCTAATGCCCATCTTGATTCGTCCCCGGTAGTAGCCATAACCGGTCAGGTAGCCAGACCCTTTATTGGCAAAGATGCTTTTCAGGAGGTAGATATTTCCGGTATTACTTTGCCCATTACCAAGCATAACTATCTTGTCCTCGACGTAGGTTCACTGGCTAAAATAGTTAAGGAGGCTTTTTATCTAGCTCGGACTGGGCGACCGGGTCCGATACTTATTGATGTCCCACGAGATGTCTTCATAGAGCAGACGGAGTTTAACTACCCGAGCCAGGTAGATTTACCTGGCTATAAGCCAACACTTCAAGGACATGTCGCACAGATTAAGAAGGCAGCCAAGCTTATAAATGAGGCTCAGCGACCTCTTATTATTGGCGGTAGGGGGATAATTATCTCTGGAGCCTATGCCGAGCTTAAGCAGCTAGCCGAAACGGCGCAAATACCGGTGATTACTACTTTATTGGGCATTGGTTGTTTCCCGGAGAGTCATATCCTGAGTTTTGGTATGTTGGGGATGCACGGCATGGCTTATGCTAATATGGCGGTCGCGGCGGCTGATGTCATTATTGCCATTGGGATGAGGTTTGATGATAGGGCTACAGGTAAGGTGAGCGAGTTTGCCCCTCACGCCAGCATCATCCATATTGATATCGACCCAGCCGAAATCGGTAAAAATGTGCCGGTAGTTGTGCCTATTGTTGGTGATGTGAAGCTGGTTCTAAACGCATTAAATAAATTGATTATCTCTACCGAGCATGTTGATTGGTTCCAGCAGCTTGAAGGCTGGCGGAAGGAGCACCCTTCAACGGTTATAAGAGACTGCGAAGGGCTCCTGCCTCAGTTGGTCATTCGCAAGATATATGAGGTAACACAGGGTGAGGCTATTATTGTTACCGGGGTCGGGCAGAACCAGATGTGGGCAGCCCAACACTACTGCTATGATAAGCCAAATAGCCTAATCTCATCAGGTGGGTTAGGCACTATGGGATTTGAGCTTCCAGCAGCTATAGGGGCCAAGGTAGGCTGTCCTGATACTACTGTTTGGTGTATCGCTGGTGACGGTGGTTTTCAAATGACTATCCAGGAGTTAGCTACTATAGTCCAGGAAAAAGTGGCGGTTAAGATAGCTATTATTAACAATGCTTATCTGGGGATGGTAAGGCAATGGCAGGAATTGTTCTACGGACGACGGTATGTCGCCACCCCATTGAGCAGTCCCGACTTTGTTAAGATTGCTGAGGCATATGGAATTCCGGGGCTAAGGGTTAGACATAAGGAGGAGGTAGTTCCAGCTATTGAGCAGGCCATGGCGGAACGAGGTCCTTTCTTAATTGATTTTGTCGTGGAACCTGAAGAGAATGTTTATCCTATGGTGCTGCCGGGGGCGGCTTTGACTGAAGTTCTGGAAGGACCTAAGAAAGAGGCGAAAGCTGTCTCAGATTCAGCAAAGCTTCCGGTGAGCAATATCTGAGCCTGGAAAAGAGGTAGCGGCATGACTATGAAGCACACCCTAGTTGCTTTGGTAGAGGATAAGCCGGGGGTACTTACCCGGATGGCAAGCCTTTTCCGAAGGCGTGGCTTCAATATTGAGAGTATTGTTGTCGGGCGTAGTGAAGTGCCTCATCTATCGCGCATGACCATTGTCATTAGTGGGCCAACTACGATGGTGGAACAGCTCAGAAAGCAGTTGGATAAGATTATAGATGTGATCAAGGTGTTTGATATTACCGCCGAGGATACAGTAGCCCGGGAATTAGCCTTGATTAAGGTCGGGGCTACTTCCTCTAACCGAAGCGAGATTATTCAGATTGTGGACATATTTAGAGCCAATATTGTAGATGTTGCCCCTGATTCGGTAACAGTTGAGGTTACTGGTGATGAGGAAAAAATTGATTCTTTATTAAATTTGCTTCGTGGTTTTGGTATTAAGGAAATGACCAGGACCGGTCGTATAGCTATGGCCAGGGGAGGCCGGCGGCCACCAGTGGCAAAGCAGTCATCTAAAGCTGAGGGCAAAAAGCAAAAGGCTTAAACGTCCTTATCGGGGGAAGCTGGAAAGGGCTTAAAATTAAGGTGAAAATCCTTCTCTAAAACCTGTATTTCCCCCCGCCGTCCCTGACTTCAAAACAATGGTTAGTCGTTAAATAGATTAAAATAATAACTAAAAAGGAGATGATAAATTATGGCTAAGATATACTATGATAGTGATTGTGACCTGACTTTGCTTGATGGGAAGGTGGTGGGCATTATAGGTTACGGAAGTCAGGGGCATGCCCATGCTCAGAACCTGAGGGATAGCGGTTGCCAGGTAGTAGTGGCTGAAGCCAGGGGGAGTGAGGGCTGGAAGAAGGCTAAGGAGACTGGCTTTGATGTATTGATGGCGGCTGAAGTGGCCAAGCAAGCCGATATTATTGTAATGCTGGCTCCTGATAACCTGCACCGAGATATATACTATCAATCTATTGAACAGGGATTAGCCCCGGGCAATACCCTGATGTTTGCTCACGGTTTTAATATCCATTATGGGCAGATTACCCCGCCACCCGGGATTGATGTTAACATGATAGCTCCCAAGTGTCCCGGTCATATGCTAAGGCAACTCTATACCGAAGGCAAAGGACCGCCAGCCATAGTGGCTGTTCATCAGGATGCCTCAGGTAAGGCCAGGGATATAGCTCTGGCTTATGCCAAGGGTATCGGTTGCTCCCGAGCCGGCATTATAGAGACAACCTTCGCTGAGGAAACCGAGACTGACCTCTTCGGTGAGCAGACGGTGCTATGTGGTGGGATTAGCGCCTTGATAAAGGCTGGGTTTGAGACGCTGGTTGAGGCTGGCTATCAGCCGGAGATAGCCTACTTTGAGGTCTGCCACGAGCTTAAGCTTATTATTGACCTGATATATCAGGGCGGCTTAGCTTATATGCGCTATTCAGTCAGTGATACCGCCGAGTATGGTGATTATACCCGGGGACCACGGGTTATTGATGAAATGGTTAAAGACGAGATGGGACAAATCCTGGCTGAGATTCAGGATGGTAGCTTTGCCAAGGAATGGATTCTGGAAAACCAGGCTGGTCGCCCGGTGTATAATGCCCTGAAGCGCCTGGACGAGGAACACCCCCTTGAGCTGGTGGGCAAAGAGCTACGCCAGATGATGCCGTGGCTGAAGAAGTAAAGCGAAAACTTAGATTTATTAAAGATTGAGGAACAAGATATGGACAGGGTAGTTATATTTGATACTACGCTGCGGGATGGGGAGCAGGCGGCAGGGGGCACCTTGAATATTCAGGAGAAACTGGAGATAGCCAGGCAATTGGAGAGGCTGGGGGTGGATGTTATTGAGGCTGGCTTTCCCATTAGCTCCCCCGGCGACTTTGATGCGGTAAGGCTGGTGGCTAAAGAGGTCCGTACTCCCGTAATGTGTGCCCTGGCTCGGGCTCATCCCGATGATATAGACCGGGCTTGGGAGGCAGTTAAAGAAGCTGAGCGTCCACGCCTGCATGTGTTTCTTTCGGCTTCAGATATACATCTGCTTTATCAACTAAAGAAGAGCCGTGAGGAGATTCTGGAGATGTCCCGCAGTATGGTAGCCAGGGCTAAGAAATATACTGATGATATAGAGTTTTCCCCGATGGATGCCAGTCGGACTGAGCCTGAGTATCTGTATCAAGTCCTGGCAGCAGTTATTGGCGCCGGGGCGACTACGGTCAATATCCCTGACACGGTGGGCTATGCTATACCTGACGAGTTTGGTAGCCTTATTGAGGGAATCCTCAAGAATGTGCCCAATATTGATCGGGCGGTAGTTAGTGTTCATTGCCATAATGACCTGGGTCTGGCGGTGGCTAACAGCCTGGAAGCAGTCAAGCGTGGCGCCAGGCAGGTGGAGTGCACCATTAATGGCATTGGCGAAAGGGCAGGCAATGCTTCGCTTGAGGAAATTGTAATGGCTATCAAGACCCGCGGCGACTTTTTTAACCTGACTACTAATATTGATACCACACAAATTTATAAAACTAGCCGATTGGTAAGTGAGCTGACCGGTTTCTTGGTCCAGCCTAATAAGGCAATTGTTGGTGCTAACGCTTTTAGTCATGAGGCGGGTATCCATCAGGATGGCGTCATCAAGATGCCGATAACCTACGAGATAATGGACCCCAGGACAGTAGGCATACCAGCTAGCAGCCTGGTGCTGGGTAAGCTTAGCGGGCGGCATGCCTTTAAGGAGCGGTTGGCGGAATTAGGCTATAGCTTATCTGAGGAAGATTTCAACCGTGCCTTCACCGCGTTTAAGCAGCTGGCTGATAAAAAGAAGAAGATTGCCGACAAGGATATTGAGTCCCTTATTGCTGAGGAGTTACGCACTGTCTCTGAAGTGTACCACCTTGACCGTGTTCAGGTGTCTTGTGGCGATAGAGGTATCCCCACCGCCTCTGTCAGGCTTATTGCTCCCGATGGTCAGGTTCTAGCCGATGCTGCTCTGGGGGCGGGACCCGTGGACGCTGTGTGTAAGGCTATTGAACGACTGGTGGGAGTGCCTAACGTGCTTACTGAATTTACCGTTAAGTCGGTAACCGAAGGCATTGATGCTATCGGTGAGGTACTTATCAGGATAGAGAGTGAGGGCGTAACCTACACTGGACGGGGGGCCGATACTGATATTATTGTTGCCAGCGCTAAAGCTTATATCAATGCCCTTAATAGGCTGCTGGCGGCCAGGGGAATGGCTGGGTAGGTTTTTTAATAGAGGTACCGGGTGGTAATTGAAATAGAAGTGATTCCTCCGCCTCCTGCTGGCTTATATTTACTCTCTGCGGTTGCTACGTGTAGTTACATTGATTGTACTATTTCTAACCTCAGCCTATTGGATTACTTTTCGGAACGCTCTAAAGGGGGGGAACTACATTGACTCTAGCGGAAAAGATACTGGCGGCTCATACTGATGAGAGGGAGGTTAGCCCCGGTGAATTTGTCAATGTCAGGGTAGACCTGATTCTGGCTAATGATATTACTGCCCCCATTGCTATAAAGGAGTTTCAAAAAATAGGGGTGGGTAGGGTCTTTGACCCCCAAAAGGTAGTGATGGTGCCTGACCATTTTGTGCCCAATAAGGACATTGCCTCTGCCGAGCAGGCTAAGCTGATGCGAGAGTTTGCTTACGAGCAGGGTATAATATATTTTGAAATCGGGCAGTCGGGCATTGAGCATGTGCTTTTGCCTGAGCAGGGTCTGGTGCTGCCCGGGGAGGTGGTTATCGGGGCTGATTCACACACCTGTACCTATGGTGCTTTAGGTGCCCTGGCTACCGGCATGGGGTCAACAGATATTGCCGCGGCGATGGCAACCGGGGATGTCTGGATGAAGGTGCCACCGACTATTAAGCTGGTTTACCACGGCAGTTTGGGGGAATGGGTAGGGGGCAAAGACTTAATCCTGTATACCATCGGCAATATTGGTGTTGATGGTGCTCTGTATTCGGTAATGGAGTTCACTGGTGAGGCAATAGACTCACTATCTATGGATGGACGGTTCACGATGGCTAATATGGCTGTTGAGGCTGGAGCCAAGGCTGGTATGTTTAGGGTAGATAACAAGACTCAGCTTTACATAAAGTCTCGTGCCCGACGCCCATATAGGGTTTATGAAGCAGATAATGATGCTGAATATGCTCAGATTATTGGCTACGATGTCTCTGATATCGAGCCCCAGGTTGCCTTGCCTCACTCACCGGCTAATACTAAGCCGGTCAGTCAGGTAGGGGATATAGAGATTGACCAGGCGGTGATTGGTAGTTGCACTAACGGTCGTATTGAGGATTTGCGCCTAGCTGCCCACATATTGAAAAGGAGAAAGGTTCACCCCAGGGTGCGGTGCATTATCATCCCTGGCTCACAGCAGGTATATCTTGATGCCCTGACTGAGGGGCTAATAGAGATATTCATCAGGGCCGGGGCGGTAGTTAGTACTCCAACCTGTGGTCCCTGTCTGGGTGGTCATATGGGGGTTCTGGCTGATGGCGAAAGGTGCATCTCAACCACCAACCGCAACTTTGTCGGCAGGATGGGCAGCCCCAAATCAGAGGTCTACCTGTCTAATCCAGCCATTGCCGCCGCCAGCGCTATAGCTGGTAGGATTGCCAGCCCGGAAGAAATAAAATGAAAATAGGCAAAATTGAGAAATTCTTTGTGAATAGCAAGTGGAATGAAAAGAGGAGACGACAATCAGCTCAAAAATTATTTGACTTTGCCAAATTAGAAGGAGAGCTAGACTGCCTGGAGATTGGCTGTGGGAATGGGGCAGTATCCAGGCATTTTGCCAGGGAATATCGCTCCGACGTCATTGGCACTGATATAGACCCGGAACAGATTGAGCTTGCTCAGGAAGGAATTACTGAAATTCCCAATATTAGATTCTTATTGGCCGATGCAACCAGCTTGCCTTTTGAGGATAACAGGTTTGATGTTGTGATGTCGTTTCAGGTCATGCACCATATATCCAACTGGCTGGATGCTATGGCAGAAGTGAGCCGGGTCTTAAGACCGGGCGGCTATTTCATTTACGCTGACCTTCTTTATCCGGAGCTGTTAGCAAAATTTGGCAGATTTCTTGCCAGTAGATTCCGAATGAATATGTACGGCATAACCACCTTGCAAGATTTAGCTTCGTTTATTGAGAAAAACGACTTTTCCACCATTCATGCCTCATTGAAAAACGGATTATTCGGGTACCATTTCGAAGCGGTGTATCAGAGTAATTAAGCTGGTGATGGATTATGGCAGAAAATGTTGAGGTGGAGAGACTAAAAGGTTCGGATAAACCGGAATTGCTTGATTTGTTCGCTGAAGCCTTTAAAGAGCACCCGTTGATTCCTGCCCTTGGGGCTAAACCAGAGAGGACAAGAGCAGTCTTCAAATCCTTTCTTGACTACTTCGGGAGGACGAAAAACTCATTACTGTATGGGATTCGGAGAGATAATAAGCTTGTTTGTGCCACAGTTTCTCTAGATTCTACAGCAGCAACATCTATGCTAGCCCTGATGAGGTTTATCTGGGCTCTATGGCGGGCTTTGGGCTGGCGTATTGCCAGGGAGTTTGGGGTACTTCATAAAGAAGAACCAAAATATGAAGGCCGCTACCTTGAGCTGGTAATCCTGGGCACATTACCTGCCTATCAACGGCAAGGCTTGGGACGCAAGATGTTGCGTTTTCTCAATAATGAGGCTAAGAGAGATGGGTATAAAGGGGTAATACTGGTTGCTGACCGTAATACGCCCGCCATTAATCTATACTTAAAAGAAGGGTTTGTTGCGGACAAAGAGTTTGCCATGGGAGAGGCAACCCTGTGCTGGATGCGACTGGTGTTTTAAGGGCACACCATTGAACCGGGCACAGGCAAAAAACCACCCCGAGTAAAAGACTTTGAGAATTCTCTGGTGGAGTTGTGAAGAATCAATATTTTGGAGACAACAGGGATTTATTCAAGTATGATTTGATTTACCAGATTGTTCAGGCTGGTTTGGTTAAACGCTTTACGTTCATTACGATGCTTACAGAGAATGACGGCACTGGGCAGGGTGGGGTAACAAACCGTGGTAAAGCAAAAGCGGGGAAGCAGAATGAAGAGGTGGTGAAATTTTTAGATAAATGCATAGGTGAGAATAAAAGAAACATTAAACAATTGGAGAGCTTCTTCGGGAAATATGGTATCAGCATAAGGATTTACAAAAAGGATGAGCATTTTATTTCGCGAACGAGGCAGGAATATTTCAAGCAGATAAAGGATGAGCTCTTAACAAAATCCTTAATT
>Ga0307432_1000872_pt1 | contig 20495 bp, 16 predicted proteins | sample SalMarWE160150MG_FD_202158 | JGI IMG/M metagenome (GOLD analysis project Ga0307432, IMG submission 202158) | Salt marsh sediment microbial communities from the Plum Island Ecosystem LTER, Massachusetts, United States - WE1603-150 | ecosystem: Environmental > Aquatic > Marine > Intertidal zone >...
GCCAACCTAGTCAATAATATGGAGAAGATCAACAAGGAAATAGTGGCACCATTCTACGATTTGCTTTGTGCTGGTGAGGAGGTCAAGCGAAGTCATGTTGGAGCGAAGACCGTTGATGCCGGTGACATTATGCAGACTATGGAGGGTTGGACCACCATAGGGGTAGGTAAATCGAGTGTGCCGACATTCAACAGGATGCCCTTCGAAAGGAGGCGAAGCTTCAGGAAAAAAGGTAGAGAAACCCAGAGGGGATTGGAGGCAGTTGATCAAGCCATAAGCGAGCTTTCGGTGACGATTCATCCCGGGGATGCCGGAAAGGCTCTATATATGATCTCCGCACCATCTAGGGAAATGAATATAGCAATGGTGAGAGAACTCGGAGGTCTTATGAGGGAAATGGCAGAGGATGCCGTAATCAGAAGTGGCGACTATCCAAGAGCGGGGAACGACGTCGGCGTAACACTTATTTTCTCCAAGCTTAGTAACGTACCTAGGTTGAAGGAATTCTATCGCAATGCATCAAGCTCCACTGCCACAATACAGAAGAGACAAATGGAAGCGGAGGAAAGACTGAGAGAACTAGAGGAAGCTGCAGAGGGCTTGCCTTCGCTAATATCTGGTGACGGACAGTAGCACTCATCTAGTTATTTCACAATTTAATAGACGGGGTGTATTTCTTGGTAGAGTTAAGATATTTCTGGGGGGTGTGGTAGTTTTCAGCATTCGAAAGGATTTGAGGCGTTACTTGCTTTGATGTCATCTAGTCTTGTTTGCCGCACCGGTAGGGAGCAACTCTGTAAGTTTTGCTGAAAGAGCCTCTTTAGTAAAGGGTTTCGAGATTATCCCATCAATTCCCACCCTCCTCAGCTCCGTGGGATTGAATTGTGTCCCCCAGCCTGTGATCAGAATTACTGAGGTCTCAGGCCTCATCTCTTTAATTCTCCTGGCAACATCGCGCCCCGACATTTCCTGCATTCCCATGTCAGTGACTACGATGTCGTAGTCGCTCTTGCCCTTGTTAAAAGTCTCCAGAGCCTCCTTTGCATTAGTAAACCACTCTACCTGGTGGCCTAGCCGTTCCAGCATGAGCCTGAGAACTTCGTTGGTCTGGGGATCGTCTTCTATGAGAAGAATTGTTGCCCTCTTTATGGAGGTGGGCTCTTCTGGAAGCAGCAGTCTCTTGCCAGTGCTGACCGCTACCGGTAGCTTGATATAAAAGGTTGCCCCCTTTCCAACAGAGCTATCAACGTTGATGCTCCCGCCATGCCTGCTAATAATACCATAGGCCACACTAAGCCCCATCCCAAGCCCCCCAGCGCTTTTGGTGGTGAAGAATGGGTCGAAGAGCCTACCCTTTATCTCCTCAGGGATGCCCATACCTGTATCGGTAATAGAGAGAACCACACAATTGTTCTCCAGCTTGCTCTTAACGGTGATTTTGCCACCATGAGGCATAGCATCCATAGCGTTGAAAATGATATTAGTTAGAACCTCTCGCAGCTCTGTAGAGTCTCCCTCAATAGGAATCGCTTTACCCATCTCAGCGCTAATATCGATCGCGATGCGGTCTACTGCCTGTCGCTCCAGCCTGCGGGGCTCTACCATCTGTAAGGCGTCCCTAACTACTTCATGCAAATCGAGCACTTCAAATTCCCGGTCCACTCTCACTCTGGCAAAGTCCTGGAGGCGGCGAACCGTCTTGGCGCCATCAACAGCGCTCTGCTCGATGATTCGAAGATCTCTCACCATCCTGGGGTCTTTTGCATTACCCAAGGCTAACTGAGCCCGACCTAGAATTACCGAAAGCATATTATTGAAGTCGTGAGCAACACCACTGGCCATCTCACCCAGAGCCCTTAGATTCGCCGATTGAATCATAAGGTCATGTGCCGCTTTGAGCTCTGAGTAGGCTTTGCTTAGCTCATTTTCACGTTCACTTATCTGAATGAACAATCGAGAGTTCTCCACAGCCGCCGCTATCTGCCCGGCAAGCTGCTCCAATACCTCCCTCTCTACATCGCCGTAGGCATTAGGGTGGCGACTGGTGAGATTGAAGGTGCCAAAGACCTCACCCTTGGAGAATAGGGGGACGCGAATCGCCGACTTTAGGCCGCTCTTTAGAAGTTGCTTCTCGTCGATGGCAAATTGCGTTTCCTGGGTAAAATCTGTTTCAATGTTGCTCCTCTTGTGTTCCATAACCCATGCTGTGGTGGAACCAGCTAAAGGAATAATGTCTCCTTCACCCAGTCCCGTCTCCACCTCACCAGAAACGGCAAAGAGCCTGAGTTGATCCCCGTCAACCAGAGTGATGCTTGCTCGGTCAAAATCGATGATCTTCTTGATCTCGCTGGTAAAGGCTTGGTATATATCTCTTATGTCCAGGCTAGAGCCGATGATCCTGGTGAGCTCACTAATTACCTCTAGCCTTTTATTGCGTTGGATGATCTCTGCCTCAGCTTTCTTCCTCGCTGAGACATCCCTTATCAGCAGGGCATAGGCAGGCTTGCTCTCATAGATAATACTCTTGAACCTGATTTCAACTGGTGTTTTCTCTCCAGCTTCGTTGATGATGGTGGTTTCCCAGGTCTCAGGCACTGTCTGACCAGTCATAGTAGCTTCATAGATCTTTTTGGTATACTCCACGCTCTCGGGGGCTACGTATGTCCAGAAACTCTGTTTCGCTAAGTCCTCCAATGGTCTGCCTAGGAGTTCAGCGCTTCTTTTATTGGCGAAGACTATGTGCTCTCCTCGAATCACGACATAGATCTCGTTAATATCATCAACGAGTGCCCTGTATCTCGCCAGCGTTTCACTCAACCTATTATGTGCAAGTTTGGATGGTCGCCGGAACAATCGGCAAGGTGCCCATTTGAAGATTTTCACGCAGGTTGTCGAGGATTTGAGAATTGCAGCACGTAGTGCTTCCACTCCGTTCCCCTCACTATCGTCTTGATGCACTACTAATGATACTGATAACCTCTAAGATATCATCAACCCGGAAAGGCTTGCGAATCATAAGGAGTGGCCCCAATGACATTGCCTCCATGGCTACAGGGTCATCACCATAACCGGTGATGATGGCAACTATCACCTTGTCATCCTTTTGCTTTATGGCGGAGAGGGCCTCCGCTCCGCTCATTCCTGGCAGCACCAAATCTAGGAAAACTAGGTCGAAGTGCTGCCGCTCCATTTCCTCAATGGCTCTCTCTCCATTTTCTACAGCGACGATCCTGTACTTTTGCTCTGAGATGATATCGCTGAGCATCTCTCGCACGCCAGGATCATCATCAACAACGAGCACACTTCCCTCTACTACCGTTGACTGTTTAGCTATCCATTCGTCCAGTAGTTCTTTTTTAAACCTCCAATTCCCTCCTATCTTAGAGGCAGGGATTTTTCCCTTTTGGGCTAGCTTATAAACAGTCATATAATTCAGTTTTAGATACTCTGCCACTTCCTTGACGGTCATTAAGTCACTCATTTGGCCTAACCTCCTTCCGCGTTGATAGTCCCTTTCTACAAAATTTTACTTTATTATACATTAATGACGTATTTTTCACAACATCGACATTTTGTCAGGAAGGGATAAGACCCTCCCTCTTTTCTTTCATAGGTATTCTTACTCTGTCAGGTCATCCCATTTGGGGATAGGCTATATTTGAGCCCTTCTTATCCGCTAAAAAAAATCGTAGAAGTGTGCTAGCGGGAAAGGGATGGAGCTTTCAACACATAGTCACCGTTCTCGGTGGGAAATACCTCCTTGAGAAGTAAGGTTTGTCCTCTCTGGAGTGCGGTGAAGCCGTACCTACTGCGGATGCGGTCAATAATCTCGTCCAGACGCTCCCGGCGCTCTATGGAGAAATCCCATAAGATGAACTGCCTCCCGTCATTGATTAAACTTGATACCCCAACGCCAATAAGGCGCACTTGCTGCTTCCTTTGGCGAAAAGCCTTCTCCAAGAGTTCACGCGCCGTATCGAAGATGACCCAATCAGCATTCGTTGCTTCCTTCAGTGTGTAATGACGGGTGATAGTGTAAAAATCAGCATACCTGAGCTTTAGAGCGACGCATCTAGCACTTCTACCGTTACGACGCAGTTCAGCGCCTACCCTTTCGCTGAGGTAACACAGGGTCGCCTTAAGAAAAGGGTAGTCTAATGTGTCTTTAATGAAGGTGGTCTCACGGCTTATCGATTTAGGTGGCTGGGGGGGCTCAACTTTCCTTTCATCGATCCCCATGGCATAGCGATGGATTACCTCTCCCGGAGCACCCAGGCTGCTCTTCAAAAGGGGGGCTGGGAAATTGGCTAGTTCCCCAATGATGGTGATCCCCATTGTCTTCAGCGACTGCTCTGTCTTTGGGCCCACGCAGGGCAGCTTGGCGATAGGCAGCGGGGCGAGAAATGAGCGCTCCTTTCCATGTGCTACTTCAAGGATTCCATCCGGCTTTGATAAGGCAGAGGCAATCTTAGCCACCAGCTTAGAATTGCCAATGCCAATCGAGGCGGTAAGCCCAGTGTCGTTCTTTATCATCTGTTTCATTCTTAGTGCCGTTTCCTTGGCGGAGCCGTAGAGGGGTTCGAAGCCAGTGAGATCAAGATAGGCCTCGTCGATGCCTCCAGGCTCCAGGTAGGGGGTGAAATCGGCGAGAATGGCCATGATTCTTGCTGAAGCATCTCGATAGCGGGAGAAGCGGCCGTTCAAAAATATCGCATTGGGGCAGAGACGATATGCTTTCATCAGGGGCATGCCAGCGCAAAGTCCGTAGGCTCTCGCCTCATAGGAGGCGGAACAGACAACGCCACGAGAGCGAGGCTCACCGCCAATTACAACAGGCTTTCCTTTGAGTTCAGGGTTCAGCACCTGCTCTACAGAGGCAAAGAAAGCATCAAGGTCAACATGGAAGATTTTTCGCTCTTTATCGCACATATGTTCTATTATAAATTATGAGGGATTGCAATCCTTTTGTCAAGAGTCTCCATACTATTGCAAGGATACTTAGGAGGACGACCAGAAGGAGCGCTTCTGTGGGGGTTTAGAGGCTTCGCAGCGTAAAGCGTGTATCAATCCATTTCATGGCGGGTGGAGAAATATGATTTCGCTTCACCTTCACTGCGCTGAGGGCTTTGGCTCGCCGCAATGGCAGAGACAATGGCGAGTAAGTGATGTGCCGCACTACCCACACAAAACAGTGTAGAACCAACGAATATAGTGCCTTGCAATTCTGGGTGGGTATTGATAAAATAATTGGCGCTGAAGGAAACGGGGTGTGGCGCAGTTCGGTTTAGCGCGCTTGCATGGGGTGCAAGAGGTCGGAGGTTCGAATCCTCTCACCCCGACCATTGTTGTTTTATTCATCTATCCAGAAGCTATAGTCAAATAGAAACAGATGGTGTGGTTTGGGCAGAGCTTTTGTTGGTTTGGCTCTGTCCGTCATGACATAGTAAAGTCCTCCTCAAGAAACTCCTGACGATTGTTCGTCAACTACCGTAAATGTGGAAACTGCTATAATAGTCTAGTAGCTTGTCTCTATCCACTTTTTTATAAATCTTAAGTAAATGTAGTCTTATTTTCACTTTTCTCCTATTCGACCCCTTGCTTTAGCGAGGTGGCTATGCTATTATATGCTCGAAGGATTGGTTTCCTTCGGGGGCGAGATGACTGCGGAGAAAGAGAAGGCCTTAGATCTGGCAATAGGCCAGATTGAAAAGCAATTTGGTAAAGGCTCGATAATAAGGCTTGGGGAGACTTCGAGAATGATGGCAGTGGACGTTATTCCTACTGGTGCCATCGCATTGGATATCGCCCTTGGTGTTGGCGGCATACCGCGGGGTCGGGTCATTGAGATCTTTGGACCAGAGATGAGCGGGAAGTCGACTCTGGCCCTTCATGTTATCGCTGAGGCTCAGAGTCGCGGCGGCAAAGCAGCGTATATCGACGTAGAGCATGTCTTCGACAAGCGCTATGCCGCTAACTGTGGTATCAAAGTAGAGGGAGAGGACAGTTTATTAGTATCCCAGCCGGATACCGGGGAGCAAGCACTGGAGATCACTGAGTATTTGGTCAGAAGCAACGCGGTAGATGTGGTAGTCATTGATAGCGTGGCTGCCCTGGTTCCTAGAGCAGAGCTTGAGGGAGAAATGGGAGACGCTCATGTTGGGCTTCAGGCTCGATTGATGTCCCAGGCATTGAGAAAGCTTACTGCTGCTATCCATAGGTCGCAAACCGCTGTAATTTTCATCAACCAGTTACGGGAGAAGGTAGGGGTATTCTTCGGCAACCCTGAGGTGACCCCTGGGGGTAGAGCGTTGAAGTTCTATAGCTCGGTTAGGATCGATCTGAGGCGACTGGAAACCATCAAAAAGGGAGATCAAATGGTAGGCAGCCGAGTTAGAGCGAAGGTGGTTAAGAACAAGGTTGCACCTCCTTTCAGAAACGCTGAATTTGACATCATGTTCGACCAAGGGATAAGCAAGGAGGGCAGTCTCCTTGACCTGGGGACAGAGATTGGCTTGGTGACGAAAACAGGTGCCTTCTACTCCTATGGCGAGGTTCGTCTTGGTCAGGGTCGAGAGAACGCTAAGGATTACCTCGGGGAGCATATGGAGGTTGCCCAAGAACTTGAAGATCAAATAAGGGCGGAGGTTTTTAAGCCTCAAGACATCCCGCAAGCGGTTTAGAACAGTTATAAATTCTGACCAGTGTTAGTAAAAGGCTGGGAGTTAGCAGTCCAGCCTTTTTGTGTTTAATTATGAATACCATAACCGCTATTAAGGATCTGAAGAGGGGGAAGAGCCGGGTCAATATTTACTTGGGTGGCACCTTCGCCTTCAGCTTGGATAGGGGGGTGGTTCAGGAACATGGCCTTCACACGGGCCAATCACTCTCTGATTCGCAGATAAATGAACTGGTAAGGGCTGGCCTTTTTAACAAGTGCCTTGAGGCTGCTCTGCGCCTGTTGAGTTATCGCCCACGTAGTGAGGCGGAGATAAGGCAGAGGCTCTACCGAAGATTCGAGAAGGAAACTATAGATAGGGTAGTTCTCCATTTGAAAGAAAGACAAATTGTGGACGATGGTGCCTTTGCTCGATTTTGGACAGAGAATCGGGAGTCCTTTAACCCTCGGAGCAAGAGACTACTTAAGCTGGAGTTGAGGCGCAAAGGAATCGACTCAGAGGTGGTAGATGAGGTTCTGGAAGGGGTTGATGATGAGGAGAGCGCCTATCGGGCAGCACAGAGAAAGGGGCGCAATCTGGAAAAGGACTATGAAACTTTCAGACAAAAACTGGGTGCTTTTCTGAGCAGTCGGGGCTTTAGCTACGGTGTAATCAACCGGACTATCGAGCGCCTATGGCAGGGGTTAAGCTAGCTTTACTTGCCTTGGCTTTGAGGCCAATGAAGGCCTCAATACGGATATAATTCATTGGTGGCCTTATCTAACCCGGAAAGCCCCAGACGAAAGGGGAGATGAAAATGATTGGATTACCTGGATTAATTGGTATAGCGATAGGTGGACTGGTAATCGGGGCACTGGTTGCCTATCTGGCGCGAGGCGCATTAGCGGCGCGTAGGGTTCGTAGTGCTGAGAGGGAGGCCGAAGCTCTCCTTGTTGACGCTCGAGCGAAACATAAGGAATTACTCATTGAGGCCAAGGAGGAGGCAATAAAGATTAAGTCCCAAGCGGAGGCGGAGAACCGACAGCGGCGCGGTGAACTTAATCGGCTGGAAAGGCGAATTTCTCAAAAAGAAGAGAATCTCGACAAAAAGGCGGACGGCTTGGAGCGCCGAGAGCGAGGTGTGACCGCCAAAGAAAAGGAGGCGCAAGATCTGCTGGTACATCTTGAAGAGCTGAAGCGGAAGCAGATTCAGCAACTAGAACTTATCTCCGGGATATCCAGCGAGGAGGCAAAAGGGTTCTTGGCGGAGGCCTTGGAGGAAGAGGTTCGTCAGGATGTCTCCCGGCGCATTGGGGAGATCGAGGCTCAGCTCAAGGAGGAGGCTCAAGAAAGGGCTCAGGAGATCATCACCTTAGCTATTCAGCGCTGTGCTACCGATGTGGTATCAGAGACAACCGTTTCCGTGGTTCCGCTGCCCAGTGATGAGATGAAGGGACGCCTCATTGGGCGAGAGGGGAGAAACATAAGGGCGCTTGAAAGTGCGACGGGTGTGGACCTCATTATCGATGATACTCCAGAAGCGGTAACAATTTCGTCTTTCGATCCGATGCGTCGTGAGGTGGCGCGTATTGCTTTGGAAAAACTCATCCTCGATGGTCGCATTCACCCCGCACGTATTGAGGAGATGGTACAAAAGTCAAGAGATGAGGTGGAGGAAACGGTCCAGGCTGAGGGGAAAAAGGCAGTGCAGCAGGCTGGTGTGCCCGGGTTGCACCCAGAGCTAGTTAAGGTTTTGGGTCGTTTAAAATATCGGTTCAGTTACGGTCAGAATGTGCTTTTACACAGCATCGAGGTAGCCCACCTGGCTGGTATAATGGCTTCGGAACTAGGGGTCGGGATCGATCTAGCACGGAGAGCAGGATTGCTTCATGACATTGGCAAGGCGGTGGACTTCCAGATGGAGGGACCCCATGCTCAGATTGGCGCTAACTTAGTAAGACAGTGGGACAAATCTGAAGAGGTGGTTAAGGCCATTGCAGAGCATCATGGGGAGACTGGGTCGATGAGTGTTATGGGTTTTATTGTCTCTGCTGCTGACGCCATTAGTGGCGGCAGGCCAGGGGCAAGAAGAGAGTCTCTGGAGCAATATCTGAAGCGCCTCGAGGCACTGGAGAGCGTGGCTAATAGTTTCTCTGGCGTGGAGAAATCCTATGCTATTCAGGCTGGCCGTGAGATCCGCATCATGGTTAAGCCCGAAGAGATAGACGATCTAGAGGCGTTGAGACTTGCTCGCGATATTGTGAAGAGAATCGAGGAAACTCTAGCTTATCCGGGTCAGATAAAGGTGACGGTTGTCAGAGAAACTAGAGTTGTAGACTACGCAAAGTAGGGCAGTAATTGCGAATTCTGATGATTGGCGATGTAATTGGCAGGCCTGGCAGGCGGGCTACGCAAGTGCTGGTGTCTGACTTGCGACAGGAATATGGTATTGATTTGGTCATCGCCAATGGTGAAAACGCTGCCGGTGGGCTTGGGTTGACAAGGGAAACAGCAGAAGAACTTTTCGCTTCGGGAATTGATGTTATTACTTCAGGGAACCATATTTGGGATCACAAGGAGATTATTCCCAGTCTTGATAGTGAGTTAGCGATCCTGCGCCCCTTAAATTATCCGCCAGGCGTACCAGGTCGAGGTTACCTGACCAAGGGTAAGGCGATGGTGGTTAACCTTTTGGGACGTACCTTCTTGGGGAACTTCGATTGTCCATTTAGAGCGATGGATCAACTCCTTGAGGAGCTTGTAGATAAACCTCCTGTGATCATCGCTGACTTTCATGCCGAGGCCACGTCGGAGAAGGTGGCCATGGGAAGGTACTTAGACGGCAGAGTCAGCGCTGTGCTGGGGACCCACACTCATGTGGGCACCATAGATACTCGGTTGCTTCCTAGAGGCACCGCTTATGTCACCGATGTGGGTATGACTGGTCCCCTCGAATCGGTGATAGGGGACGATGCCGATGCGGTGATCAGGAGGTTTCTTACCCAGCTTCCCCATCACCTATCGGTGGGGAAGGGTGCAGTCGTTCTCAACTCCGTTTTAGTTGAGGTGGAGGAAATCACGGGGGTGGCAAAGAGTATTATACGAATTGACAGGGAGACGGAATAACATTGGATGTTGATCTTCACCTTCATACCACAGCCTCTGATGGGCGGTTGACTCCTGCGGAGGTAGTTCGGGTGGCGGCAAAAAAGGGACTAGCGATAATCGCCATTACCGACCACGATTCCGTTGAGGGGGTCTCATCTGCAATAGAAGCGGCCAGACCTTTCCCTTCCCTGAAGGTGATCCCTGGTGTGGAGATAAACACCGATGCTTCGGACAGTGCGGTTCATATCCTTGGCTATTTCATGGACTATGAAGATATAGAGTTTCAGAGCAGTTTGAAGACGCTACGCCATTCCCGAGAGTTAAGGGCGCAAAAGATGCTCGCTAAACTGGAGGGTTTGGGGATCCAGGTGGCTTGGCAGCGAGTGCAGGAATTGGCAGGCGGTGGGTCTATGGGACGACCGCACATCGCCCAAGCGATGTTTGAGCGTGGCTACATCTCCTCTCTTGAGGAGGCTTTCATTAAGTATATTGGTCGCAAAGGGCCAGCTTACGTTAAGCGTGCTAGGCTCTCTCCTGTTGAGGCAGTAGAGATGGTGTTAAGGGCAGGGGGCTTGCCAGTGCTGGCCCACCCAGCGGATATCAATGACCTTGATGCACTTGTGGTCAAACTTAAAGAGATTGGGCTTGTAGGCTTGGAGGCATACTATAATGGCTACCGTAAAAAAACGATCCAGCGGCTAGTTGGGCTGGCTGATAAATATGGGCTGCTTACATCCGGAGGCAGTGACTTTCATGGTTTGGGGAGTGCTAGTGAGACTCCTATTGGTGATGTAGACGTTCCTTTTCATTGCGCCGAGCGCCTGATTTCCCTGGCGGGGCAACGGGAGGTGTCAACTCGGTGAGATGGCACACTGAGTCAATAGATTTCGCCAGCGAGGAGGGAAGGCTATATGGAGAGCTCCTTCTCCCTAGAGGTGAAGGGCCTTTCCCCGGCGCTGTTCTTTGCCATGGGATGGGGTCGGACCACCGTGCAATGAAGCCTGTTGCCCAGAGAATTGTCCGAAAAGGTGTTGCCACTCTCACATTTGACTTCCGTGGTCATGGGAAGAGCGCTGGCGTTGTCGATGACAACATATGGCGGGACGTCATTGCTGCAGTGAAGTTCTTGCGCAGCAATGCCAAGATCAACCCAAAGCGTGTAGCTGTGGTGGGCCATAGCTTTGGGGCTTGGTCAGCCATCATTGCCGCAGCTAAGTTGAAGGATCTTCGAGCTCTGGTCTCGATTTCCAGCCCAGGAGAGGTAGAGAACCAGCCTGATGGTGAGTCAGCCTCGCTCTATCGCAAGCTCACTGAGTCAAGTCGTATTATCTTTGAATATCCTCGCTGTGGCGCGTTGCCGGGATCCGGGAGGCTCTCAGGCTTCGTCTCAACGCTGTGGATGTGGATACGTGGCTACCGTACGCGAGTCGAATGGCGGAAGGCACTGCGAATTGGGCAAAGGTTAAAGTCCGTGGCGCTGGAGCAGATGGGTGATTTCCCCAAGCTGTTTGTCCATTGCAAAGGAGATACTGTGACTCCGTATGCAAGTGCTTTAGACATCTATGAGCGATCTGAGTCACCGAAGGAGTTTCTTTTATCCGAAGGCGGTTCTCATTCCAGTCCGCTTTTACCAGGCAGGCTCAGGGAGAAGTGGGTCGCCTGGCTTGTTTGCGCTCTGACTCAGGTAAAAGACGGCTACTAGGAGTCAGGCGGCAGGTTCGTGTGATATAGCCTATGTTAGTCTGGGTAATACTACTGACCGTAAGTGCCTATCTTCTTGGCTCGGTGCCAACTTCCTATATAGCAGGCAGGTTGCTTAAAGGGGTAGATATACGAGACTACGGCAGTGGGACGGTTAGCGGCTCCAATGTGTTTCACTCGGTAGCTCGCTGGGCGGTGGTCCCGGTAGGGATCTTCGATGTCTCAAAGGGTATGGCACCAGTTGCCGTGGCTGCCCTTGTGCTGCATTCCCCGATGTGGGCGCAGGGTGTCGTTGGCCTCGCTGCCATCGCCGGCCATAACTGGTCCATCTTCCTTCGTTTCTCTGGGGGTCGGGGCCTATCAACCATGATCGGGGCCCTTGCCATCGTTGCGCCCTGGGAACTGGCAATATTTGTCGTCGTTTGGGTTCTGATTCTGGCGATTCTGAAGAACTCGCCCCTGGGGGCACTCGCCGCCGCGGTGACGCTGCCCTTGTCCAGTGTCGGCTTGAGGGAACCGTGGCAACTGACTGTATGCCTCGTCGGGGTCTTGCTGTTGCTGCTTGCCAAGAGGCTGCTGGCCGAACGGTCGGCGCCGTGTGGGGGTTGGAGGCGAGTAGCAATCAACCGTTTATTACTTGACCGAGATGTTGCGGACAGGGCGGCTTGGGTTCGTCGGCCCTCTATGCGTACTCAGGATCCGCCCAAGGATGAGTAGGATTGGAGGCGCAAGTGAGCCTTGCGCTCCCGCACCCAGTCGATCCCTACATCAAGAACAGGGCTACCCGCCTTCTTGACTGAGGTACTTCTCTGGATTCTGGTCGAAGGCCTTCTTGCAACCAACGGCGCAGAAGTAGTATTTCCTCCCCTTGTACTCGCTGGTAGCTGCCGCCGCTAGGATTGGGTTCAAGAACCCATAGTCTCCGAGAATGGAGTGTAGCCCCGAGGGGACGCCGGTCTGTCCGAAGGCCAAGTACAGGACCCCGGCTGCCACTGGGATCAGGGCAGTGTTGTAGGCGAAAGCCCAGAAGAGGTTCTGCTTGATGGTCCTCATAGTGCGCTTGCTCAAGGATATGGCTGTTACAATTCCCTTTAAATCGCCGCTAATCAGCGTGATGTCCCCGGTTTCCATGGCGACATCGGCGCCCGTACCGATAGCGATGCCTATGTCGGCCTGTGCCAAGGCAGGGGCATCGTTAATGCCGTCACCAACCATTGCCACCGTCTTCCCCTCATCCTGTAGCCCCTGGACCTCCGATGCCTTCCGTTCAGCGAGCACCTCGGCCAAGACACGGTCTATACCCACCTCCTGGGCGATAGCCTCAGCGGTGCGCCGGTTGTCCCCGGTAAGCATCACTGTCTCAATGCCCATCTTGTGTAGCCCTTCCACTGCCTCTTTGCTGTTGGGCTTAAGGGTATCAGCCAGGGCGATCATTCCCACCACCTGACTGTCCACACTGAGGAACATGATGGTCTTGCCTTCCGCAAATAGCTTGCTGGCTTCGCCCTCCATTCCGTTTAGAGGAAAACCTCTTTCCTTCATTAACCCAATATTGCCGAGCAGGAGTTTTCTGTCTTCCACCCAAGCTTCCACACCCTGTCCAGGGAGAGCATTGAAGTCTGATGCCGGGCGTATTTCCAGCTTTTTGCCAGAGCAGCCTCGAGCACCGCCTGGCCCAGTGGATGCTCCGAGCCATGCTCAGCGGATGCTGCTAGCCGCAGAACATCCTCCTCAGAGGAGGGAGGTGTGGCGATTACATCAGTTACCACGGGCTCGCCACGTGTCAGAGTGCCTGTCTTATTCAGGAGAACCGTGCCTATCTGATTAGACCTCTCCAGAGCCTCCCCGTTTCTGATTAGAACGCCATGCTCGGCTCCTTTGCCCGTGCCCACCATAATAGCGGTTGGGGTCGCCAGTCCCAGGGCGCAGGGACAAGCGATAATTAGCACCGCCACAAAGTTGAGGAAGGCGAAGGTGAGGGCAGGATTTGGCCCCACGAAATACCAGATTATGAAGGTTACGATGGCAATACCAATCACCACTGGCACGAAGTAGCTGGCGATGACATCGGCCAGGCGCTGGATGGGAGCCTTGCTTCCCTGGGCTTCCTCTACCATTTTGACAATGTGAGCCAGCGTCGTGTCCTTACCTACCTTGGTCGCCTCGAACTGAAAGCTGCCCGTCTTGTTAATAGTGGCACCGATGACCTCATCACCCACCTTTTTCTCCACAGGGATACTCTCTCCGGTAACCATAGCCTCGTCGATGCTGGAATACCCCTGGCGAACAATACCATCCACTGGCACTCGCTCTCCCGGCCGTACCAGGATGAGGTCACCGACCTGAACATCTTCGGCAGGGATTTCCCTTTCCTCGCCGTCGCGGATAACAAGGGCAGTTTTGGGCTTGAGGCCGATGAGCTTCTTTATTGCCCCTGAGGTCTGCCCCCTGGCTCTAGCCTCTAGAAAGCGACCGAGGAGAATCAAGGCGATAATCATCGCCGAGGTATCGAAGTATAGATGGAGTGCTAGCCCTTCGGCGGCAAAAAGACCAGGGGAGAGAACTGCTACCATGCTGTAGAGGTAAGCTGCTGAGGTGCCAACGGCGATCAGGGTATTCATATCGGTGGTTCGATGCCTCAGGGCACCCCATGCCCCCCGATAGAATCGCCAGCCGGCCCAGAATTGCACCGGCGTGGCCAAGACCCATAGTAGATAGGGCTTCCCGACAAACGAAGTCCCAAAGCCTATAGCCATAATCGATATGGCGAGGACGGCAGCGACAATGACTCTATTCCTTAAGGCCCGACTCTCCCGCTGGGAGGCAGTGGTCACATCCTCCAGAACCTGCACCTCAGGGCCGAGTTCATAGCCAGCGTCTCTTACCGCGCGTCTCAGCTCAGCCAGATCCATCCCATTTGCGTACTCCACGGTAGCCTTCTCCGAAGCCAGATTGACACTGGCTGAAACAACCCCCGGCACGCCAGACAATGCATCCTCAACCCGGGCGACACAGGAGGCACACGTCATGCCGCCTACAGGGAATATGGACTTGTTGGTTACGACCCCATAGCCTAACTGTGAGATGGTGTATTCGAGTTTGGCAAGGTCTACCTTGGCGGGATCATATTTTACAGAAGCCTTCTCCGAGGCGAAATTAATGTTGACCTGCTCCACACCGGGCGTCTCAAAAAGCGCCTTCTCTATGGTAGCGGCACATGTAGTGCACATCATTCCGGTGATGTGGATGCGCGTCTTCTTAAAATTCTGGGGGTGGGATCTTTCAGCCATAGCTTCCCTCATTTGTTTCAAGCAGCCAAAGCATGGCTACTGCACCCTGACCTTGCCGGGATAAATAGCTCTAGCGCCAAGGTCCAGTTTGCCAGGCCTGCCTTGGGCTTCAATGCTCTCGCTCAGCTAGAGCCGAGATCCTTCCTAAGGAGGTAGAATTCCTCTTTGGATATCTCGCCCCGGGCATAGCGCTCCTTGGCGATATCCAGCGCTCTACCCGTCCTTGTGGTGCTGCGCCCGGTCACCTGTCTCACCACCCAAACAGCCAACGCGCCCATAGCCACAAAGAAGATAAACACGAAGACACCGCTGACAACCATCCACCAGTTCATCCCAGGCATATACCACATCATTTCTGCCACCTCCGGCCAGTTCTTTCATATAATCAATTCTACGACTCTCAGTGAATTGATATACGACTTTCGTCACACTCAAGGTTTGCCCGGGAGGAACCACGCTTCCAAGCGCTGGCAGGAGCATTCCAGCTCACGCAGTCATATGAAAGAACGTTTTCTTGGTCTTGGATTTCGTTACCTGAGTAGAACTCCGCAAGGTCGACTAACGGCTTTCCTATATGAGCAGATAGGATGCGAAGAGCCTCAAGGTCTGCAATTCGTGGGCCGCCTTATAGCGACCTCTCTACATGGCGTCCTCTTGGCTGGATTCTATAGCTCGCTGCAACTCAAGATTTAGCTGTGGCGGCAGCCCCTCGATGTCTACCCTGAGGAAACCTCTCACTATGGTGGCTGTGGCCTCGTCGCGTGTTAAACCTCGCATCATTAGGTATTCCACTTCCTCTTCAGCTATCTTGCCTACAGCAGCCTCATGAGATAGGTCTATACCAGCTAATGACCCCTTCAGTTCCGGTATCGCATGAATCACGCCCTCTTCCCCTAGAATCAGGCCGCGGCACTCAAGATGCCCTTTAACTTCCGGGGCATTGCCTTCTATGTAACCTCGAGCGATAATATCTCCCCCCGTGGTAATAGCCCGTGATATTATCTCGGTCTTTGCTCCTTTAACATCAAGGATGACTCGAGACCCTAGGTCCATGGTAGAGCCGCGTGGTGCAACCAGGATGTTGTTAAACCTTACTACCGCATTGTCCCCGACACATCTCGCCAGAGGGCTTGTTTGCAGCGATTGAACTGGCTTCATAATTACGTAGTTGCTAAGGAACATACCATATTCTTCGACAATTATACTGGTACGAGGTCGCACCCCTGTCTCCTGTGTCCAGTTATGTATCATAGTGAAGCTAACCTTGGCCCCTCGCTTAATGTAAAACTCAGAAACCCCCAGGTGTAGTCCTGGTTCATTTCCAGGAGCTGTAGTGCAGCCAGTAATGATATGTAACTCGGAACCTTCTTCAGCAATAATGATGTTGTGGACATTCTGTGCAAGGTTACCTCTGGCCAGGTAAAGGCAAGCTTGAACGGGGTATACTGTCTTGTGACCGGGCAGGGCTCTGATAAAGTAGCCGTTACTCTGATTAAGCTCTACATGAGCAGTATATTTGTCGGTGTCCACAGCTACCGCTTTCCAACAATAGTCAGACAGCCAATCATATTTATCAAGGGCCTGGTTAGTGCCCATCACCTCGATGCCCTCTTGTGTTGCTAGGCTATGTATGATGGAATGGTCCATCTGGATGATGGTTCCTGAGCGCTGGCTGTTGTTATCCAGTGTAACCCCGACATCTATCATTTGCTGTTTGGTCTCAATTGGCAGTTGTGATGGGTCATCCTGGTAGGGCAATTCGTCTGACGAGTGAGCATATTTGTCGAGATTGATATCCTCACTAAGAGGCGCTCGCTTGGACAATGCTGCTTTAGCCCTATCCCTGGTGGTTTTGGCAGACTCTATTCCAGGCATTTCCTGCATTCCTCATAGCCTTTCTCTTTAATAACCCCTAGAATCTCATGAGGATCTGCCTCACAGACTATCGTGCCATTGATCATAACGTAGCCGGTGCGGGCATTTACATATTCCAATATATGGCCTGTATGGGTGATAACAAGGCCGCTACGCGTTCGATCTTTTATATGGTATTCTTTCTGCAGAAGCTCGTTTATCAGCTCACCGATTAGGGCGATATTTACCAGGTCAACGCCAGACTCAGGCTCGTCAAGTAAAGCTAGGTCTGGTTGTTGAGCTATTAACTGCATAAGCTCCGAGCGTTTTATCTCGCCGCCAGAGAATCCATAGTTTATATCCCTGTCTATTAGATCACCCATTTTGGCTTCCTCTGCTATTCTGGCTATGGTTTCCTCGCTTGTCTCTTCCCCAATACAGGCAGCAACCATGTCACGAGTTTTCACCCCACGAACAACCGGCGGTCTTTGGAGAGACATGCCGATTCCCAGGCGAGCTCTCTCATCCATAGATAACTCCACTATATCCTTGCCCTTAAAGATGATGCTGCCCTTGGTTATATGGTATCTAGGGGCACCCATTAGTGCCATTAGCAACGTAGTTTTTCCGCTGCCGTTGGGACCAAACAGGACATGGGTCTCGCCTGGTTTGATACTGAAACTCAGATCATGCACAATTTCCTTATCCTCGACCGCTACGGATAGATGGTTAATCTCCAACATGTATCCCCTCCTATCGAGCTGTTGTCAGTCTACTCTGGTGTCCGAGCTGTTGCTGGATATCCGCTCCTAACAATGCTAAGCTTTCGCCTTTCGGACTTGATATCTTGTTAACCTCCTATTACAAGGTCTTCGTTAACCTACGGATGACCATAATCTATTCTATCATACTTGCACGCGGTTGTTTCAACGATTCCCTGATCGGATCATGACGGCGTTTTCTTATATGCTTATTGCTGTCTGCAAAATATCACTGCCTGGGGAAAAACAAAAGCCAGTTCATGTTTTTGATTGTGTTTCAAATAGGCAAGGGGTTAAGGGTTAGGCAATCTCATCGTAACTGGTAGCTAACACAGCGGTTCTATTGCGTCTCCAGCTTATGTGATAAGGATGCCTCGGTGATGCTGACGAAAAGCTCGGTCAGTTTGGGGTCAAGTTGTGTCCCAGCGCTCCGTTTTAGTTCTTCTAGTGCGTCTTTGAGGGACATGGCCTTGCGGTAAGGGCGTATTGAGGTCATTGCGGCGTAGGCATCGGCTATTGCTAAAATGCGAGCATCGAGAGGAATATTCTCGCCTTTCAGACCGGAAGGGTAGCCAGTGCCATCCCACCGCTCGTGGTGGTGTTGAATGCCAGGCACACAGTTGGCTAGGTCAGGGACGTGTCTGATGATTTGGGCTCCCATCAGAGGGTGGGTTCGTAGCAGTTTCCACTCCTCATCGTTGAGGGTGTCCGGTTTGGTGAGAGTTTCGTCGGGGATACCAATCTTGCCGATGTCATGTAGCATGGCGGTGGCGCGAATGGTGGCTATCTTCGCTGGGGGCAAATCAAGGGCCTCAGCAAGTGCGATAGAGCTTTGAGCCACCTTCTTAGAGTGCCCATAGGTATAGTGGTCCTTGGCGTCAACGGCGGCGGCTAGGGCGTAGACCATGCCAAGGATTTCTTGGGTTGCCTTACCGTCCGTCTTCGATAGCGGCGCCTCGGTAGATACCACCTCAGTAGACAGACAGGTCTGGTTTCTGCCCATTGCCTTGGCGAGGTACATAGCGCCATCGGCGCAAGCGATAAGTTCTTCCTTAGTCACCCCATCAGTAGGCCATGAGGCTATGCCCAAGCTAGCCGTCAGTGGAATCTGCTTGGTGAACATTTCCAGTTCTATTGTCTTGCGGATTCTTTCGGCTACAGTATAGGCGTCATCTAAGCGCGTCTCGGGCAGAATGATGGTAAACTCCTCCCCCCCATAGCGACAGGAAATGTCGATACCTCTAACAGAGTGTCTGATAGACTGCCCTATTTGCCTGAGGACTTCATCTCCAGCTACATGGCCGTAAATGTCGTTATATGGTTTGAAGAGGTCAAGATCCATCATTATCAGCGAAAGTGCGGTGCCGAAGCGAGAGCTTCTTGAGATCTCTTCATCAAGTCGCTCGTGGAAGTAGCGGTGATTGAATAATCCAGTCAGCCCATCGGTGTGGGCCCTTAAGATGGCGTCAGAATAGACAAGGGCGTTGTCTATTACTATCCCTGCCTCATTAGCCATGGTTATTAGCAAGCTTACATCCTCGGTATAATAAGGGCTATCTGACTTCCTCCCTGTCAGCGCCAGGACGCCAACCAGCCTGCCCCTGCTCCTTATCGGCAACAGCAACTCTGATTCGGAGTTGATGAGGTGATGTCTCTCATCTTTCCATAATCCCTTAAGTTCGGGGATAGTATCTATAGAATCTACATTGAGTGGCTTGCCCTCCTTAGCCAGCCAGGTCAGGATGGGATTATCCTTTCGTAAATGTGGGTCAGCCGCCGGCTTCTCACCGTCGGCTCGTTGAGCAAACCTGGTAGTGAAATCGCCACTCTCGGTATCGGGGAGCAGGAGGCTGGCTTCTCTAGTGTGCAGTGCCTTTGTTATGGGGTCTAGCATGTTTTCCGCCAGTTCATCTATGTTGAGGATGTTGCTCATCTTATCACTGTAGCTGAGCAGAAATTGGCGATAGTCGTAGGTCTTACCGAAGAACCGCCGGTCCACCAGTTCTTGGGTCTTCCTGGTCACAGGACGGAAGAATACGGCTACCAGGAATCCTGTCAGTGCTGTTGCCAGAATAACAGTGTAAACTGGCAAGACTTGGGCATACATACCGATAAGATTGGCCAGGCCTATATATATTGCGATGACAACGACGACCAGGATGCCGAACACTAGCCCCCTTCGCGAAACCAGCCTGATGTCAAGTAGCTGGTATCTCTGGATGGCATAGGTGATGATGAAGGCATTTACTATGTTGCCGAAGTTGGCCAGAGGGTACTTAGACAGCGGAGGTATGAAATTGGTTATGAAAAAAGCCATCACCACGGCGAAGCCGATTAATATATAGGCACTTCTGCTACGGGCAAGAGCATCCTTCAGGCGCCTGTACTGTCGAATTAGCGAGAATATCACTGAGCACAAAAGCAAGATACTGACCACAGCAAGCGGATAAAAGAGGATGCCGTAGCTTACGACTGGAAGTCCATCGCTAATATGGGCGCTCTCTATCAGGTGGCCGGTGAAAGCTAAAGGAATGGTTATTGCCGCAATCCCATAGGCGAGCTTTGCCCCGATCCCCGCGGGCTTGTTCATGAAAGCGCGCAAGAAGTGGTAGTAAGAAGCTATCAGCACCAGCAGGACGATGCCCATCAACTGGTACAGCAAAAGTGTATGTTCTGGGAAGAAACCGGAATATATGAAGAAGGAAACAAGGCCCCATAAAGCCAGTGTAGTGACGTATACCGCGAATGTCTTGTGCACCCTCTGCAGGCGGCGGCGCAGGATGACTACAAGCAAACCACAATAGGCAATGAAGCTGAGAAGTGGTATTACTATAGAAATGATTACAACAGAGATGTTCATCTCATTTATTGCCTTTTACGCCTCTTATGTAGCTGTAGTAGTTAATTATGCACATTTAAGTATCAATTGTCAATAGTTTGTCAATAGCATTCGATTATGCATGTAAAGGCAGGAGTTGTCAATGGTTTGTCAATAGCTTGTTGATGTTCTACGATTTTGTCACCGTCTAACTGTTCTGGGAAAATGTCATCCCATGAAGGAGATGGAGACATTGAACAGGAAAGAGCAGGGGAGGTTGATGGTATTAAACCAGGTGGAAGCAGGC
>Ga0307432_1000873_pt1 | contig 20475 bp, 18 predicted proteins | sample SalMarWE160150MG_FD_202158 | JGI IMG/M metagenome (GOLD analysis project Ga0307432, IMG submission 202158) | Salt marsh sediment microbial communities from the Plum Island Ecosystem LTER, Massachusetts, United States - WE1603-150 | ecosystem: Environmental > Aquatic > Marine > Intertidal zone >...
AGGAAAGGTAGTTTTGTTATGACTCGTGATGCCAAAGTCGGATTGCTGTTGGGTTTGTTATTTATATTTATCATTGCATTTCTAATTAATGGTCTGCCGAGTCTTCGCTGTGACGAAAATAATAACGAATTAACTGCCAAAATGGTCAATTTTCAGAATGACCCTCCGGCTCTCGGAGCCAAAGAGCGTAAGGTGCGTGAGGTTATCGAGAGAAACAAGCCAGCCAAGCAGATAAGGCCGGTAAAAGAGCAGCTTTCTGATGAAGCTCGGACCACAGCCATAGTGGGTGCAAATACACGCTTCGAAATGTTGCTGCCTGATAGTACTTCGGTTGTGAAAGACGTTTCAACTGAAAAAACGGCCGATGAGGTTAAGCCGGCTGCTGCGGCGATAATTGTTAAGAAAGCCCGGTCTATCAAAACGAATCAGCCAAAGACTTACATCGTTGCAGAGGGAGATAACTTAGCTGTTATCGCCAAGAAGCTTTATGGGGATGAGGAGGGTAACAAAAGGAAAAACATCACAAGGATATTTGAGGCCAATCGCAAGCTGCTGAAATCGCCCAGTGAAATTTATGTCGGACAAGAACTCGTCATACCATTACTGACGACTACGCAAGATAAAGGCGAAACTAACAATATTTTTCCAGATAGAATGTTTGAGAGAATTAAATCTATAGGCCAGAGACACCTTTCGACTAAAACGGTCGAAACGAAACAAAGTAGAGTGTACATAGTGAAGGAAGGTGATAGCTTGTGGAAGATTGCTGCCGAGCAGCTTGCCAATGGCGGTTGCTATCCTGAGATAAGCAAACTAAACGCTGATATTTTAGAGGATGAGGATACTCTTGTCGTTGGGATGAGATTGAGACTGCCGGAGCGATAGGAAAACAGATAAGGAAATTCGAAATTCGAAGCACGAAATCCGAATTCTCCAATAACCAGAACATTTCGAACTTCTGATTTCGATACTTGTCTGACCCGTTGCCCCGACTTGAGTCGGGAGACGCAGGGGCATACGACAGTCAAGATTCGAGTTTATTCATTATGAGGTCTCAATTTCGCTTTTTTTTTGTTGTTTTTTATCTTGTGGCCATTTTTATTCTTACCATATATCTGCATACTGTCAATGACCGCATTTTCTATAAGCTTTGTGCACAGGATGTTGAGCAAAGCCGGCTGAAACAACAACTCTGGCAGAAACAGCTTCAACTGGAAGGATTAATAAATCCAGCAGCCATTTCGCAGCATCTTGACGAGTAGCGCTGCCTGACCTGTGCTCTGTGCGCCAAGGCATAAGCAGCAACAAAGCAAATAACGAGACAGCAGATACGATGTACGATAGAAGTATTCGACTTACCATTTCCTTTTTGCTCGTTTTGATTGTGGTGTTCGCGGCACTAACAGGGTGGTGTTTTTATCTGCAATATTACCGGAGCGATTACTACAATTCGGCCTGTCTTGAGCAATATCGCGGGCGAGTGCCTCGAAAAGCCCAGCGAGGTGCGATTCTTGATTGCAGAGGCAGGGTGCTCGCTGCGAGTAATAAAATCCAAACCATTTTTGCCGAGCCACGCATTATAAAAGACCCAAAAAGCACATCCAACAAACTTGCCCGGATTGTTGATATGGGTGCACACGAAATTTGCAAATTTATCCTGGAAAGCAAAAATCCGGGCTTTGTGAGGATAAAAGAAAAGGCCGAAGCTAACGAGTGTGAAGCGGCTCGCGGGATATATGGAATCGGTGTTCAGTCCGACTGGCAAAGACATTATCCGATGGGGTCTCTGGCAGCACAAGCGGTTGGTTTTACAAGCGCCGACAATCGCGGCTTAGGGGGTATCGAGCTGAAATACAACAAGGAACTCAGCGGTGTCGCATCTCAAAAAATTTTCTTTGCTGATGTACGTCATCGTCCGATTAGACCTTCGGCCATTTCGTCCGGTTCTAATACACGCGGTAAAGACGGATGCGGAATAATTTTGACTATTGATGCCACAATTCAGCAGTTTGCAAGAGAGGAGCTGAGCAGGCAATATGAAAGCTATGAAGCCGAGTCGGCGGTTGCAATCGTGGCAGAACCAAAAAGCGGAGCAATTCTGGCTATGGTATCGCTGCCTGATTTTGAGCCGGGAGATATTCGTCCAGCAGATGTGAATAATTTTCGTAATCGCGTGATAACCGACGAGTTTGAGCCGGGCAGTATTATAAAACCGATTGTGGCTGCAATTGCACTCGATGCCAATGTTGTGAACGACAGGGAAAAGATATTCTGTGAAAACGGGAACTATCACGGCAAGGGCTTCGGTCGAATCGGTGAATATCGTCAAGGTTACGGTGATTTGACCTTGCGTGAGATTCTTGTCAACTCGAGCAATATAGGAATGGCCAAAATCGGACAGCGGCTCGGCAAAGATAAATTTTATGAAGGACTGGCACATTTCGGCTTCGGCAAAAAGACGGGCATAGATTTGCCCGGTGAAACTGATGGCCTGCTGTGGCCGGCACAAAAGTGGACAGGCTATAGCGTAACCCGGATACCTTTCGGCCAGGAAATTTCAGTAACTGCGATTCAATTGGTTCGAGCTTTCTGTGTGCTTGCCAATGGTGGTCGGTCGGTTCGGCCATATATAGTAAAAGCGATAGTCGATAATGACGGAGAGATTATCAAACTCAGGCAGGCGTCACATAATCCGGGGCAAATTGGCTACGTTGTAAGGCCGGAAGTTGCAAAATGGATTGTTAGTGAGGCAATGGTCGGTGTTGTTAATGAGGGGACAGGTAAAAGGGCCAGATTACATCAATGGCAGGTTTTCGGCAAGACCGGAACGGCAAACATCGCAAAAAGTAAAGAAAAAGGTTATTCGGACAGTGATTACATTGCTTCTTTTGTAGCGGGTGCACCGGCAGAGGAGCCGGATGTTATTGTTTTAGTTTCGATTCGAAAGCCAAATAAAAAATTAGGCAAGGGCTACACAGGCGGAGTTGTAGCTGCTCCGGTTGCCGCTAAAATAATCGAAAGAACTTTGCCTTATCTCGGAGTGCCAGAACAAGCTGAGCCGATGGTGGCAGCACAATAAAAGGCATTTTGCACGAGCCGATTAGTATAGCACTTTAATAAATCAAGCATCTGCTCGAGTGTTTTATGAATTCATTTATTGTACCGCTTTGGCTTAAATTCTGGAGTCCACTTGAGGTCGTTTATGTTTTCCGGCTTAACGAATACTACGTGGCCATCGACAAATAAGATGTTACAACCTTCGCCCTGATGGTTTTCGGTAGATAAGATTTCCGGTCCGCCTGACTGGTTCCAGCCAGGTGTGGTCTCAAAAAGCCAGACCATATCAGGTGGAGCAGTTATACCCAGTTTTTCTATGTTTCTGTTCATAGCGTAATTGCAAGGGCCTTCATGTGCGCCTTTGCACAGAAACGTTTTAGGGGTTACCTCGGCGTGCTCAATAAGTAAATCACACCATTTTAAAGGTGTCGGAAACATATCATCATAGTCACAGGCGTAGATAAGCATTGCCTTGCCGAGAGCAGACATATTTTTGGCGCAAACCTGTCTGATAGCTACCTGCCTTACTCTGGCCAGTGCCGGCATTAGTATTCCCATCAATATCCCTATTATTGGCAAAACGACAAAAGGGACCGCGAGTCCTGCGATGGCCAGACCATTGCCTTTTAATCGGCCTTGACTTTTATTAATCTTGACCAAAGCCACAATTCCGAGAATGATTGCCGGTATTGCCGACATCATGCAGGTAAAGGGGCTTAAAACGGCAAGAACAAGTGATGCGATGGCCAGACCGCTTGTTTTGGCAGCCTGGGCCGCGGTGGTTGTTGAAATACCTGTTAAAACCCAACTGCAAGAGCGGCAGACTTTGGCATCATCGGGATTTTCAGTTCCACATTTCGGGCAGTACATTTTGACTCCTTTCAATTTGATTTTAATCGTTTTTATCTTTTAGAGAATTTGCCTGCGGGGCCTCCGGCAGTAAATAGAATTGAAAGACGAGTTACTATGGCACCGAGAAGAAAATAGCCGCAAAAGACTTGAAGCATCAATAATACCTGGCCGAGATTACTTTGCGGATTGGCTGCAATATCACCAAAACCTAATGTCGTCATAGTAACAACGGAAAAATATAAAGAATGCAGGAAGTTGCGAAGGCCGCCGACCTGGCCATTGACCATTACACAATCTGGCTTGGCCCAGTATGCAACGGCAAAAATAATTGCCAGAATAAGAAAAAATAGCAGTATCCTGCCGGTACTTCGACCATAATCACTCAGGAACCAGAACAAACGAACGGGAGATGTCAGAAACTGGTGTAATGCTCTGCCCCACTTTTTCTCCGATTCACCCCTATACCAATCTTCCCAGTTCAGCCGCCGTTTATTGTATTCCAAAAGTTCTTTCGTTCCTTCATCTATCCGGCAGGTATCCAGACCGACGCCACGAAAATCCGTCTTACGGTCAATCTTACACCGCCAAAAAAATGTTAGACCATCAACGCTACATGCTGTGAAAGCTGCTCCTTCAAGATAAGCGGTATGGAAATCCGCTCCTTCCAGATGGGCAATGAAGAGGTCTGCTCCTTCCAGATGGGCATGTATGAGGTTCGCTTCTTCTAGATGGGCCTCCAAGAGCTTCGCTCCTTCCAGATGGGCAAAACTGAAATCCGCTCCTTTCAGATGGGCATCTATGAGGTTCGCTCCTTCCATATGGGCATTACCAAGGTCTGCTCCTTCCAGATGTGCACCAAAGAGATGAGCTTTTTCCAGATGGGTATCACCGAGCATCGCTCCTTCCAGATGGGCACCTGCGAGCTGCGCTCCTTTCAGATGCTTCGCGATGAGCTTGGTTCCTTGCAGCCAAATCTCTTCTTCGGGATTTTCCAAGCGCCAGTTGTTCCAGTCAGTCATATCCTTTTTTTCAGAGCATTTTTTTAGTAACGCCAATTGCTTCTGGTCGCATCTGGGTTTTTTCTCTTGCCCGCCTTTGGCGGATTTTTCCTCTGATTCATCCATCGGTGTCGATTATAATTTATAGACGATGATTTTTCAATAGTAATGTGTCAACCGAAAACCCCCAAATAAATTTGGGGACTAAGAGCCTATCCTAATAACTCAGTCTATTGCGGCCGGCTGCAAAGCCCGATGCCGGTGTTGTCAGCCACAAAAACGTCCTCGACGTAGAGCAAACTACGCCTCCGGGCGTTTTTGGCCTGCCGCCTTGTCCTCGGACTTTTCGCTCGGCCTCATAACGACCAGGTTATTCGGATAAGCTCTAAGTATTCCTCGCTTGCACTTGAAGACCGTTCAGTTACAATACCGGACGGCGTATATTTATATTTAAAAGCAAACAATAAAAAATAAAGGAGATATTCAAATGCCTGAGGAGCAAATTGGAACGGTATCAGATTTCTTTGCCCGGCCTGTTGTAGCTGCTATCGAGCTAACAGCACCCTTAAATGTGGGGGATAAAATCCACATTAAGGGTCATACCACCGACCTTGAACTGGTTGTTGACTCAATACAGATTGACAATGCAGCGGTTAACGAGGCCAATGCGGGAGACTCCATTGGAGTGAAGGTTAGCGAGCGGATAAGAAAGGGTGACTCAGTCTATAAGGTTACTGACTGAGTTGTGACTTACTCAATGCTTGATGCCTGCCGCGACGGGCCTGCTGCGACAGGCTTCGCACGACGAGCACGGCACGGCGGGCTCGATGCTTGCGGGGAGAACCCCGCGTAAAACGCGGGGCTAAATATAGATTCCTCACTGCGATGGCGAGTCAAAGACAATAGTCTATTTATCCGGCTGAATAATGGCTTTTAGTAACAGTTCTTACGGTAAAACTCACGTTGAAAATTGTCATTTTTCTCTTGTGCCTGCAAGCTAAAGGGTATATAATAGAATATGGCTTTTGGAGGGAGCCAAAGCACAGAAAGAAGGTAAAGACAATGCAGGAAAAAGGGCCCCTTAAAGAATTTCTGGAAAATTACGTTTTTGGACGTCAGCCTGACAGGCGTTCTATCACTGGCCAGAAATACAACTTTCAAAAACAAGTGGTGTCGAAACCAAGACGCTGGTTACATTACTGGCCGATACCTGCGATAATATGTTCTGTAATTATAGCCAGTGGAGTCTATCTTGTAATCATAGTCGGCCGGTCACAAACGATAAACCAAAATTACGAGGAAAGCCCGGCAAATTCGGTCACTGCGAATGAAGATGAAAAATCCGCCGACTACTCCGGTATAACTCAAGAGCATACAACAGGCTCTAATCTTGAGCAGCGGTTACAGAAAAAAGTAACTTTTGAATTTAGAAATACGCCTATCGAAAATGCGCTAACATCGATATCTAATACCGTGGGTGCAAAGATTGTTGTGAGCCCTGAAGTTACCGGTACAGTAACCGCTAATATTACAGATATGCCGGCGAAAGAAGCCCTCAATATAGTCCTTGCCGAAAACGGTTGCGGCTACGTCATAGATAATGATATGATAAAGATAGCACCGACAGACGAAATTATTGAGACAGCCGGATTCGACCCCTCTTCACGTTACTCCACAACCATTACAACACCAACGAGAGGAATGATGGTAACCGGCATTATCTGTAGCAAGGATTGTCCGTCAGCACTTGTCGGCAGCCAATTAGTACACGAAGGTGACAAGGTATCAGGTGTAACTGTTGTAAAAATAAATCGAGAAAGTGTTGAGTTTGAAAAAAGCGGCATCAGGTGGACACAAGCAGTACGACAGGCGCCAGCCTCGTATTGGGAATGAGCCAGAATATGCCTCTCGGCCTGTTCTGAAGTCTTGTTAGATATATTTTTGCTCAAAAGAAATTAAAAATAATTATCACTCCAATCCCGTGTAGTCCCAAAATCTTTCTGTTTTTTGGCTCTGAAGCCGGCGCATTGAAAATTTCAGGTAATTCTTGCTCATTGTTATGAAAAAGTCTTGACCCGACGGGATTGATATGATAAACTGTTTTCTAATTGGGGTGGTTAAATAGTAATTGGGGGGCTTCGTAAGCTTTCCCAACGAACTTTCAAATCAAATTATTTTTGGGGGAGTAAAACAATGAAAAGGCAAATCATTCTATTAGCGGTGTATTTGGGCTTTGCTTCTGTCAGTTCTGCATGTTCAGTTTCAGCACCAGACTGGCGGACCGACCCGCCTGGAATACCGCCAACGACCTATCAATTGTGGACTTTTAATGACAACGACAACCCTGCAGTACCGGAAGTCGTGGCAAATGATTATGGCACACCGCTGGCGCAGCTCTCAGGCGAACACTATGGAGCATTAGAGTGGAAACAGACTTATAAAGGACATGAGGGTGTCTGGTACGCAGGAACTCTCAATCTTGCGCTGGAAATTCCCAACCAACAAGTGCTGCAGGGATATAAGGAAATCTGGGTGGAAGCGATTTTTCGAGGCTACCTGGATGAAGCTGGTGTATCAGCAAATCCGCAAAGCTCAGCAGTTATCCCGTTGGGCCAAACAACTACCAATGTGGACTGTAACTGGAAGAAATTAAATATAGGTTGGCGTATCGAACCAAATCCGTATTCGGAAGTTGTGTCTCTGAGTTTTAGGGGCTGTGGCGGTTATGTAGATTCCGTGCTTGTTGAGACCGCCTGCATCCCGGAACCGGCCACGATGTTGCTGCTCGGCTTCGGTTGCCTGGCACTATTGAGAAAACGTAGTTCATAAACAACAATTTATCTTGAAACAAAAGGGCCGTGAGCAGGAAAGCTCGCGGCCCTCTACCCCCCACTCCACTTGTCCTGTCAGGCCTTATGGCAAACCAATTGTGTTCCCGACTCGGCGAATCGAACGACCTTATTGATTGCCACTGCTAAATCGGTAATCTGCCGCTCAACGTTGTCGCAGTACTGCCGAGATTCATTCTCTACCCGCTCTCGTTCGGTGACTTGCTTTTGAAGTTCTTCATGGGCTATACTTAGTTCGGCCTTCTGCTGCTCAAGCTGGTTATGGCATCGATACAATTCACCCTGCAGGTGCTGACCTTCGCCAATTTCCCTTTGAAGTCGTTCATTTGCTATCCTTAGTTCAGCGGTTCGCTGTCTGAGTAGTTCCTCGGCTTGGCTTATTGCACTGACATCTATTACAAAGAATATAAGTCCATTTACATTGCCTTGCCAGTCCTTCAAGGCAATCATTTTCGTCTGCGTGGCAAATGTCGTCCCATCGCTTCGCATGTGCCAAATTGGCCCCTCAAGATAGCTTCTGTGTTTGGTCTCCTCGATGAAGCCGCTTACATCGCTTCCGAACTGTTCTTCGGTATGGAACATACTAATCGGTTTACCAACCAGCTCGGCACTATTTGCGTACCCGTGCATCTTAGCCCAGGCCGTATTGATAAACCGAAGGTCCCAATTGCGGTCGACAACTGCAATCGCCTCGGTTGCCTCTTCCGCCACAACCGTCAGATTCCGCATAGTTTGCTCGACCCGGTTGGCCTCAGTAATCATATTGTCCATCTACATAATCTCCTAAAAAACAATTATCCGTATGACTTCTTATAAGTCTTCAGTCTTGGCCTGTTCTATTCCTTTGTATCCAATAATTTCATAGCTGATTTATAAAAAACACAGTACCACACGAAAACATCGGTAAAAGTTAAGTGGTACTTTTTTAGAAGTGGCCAACAACCGTAAATCTTTTTGGATAGCAGCAATTGTGCAAGATTATCGGCTGTTTTATTGGCCTGACATATCCGTTCTTGCCGTGAGTTGCGAATCTGCCGCGTGTTTCCCCCAAAAACCCCATTAGGCAGCCCCATTTGCTCACGATTCTATGATTTCCCCGTTAAGTTCCGTTCTTTCCGCTGCGGCGCCTGTCGCGACGTGTCGCAGACACGGCGGGCATCGCAACGAGTGGGCAGGGTAAATACATAGCAACAGTATGGTTTAAAGCCCAACACAAGCTTTCTAATGAGGTCAACTGCCAAATAGCCCTCATTTCCGCCTGATTATCCTGCCTTAGTTCGGTCTGGGGACGGTAATGCCAGGGCACAAAACTCGAAAATTTATCGGAAACAGACCTTGCATTCTCCAAACAGTTTTGGTATAATTCAGACTTATAGGAGTGAAGGTGTTAATAATTTACATTATTGCACACCAGACGTGTTTTTTGAGGACCAAGAAACTATGTTAAGTTATATCGGCGGCTTGTAGAGAGGAGGAAATCGTTATGGCTGGTATGTTCTATTCATTAGAAGAAACCGCTGAAATACTCAAAATTAAACAGAAAGAAGTGAAAGAGTTAATCAAGCAAGATAAGTTGCGCGAGTTTCGTATCGGCTCGGATCTCCTGCTCAAGGCCGAAGAAGTTGAGGCCCTAGCAGCAGAAAGAGGTATTTCGATAGAGCCAAAAGTGCAGGCAGAGGAAGAACCAGCATCCGTACCAGCAGCCCCCGAGACCCCGGAACCGCAAATGGAGCAAGAAGAAACCACGGAACCTGAAGCAGGGGAGATTGAACCGGGCGAGTTCGAGTTACCTGAGTCAGAGGCAATGGAGCCAGAATCGCCCGTTTTGGATATGGCGGAACTGGAGAACCTCAGCGTCGGAGAGGAGGTGCCAGCCCATCAAGCTGATAGAATAGGAGTAAAAACAGAAGATGTTGCTGCCGCTAAGCCAACTCGTCGGGGCGTTCGCCGCGGTGCGACCGCGTCGCAACGGGAAGCCAGCCGCAGCCCGAAGGCCGCTTCAAAGAAACGACGTTCCAAAGCCAAACGAAAAGTTGCAAGAACAAGGAGTCGGCCAAGGTTATCAATAGGGCAGTGGTTCTGGAAAGGCCTGACGGAAGACAATCCGGTGGCAGTTATTCTTTTATTTTTGCTTTTGGGCATTATTATTATTGCCTGTATTGCCATACCGTCTCTTCTGTATGAAATGCTCTGACTTTTCGCAAGTGAAGCTTCCCTACGGCTTACCCCAGTAGCAGAAGAAGTAAGGTGTCAGGGTCCGTGTGAGTTTCTAATGGGAGTTGGTGCAGCAATAGTGCTAATAAATTGCTGAACCTGCTGTTTTTGTCTTGACTCGATCAGTTTCATAGTTACATAATTTCAATTGAAAAGTATCCAAAATCCCTTCCTTGCTTTATCTTAACCACGCTGATAGATGAGACCATTGGGAACAGGGTGTAACTATACCACTTCAGTATCTTATCCTAAAAGGATGGCACTTTCTGCTCTTATCCTGCATATTTGAAAAAGAAATTAAGATAGAGTAAGAAATTATTTAAAGAACTTATATTCTTTTGGTGGACAAATTAGGTTAATAGCGGTATAAGTTAAGTCACATAGGCGTGCAAACATTGGGTAGATGTGATATTTGATGCCCGCCTGCGGTGGATGAGCTGCAAGTACTTTATCGGAGAAAAGAATAATGGCCAAATCGCCAAAGAAACACAAAGCCAAAGGTGGCTGCAAGTCTTTATCGACCAGAGCGATACATGCTGGTGAGCCAAGGAGAAAATATGCTGATTCATTGATGACGCCAATCGTTCAGACTTCTACATTTACATTTCAAAACAGCAAGCACATTGAGGATTTCACCAAGAAGGGCAAGGAACATTTTGAATATGGCAGATATGGTAATCCCACCGCACAAATAGCTGAGAGACGGCTTGCTGATATGGAAGGAGCCGAGGACTGTGTTGTTTTTTCTTCCGGGATGAGTGCAATAACCACCACTATACTGTCACTTGTGCAGTCTGGTGACCATATTGTTATCACCGACGATAGTTACAAAAAGACACTCGAATTCTGCCGGTTTTATCTAAAGCAGTTTGCTATCGAGTGCACCATTGTTCCGTTCGGCGATTATAAAGTTCTCGAAAAAGCCATCAAAAAAAACACTCGCTTTATATTTTCCGAATCACCAACCAATCCCTATCTGAATATCTTCGACCTGGTCAAAATCAAAAAGATAGCAGACAGACACAACATGCTTACACTCATAGACAGTACATTTGCCACACCTTACAACCAAAGACCGATAGAATTCGGGATGGATGTGGTGCTTCAGAGCTGTACGAAATACCTTGCCGGCCATAATGACATTTTGGCCGGCGCTATGCTTGGCAAAAAAGAGCTCGTTGAAAAGGTCCGCGACCTACATAAATCTATGGGAGGCACCATCGACCCTCATTGCTGTTACTTGCTTCTGCGGGGTCTGAAGACCTTTCCATTGCGGGTAGAAAAGCAAAACGAATCCGCCCTGAAGATTGCCCGATTTCTTGAAAATCACCCGAGGGTAAAGAAGGTCTATTATCCTTTCCTCGAAAGCCACCGTCATTATAAGGTAGCTAAGGAACAAATGAATGGCGGCGGTGGCGTTGTTACGTTTGAAACAAAGGGTAATATCAATAATGCGAAACGCCTCCTGGACAACTTGAGACTGTGTTACATCGGACCAAGCTTTGGTGGTGTTGAAACACTGATAACACATCCTGCACTGGTAAGTTATTATGACTATCCGAGAAAGGCACGCTATAAGTTAGGGATTACCGACACGCTTTTTAGACTTGCAGTTGGAATTGAGGATGTTAACGATTTGATTGCCGACCTTGATAAAGCACTGATGCAATAGTGGTTTTCTTCTTAGACACATCCGGAAAGAAGTTCTACATCCCGTAAGGATTGAACAAGATACTCAACTTGACTGATTCACGTTTAAGTTACAAAAGTTATCGCCGAATGTCATCGTTGCTGCAGCATTAAGTAACTTTAGCTCCCTGGGCTGGGGGGCGGCAAGGCTGAGAAAAAACCCTCTTTTTGTTCAAAAAACCGCTTTTTTAGGATTATTTTTGACTCCTGAAAAAATTGTTTTTTTATCGGACTTTTTTCTTGACATCTTGATTCGAACAGGTATAATTCGCAAGTGTATCAAGGAGGAGTGGTAATGGTAAGGAAGCCACTTCCTACCTACCAGATTTCCCTCCACCAAAAATTTGGTTGTATTAAAGTACAACAGTATGGAAGCCATAGGTTTGCTTAAATGAAGGCTGTTTCGGAGCGCGAAATGCCTGATTAGTCAAAGGAGGTGACAATGGCAAATCGTCGAAAAAATAGCATATTGATAGACCAAGCGATATCAAAGCCTCTTAATTCTCGAAGCGTAGAGGTACCCAAAAACAGTACCTATCTACATCTGCTTCACTCCACCACGCAAAAGTCCCCTCATTATGCTAACATCCCCATAAAAGCTACCGGCCAAGCTACCCGGCAACAGACAAAATGGCAGATAAAAAATAATCCTTCGGCCAAACGTTCCACTAAAATAACAACAGGCAAAGTATTGCTTCTTATCGCATGGATTCTTCTGGTCCTGAATATTTTGGCAGTCATGGGGAATTTGAAGTACGGATTGAACCTTCCACTTAGTTTGCACGCAATAGAAAACACTAATGACTTCTTATTTCAAATAGGTTTATTGGCATTTAGTGCATTCATCTTATCCTGGACGTCTTGGTTATACTTGAAAAACAGGGCTGGTGAGACCTTAGCGGTGCCGATTCTCATCATCATAGCCCTGGCAGTGACATTGTCACTCTTAACAAAAGAACCAGGTGATGTAATAAACAATGTACGAGGACTAGGCCGAACCCTTTCGTGCTCTTTCCCAACTACTACCCCAGTTACTACGACACCAATGTATCGACTCGTAACCGGCATCCTCTACAGCGAAGACAAACCATCTGCTGTGGTTGGTAGTCAAATCGTACACGAAGGAGATACTCTCTGCGGCGTTAATGTTGTCAAAATATACAAAAACAAAGTTGAATTTGAAAAGAGCGGCAAAAGGTGGACACAATTAGTAGAATAAGCCATTGAATCATCAAAAATGAACCAAACCCGCCATGCTGTCTCTGGCTTTATTAGCACAAAAACTGGTTTTCCGAGCTTGCTTATGATTACTGTTAATAAGTTTTGAGTTTTATTCTTATTTTTTTACAACTTCCTCATGAGTAGATATTTGCTTTTGTTGTGTTCGAGGATGAGCATCAAGATGCTTCTTTTGCTTTTTTGCATAACCTTCTCCTCCGAAAAGCAAGTTGTTTATAACGTATACACAAGAAATTATTTTGCTGGGTAAAAAGCTTTAAGCAAAGTGTGAAAAGAACAATTGGTTTTCAGTGCGCTTTGAGTATCAGGAAATGAGAACAGTAGCGATAGTCAATCAAAAAGGCGGCTGTGGCAAGACAACCACGGCCATAAATACCGCAGTGGCTTTTGCTGTATTAGCAAGACGCGTTTTATTAATTGACCTTGACCCGCAGGCACACGCTACAATGGGATTGGGCTGTGATTCTGAAGACTCAATTAAAACCATTTATGATGCTCTCACTAATGAGCAATTTCCACTCCTAACAGCGGTAAAAAGTACGGACATTGAATGCCTTGATCTGGTGCCGTGTAATATCTTGCTCGCAGGTGCAGAGCTGGAGCTTAATAATGTATTTGAAAAGGAATTACTATTATCCAAGGAGCTTAAAACGGTAAGCGACAAATACGACATATGCATTATTGACTGTCCACCGGCGCTTGGCATATTAACTCTCAATGCACTTGTCGCCAGTACCGATGTTATCGTGCCGGTCCAGGTCCACTACTACGCATTGGAAGGCCTCAAGCGATTTCTCGAAACCTTGCGCATTATCAAAGAGCATTTTCCCTCCTGCTCCCTGGAGATACTGGGCTTATTATTAACCTTCGTCGAAGAAGGCACCGTCTTCAGCAGGCAAATTCAGCAACAGATGCGCAAACTCTTCGGCGAATTGGTTTTTAATACAGTTATTCACAAATCTCTAAGGTTAGCTGAAGCACCTAGCGCCGGTGAATCAGTCTTAACTTATGCCCCTCAAAGCAGAGGAGCCGCCGATTATAGATGTTTGGCTGAGGAGATACTAAATGGCGAAAAATAGAGTGGGACTGCAGAAAAATTTCTCATCAATCTTCAACGGCGTATGGATTCCACAAAAAACTCGTAGACGGCCCTTTGACGCGCCTGTGCAAGAACAGCAACTGCAGAAAAGCAAAATTGAACATATCATCAATCGGATGAAATGTTCCAAAGATTTTGAATGTTATAAATCGGGGTTTAAAAACCTCTGTAGGGTAAAAATAATCGAAGGTGCTGAACTTATCGAATGTTCACCCGAAAATCGGCGAGATTGCGAATTCAGAGTTCCTTTTATGAACAGGGCCTTTTGTAAGTGTCAGCTTCGATACTATATCGCTAAAAACCTTCATAGATAAAAGACCACCAGATTGCTATCGCTTTGTTACAGCTCAGTTGATGGCTGTCATTTCTGCCCGCTGCCCCCCCCACGTCTTCTTGTCGAAGACAAGAGTGGGGGGAGACGCAGGGGCCAGCGAAACCTTTACTCGTGAAGTTAGATAGCGGGGAACACAAAATACCTTTCCCTGTAATTTATTATAAACATATTTTCTATTAGTCATTGACGCGATACGTAACACTCAATACGATATATAAGGTATGTTCGAGAACATTTCCATAATCGGCGATGGTGGAATGGCCACAGTTCTGGCTGTGCTGCTCTGCGAAAAAGCAGAAAGCACTAAATCCAAGTTGAGCGACGAGCTACGAGCGACAAGCTACGTTATAAGGATGTGGGGCTATGACAGCCGGCAGTTGGCTGATATTGAAAAGAGCCATGAAAACAAAAAGTTTCTGCCCGGCTATAAGCTGCCCGAAGCCCTTATATTTGAGCCGGGCGATGAAAAAATAACCGCCGGTGCCGACTTAATTGTCTCCGCCATCCCTTGCCAATATATGCGTAGTATTTGGACTCGGCTAAAAAGTTATGTCTCTGTTGATGTCCCCATCGTCTCCGTTACCAAGGGCATTGAGAACAATACGCTACTTCGCCCAACTCAGATAATCGCAGACGTGCTGAACGAAAATCGGGCGACGAGCGACGGGCGACGAGCGACGAGATACGCTGTTCTATCCGGCCCGACTATTGCCGATGAATTAGCCAGAAGACTCCCAGCTACCGCCTGCGCCGCTTGTAGCGATGAGTCGTTGGCCAAGGACATCCAGCACACTTTCAATTGTCCTTGGCTGCGCGTTTATACCAATACAGACATTGTTGGTGTTGAGTTAGCTGCTGCCTGCAAAAATATCATTGCCATAGCTGCGGGGATAATAGATGGTGTTGGCGCCGGCGATAACACCAAGGCGGCTCTTCTAACCAGAGGCCTTGCCGAAATAACTCGTCTGGGTGTCGCTATGGGTGCGAGGCAGCAGACCTTTGCCGGCTTGGCCGGACTTGGTGATCTGGTAACAACCTGCATTTCACCGAAGGGGCGAAACCGCTCCTTTGGCGAAAGGATTGGCAAAGGCCAGCCCTTAGAACAGGCCCAGGCCGCTACCGAATCGGTTGTGGAGGGAGCTACTACCTGCAAATCCGTTGTTGCTCTTGCCAACCGATATCATATTGAGATGCCAATCACACAGGCGGTCTATGAAGTGTTGTTTGAGAATAAGCCCGTCAGAAAAGCCATTGACGATTTAATGACCCGCCAACTAAAAGCTGAATAATTTGCCTGCATTAAGAGCCTATCCTAATAACCCAGGTTATTCGGATAGGCTCTAAGTATCCAGCACCCGCCCATCAACCCATTTCTCATCCACACATCTACTAATTAATTCACGAGTCACGCTCATGCCACGCATCGCTTCGAAGAGTAGCAAGCGACGCGACGAACTCATATCCTGTTCTCCTGATGGCCTGATATCCACTCACTCGTCCCATAAGCTTTGTTTTTCCGAACCTATGGCAGGAATTTCTATAATATTCTTCAATTTATTTTGGTGACAACTTTATTATGCCTGAAAAATTTTTTCTTTTTAGAAGGTTTTTTTCGCCTAAATGTGGTTCGCTTTGTTCATCGGTGCTAACTGCTTATGAATCTATCTTCAATTAGCGGTTATCATCGCACATTTTATAGGTAGCAAAATCAGCTTCGTATTATTCCGCAAAATTACGTCCTAAAATTTTTGCTCACGTTTGGCTCACCTGGCTTTTGTTTCATATATTTTACTTGATACTATCGTGATTAGTCGCGATTGGCTGAGGCATTGCTTTGTCGGCCTCTAATGTAATTTAATATAGGTATCAGCTTGGACGATGAATGTAACCGGATGCAGGGTTCCTACCTGCTGCGACGTGCGCAGCACGGTGAGTTTTCGGTAAGGGTCAGAATCAGCATTCCCTACGCTCGTTAGAGGTGCCAGCCCCCACGTCTTCCTGTCCCGCTGCCTCGACTTGCGTCGGGAGACGCAGGGGCAGGCGGAAGACAGGAGCGGGGGACTTTTCTAACGGTTCGACAAGCTCACCGTGGCGAGCCAATGAGGTTGACCCCGTTAGAAATTTTATTTTAACGGGAGTCAAAAATAGTATTTATAAGATGATATTTATAGGATGGTATTTCTAACGGGGTTGAGATGGCTTGGTTCTTAAAAAACCATACATATTCAATCGGTGTGGACGTGGGAGATGATAATCTGAAGGTTGCCCAGCTTGGAAGTAACGGAGCTGGCATAAGTTTAATTGACGGCGGTTATGAAAATCGGCCTGTCAGTGTGAAACCCGGCAGCATCGAGTGGCAAAGATGGGCCATCGAAGCCATACGCCAGATAACGGCAAACTGCAAATTTCGTGGAAGAGATGTGACAGCGGCGATACCGGCGAACGAGGTATTTATTGACCACATAAAAATGCCGAAAACAGATGGTGCCGAGCTGGCTGATATTATCTTCTCAAAGATAAAACAGAAACTACCCTTCGAGCCCACCAGAGATAACACGATGATAAAGTATGTCGAGACGGAAGATAATAATGCTCTGGTGATGGCTACCGAGCGTAAGATTATCGATAGACATTTAGCGATATACGAAAAGGCCGGCTTGAAGATTAAATCTATCGGTGTTTGGCCTGCAGCATTGACAAACATCTATACTAAGTTTTTTGGCAGACGCAAAACCGACCTCCAAGCGATTGTGATGCTGGTTTGTATAGAGCCAAACTGCACGAATATTGTAATCTGTCGTCATAAGAATCTACTTTTTGCCCGTTCCATATTAATTGGAACGAAGCAGCTCGATGGCAAGATATACCCCAAATGTGACGAAGATTCTCCCGATACCGAGAAAACACTGAAGAGGTTGGTGTTTGAGCTGACTGCCTGCAAACACCACTTCATCTCGATGCACAGCAACGCCCAAATAGAACGTTTGGTTTTCCTTTCGGGCCCTGTTGTAAATAAAGATATATGCTTATCAATAGCTAAACAGATGGAGATGCCAGCCCAAATAGGAGATTGTCTGGCAGCAGTGGAAGCAGCTGAACCCTGGCGTTTTGGAATGGATAGAAGGCTTTACTCCTCCGAGGGGGGAACCTCTGTCCAGAAAAAGGAGCAAATTAGCTTCGCTACGGCCTTTGGGCTTAGCTTATCATAGAAGCAGAAATACCAAATACAATAAAGAGCATTTATGAGATAGCAAAGGGAGGCAGATTAACCCCGTTAGAAGTTATATGACGGGGTGCCTGAAAATGTAAGAATATAACACAAAAAGGAAAGATTCATAATGGGGTTAAAAAATGCTTAATATAAATTTTGTGCCTGATGACTACGTCCAAAGCAACGAGTCTCGAAGAACAAACTTGATGTATCTTGTATTGCTCGCTGTGGCAATGACGGCATTAGGCGGTTCGTTTATGACTATCAAAATACGTCAGCGTGCCTGCAGCGCTCGGGAAAGACTTGTAAATGCAAAATTGACTCAGATTCAAGGAGCAATAAAACAGTTTGAAGAGCTTCAGACAAAACGAAAAGCGATGATGAAAACAGCTCTTACCACTGCAGAGCTGCTTGAGCCGGTGCCGAGAAGTATCTTGTTGGCGTCGTTAACAAATAGTCTGCCGCCAGGGGTCTCGCTGTTGAAGCTGAGCCTGGCTCAGAACGAGCCCAAGCAAACCAGTCGTATCGTTGGCTCAACCAGTAAATATCAGGCGACGCAAGCCAAGATGACAGCAGAACAATCGCAGGGTTCACAGGAAAAATTGTTAGAGACGAGTATGGAGATTGAAGGTATTGCCCCCAGCGACCTTCAGGTGGCTGCCTACATTGAGCGGCTATCAACCTCTGCCGGATTACTGAACAATGTGGCGCTGGTGGAGTCAAAAGAACACAAAGTCGAAGATAAAACCTTCAGGCGATTCAAGCTGACGGCAATGCTTAAAAAGAACGTTCATCTTACTAAGGATGATATTGAGAGAATTAGTGCAAAAGCTGAAAATGTGGGATGGAGTTTCTAATACTGATAACTAATACGTCGTGTGCAAAGCGTGACAGAAAAAAATTAGATGCAAAATATAAAATGCGAGGGAAATTATGGCAAGCGGTTTTAGAAAGGCTGTTTTTTTCGGTTTGTTGTTGTGCGTAGCTGTAGTTGGCTACCAATATATGATTAAGCCGGCTAACAAGCATCTGGCAGAGGCAAAAATGCGGGTCCAGGCAAAGCTGGATAAATTAGCCGAGTTTGAAGAAGCTACTGCAGCAGCTGAGGACCTTACAAAACAACTTGAGCAATTGCAGCAGGCCATTGAATTTTTCGAAAGCAAGCTGCCACCTACAAGTGAGATTCACAAAGTGCTTGAGCAGGTAACTGTCATTGCGCAAAAACAGGGCCTGAAGCCAAAAACAATCCGAACACTGAAGAAAAAAGATAATAGCGGCTATGTGGAACAGCCGTTAAAAATGCAGTTACAGGGGAATTTCAAATCGTTTTATTCGTTCCTCCTGGAGCTTGAGAAACTACCACGCATAATGAAGCTGCGTGAGCTTCAGTTAGAGAAGCAAACAGAACAAGAAGGCCAGATATCAGCTGATTTTATAGTGAGTATATTTTTCCAGAATGAAACCAGTTAAATACTAAAAGGCAACTGGTAATTGGTAATTACCATTTAACCAATTACCATTCTTTAATGGAGCTTAGCTATGTTATCTTTTTTGCGAGAGCAGGGAAATTCAGACTCACCTGAGCGGCAAATGCCGAAATCCACAAAGGCAAGCCCCACCAAAGAAACACAACAGCAGGAATACCTTACGGTGGCGGCTAAGAATAAAAGTGTGCGCAAGAGTACAATATTGCTGGCTGTCTTGTTTGCGCTGGGTATGTTGTGCCTTTGTTTTATGATAAAAAAGAGCACACCCAAAACAGCATCAGCGGATGTTGTCAGCGCCGAAGAAGCGCAGATTGAGATTGCTATCACACATCTCACAGGCGTCAGGGCTGAAATGCATAACAGTATGGATGAGATAGTCAGGAAGTTTTATGAGTTTTCGGACGTGCTGCAGGTAGAGGCCGATGAGCTCTTAAGAAATCCGTTTGAGCTTGAGATGTTCCTGGCCGGCTTAAAGAGTAAATTAAATGACAATGGAAAATTCGATATTGACGCTGAAATGCTCCTGCAACAGCAGGTTAGACAACAAGCCGAGGGAATGCAGCTTTTGTGTATTATGCAATCAGAACAGGGCAGGTGCTGTATGATTAATGATGAAATCCTCTATGAGGAAGGTTCAATAAAAGGTTTTAAGGTTACCCGGATTGGTGATGATTCCGTTGACCTCGAATCAGAAGAAATGGAAATAGTTTTGAAACTGCCGCAATGATAATACCAGCTTGGTGTTTTATAGAAACCAGAACCCCTTTTTAGATAAGAGCCGGAATAAAATTTTTAGAGAATACTTAGAATCTGGTCAGGACGGTACAGAGGACCAATCGATACGTGGACTAAGTGACCTTTATTCTCCACAGGATGATAGCGATTCACACGTGCACGATATCGCTGACATCCTCTGTGAAATTGGCAAAATTACACATGAGCAACTCGAACATCTGCGGCAGCAACAGAGAACCAAGCCGACAAGTGATGTTGCAACGTGGTTGTTAAACGCCGGTTTAGCTAATTCTGATGACATCTTGATGGCCAAAGCCGGGCTATACGGGCTTGAGTTTAGACGAATAGCTTTGGAGAACGTAGAAAAACGGGCCTTTGAAAAGCTCGAAGTTGATTTTATAAAAACTAATTCTGTATGCCCAATTGCAATTGAGCAGGATACTTTGCTCGTTGCAACTTCTGAGCCGGCAAATGTATTTGCCATCGAAGATGTAAAAAGGCGAACGCAGATGGACGTCCGTGTTGTTGTCTGCAGCGCCGAAGATATTGTTGCAGTATGTAATTCGTTCGAGGCCGATAACGTGGATTATAACCTTAATGACATTATCAGTGATATGACCGAGGTCGAGATTGTTCAGGACCGGCAGGATGAATCAGAAGACCTCGAAAAAATGGCAGGACAATCACCTGTTATTAAATTCGTCAATTATC
>Ga0307432_1000875_pt1 | contig 20459 bp, 10 predicted proteins | sample SalMarWE160150MG_FD_202158 | JGI IMG/M metagenome (GOLD analysis project Ga0307432, IMG submission 202158) | Salt marsh sediment microbial communities from the Plum Island Ecosystem LTER, Massachusetts, United States - WE1603-150 | ecosystem: Environmental > Aquatic > Marine > Intertidal zone >...
GCCTCACCAAAACATTTCCGACCTAAGTATCGACCGTACCACCCTCCTCGGACCAAAAAACTCAGACCCCACCAGATAGCACCCGCCCCAGAGCCTCACCAGATATAAATAAGATGCGATTGCCCTGAAGTGACATCCAACTCGCCACCAGACGCCTTGTCAGATGACGCAATTTCAGTCATACTGTGTCAAACCTGAATGCCTCGACGACCCGGTTGGATGCGCATCAATCAGGTCGGTACACTCGTACCGTTATGGTGGTTTCATCTGAAGGCTGCCGCATTGGCTAATGGCAGGAATTACATATGAACACCGATCCACCCTCAAAAGAACCGGAATCCCCAGAGCATCCAACCCAAGCACCGGGTCACGCTGTTGACGAGACGAGGACCACTGGCGGTGTGAGGCCCCCGTCCGGCGCCACTGTCGCAATCGAAGGCTACGAGATCATCAGGGAGCTGCACCGTGGTGGTCAAGGGGTCGTGTACGAGGCCCTTCAGAAGTCCACGAAACGCAAGGTGGCCATCAAGGTCCTGGTGGCTGGGCAGCACGCGACGAAGACAGCGAAGAAGCGATTCGAGCGCGAGATCGAGCTGGTGGCCCAGCTTAAGCACCCGCACATCATCTCGATTTTTCACTCGGGGGTGACGAGCGAGGGTCTCCAGTTTTACGTCATGGACTACGTGCGCGGATGGCCACTGCACGGGTATGTCCACGAGAAGAAGCTCACGCTGGAGGACACGCTCAAGCTGTTCTCGGCGGTCTGTGAGGCCGTCCAATATGCCCATCAGCGCGGCGTCATCCACCGCGACCTGAAACCGTCAAACGTCCTGGTTGACGCCGAAGGGGATCCGAAGGTCCTCGACTTCGGCCTAGCCAAGCTGCTGGCCGGTCCCGTGGAGTCGGTCGTGTCAGTGACTCGGGATGTGATCGGCACGCTGCCGTACATGTCGCCGGAGCAAGCTCACGGCAATCCCGACGAAATTGACACACGGACGGACGTTTACTCCCTCGGGGTGATGCTCTACGAGCTACTCACCGGGCACTTCCCCTATCCCGTGATTGGCCAGATGACCGAGGTGCTCAAGCACATTACCGAGACACCGCCGACCCCTCCGACGAGGCAGTGGACAAGCGAGTCCGGCGTCACCAAACGCTCGGCGCGAAAGGTGCGGCCCGGTTCATGTCCGATTGATCGCGAGGTGCAAACGATTATTTTAAAGGCGCTCGCCAAGGAGCGTGAGCGGCGCTACCAGAGCGTGGGTGAGCTGGCTCGTGACCTTGGGCACTACCTGGCAGAGGAACCGATCGAGGCCCGCCGCGACAGCATCTGGTATGTGCTGAAATTTTCGATCAGACGGCATCAGCGACGCTTCTTGACAGCGATAGTCGCGCTCGTAGCAGTCACAAGCGTTCTTGCGTTCGTGTGGGTCTGGCAGAGACAAAAGGACCTTGCAGCGACGAAAAGGGATCAAACAGCCTACGCCCACGTCCAGCTAGGAGTCACATACGGCGAGTACGAACTCTGGGACCTTGCAGAGCAGGAATACCGCAAGGCCCTCGATATTAAGCCAAACCAGTTCGAGGCGTTCGCTAACCTGGCTCGCCTGAAGAAGGATCTGTATCGTCAGGCTCCGTTCCGGGTTGCCGGCCGCACTTCGTTGCAGGAAGCACTAGAATACTGCGACCGCGCGCTTACAGTTCGGCCTCGCGATGCCAGGGTGCTAAACGTCAGGACAGTTATTTTGTACATGCTTGGCCGGGCCGACGAGGCAGAGCAAACCTGCCGCCGGGCGTTGGCTGAGGAACCCGAATCTTATCCGGCCACGTTAAGCCTCGCCAAGGTGCTCGCCATGAAGGGCGACCTGAACGGAGCCCTCGAAACCGCGACAGAGGCAACGCAACTTGTCATGGTCCAAGGCCACGATGGCAAGAAATGGGCTACAGGCACGTGGCGGACGCTTGGCACTATACAGTTGCAACTGCGGCAACCCGGCGCCCTTCAATCATTTGAGAACGCCCTGACGTGTGAACGAACGAACGAATGGGCCTATCTGATGCGAGCACGGCTCCGACTCGAGCTGGAGGATTACATTGACCGTAAGGCCGCTCTCGACGATGCCAAGATTGCCAACGCAAACACGGTCACTGCTGACGGCAGAATCAAACGAATCCTCGCGCTGGCCCACCTTCGCAACGAGAACTTCAGTGAAGCCATCCAGCACGCCCAAGAGGCGATTGACAACGGTGACCTTGAGGCTGTCAACCAGCTCATCATGTCGATTGCCGAAGCTAAGCGCGGCAACCTAGACGAAGCGCGCCGGTGGTACGAAAGAGCGGAGCGAACCTCCTGGCCTGCCGACCTGCCCGGCAAGGACTTCAGCGCTCACGCCGCCCGCGAGGTGCTCTGGTTCGAGTCGGCTGCGGCATTGGATCAAGTTCGCAATGAAGCTGAGAAGCTCCTGACTCCTGTGTCGCCGTAGTCAGCCGGGGTGAAACCAACGATCGGGCAATTGAGCATTCGATCTAGGTCCGTTGCACTCTAAGGGGCTTGTTTGGGGCAACCCGGGCAAGTGGTCTGATCCGTCGAGTGTGATGACATTCATCGTGACTATCTAAGCTCCGAAAGGAGCGGCAGTTATCAGCCCATGGCGTGAGCCATGGGTAGAGGTCGTTTGTATGCGCGTCCAGCCCCTTTAGGGGCGGCACTGAAGGTTCGGACTCCAGTCTGTCTCGCCCCTAACGGGGCTTGGATTGATGGGGGCCACTTTGCTCCCATGGCTGACGCCATGGGCTATTCTCTTTCGTCCCTGCGGGACTTCACAACCGCCTATACTGTCACGGACCCTTCGATCTGCCCGGCCAAAACTATCGCTTGCAATTCTCCCGGTGGGTCGGGTATGATACGAGGTCGATTCACTGTGTGATCGCGCGTGTCCTTTCGGCGGGGCCGCCGCACGGCCTCTCCACCGCGTCCGATCAACAGCTAAAAGAAAGGGAGGGGCGATGAACGCCGGCAACTCGAAGAATCGAAACGCTGTCCTTAACTTGCGCCTTGCTTCTGCGGCCGTTGCAGTTGGAAGTATGTTGTGCCTGGGCGTCGTTGCGCGGGCGAAGGTGGTTGTCGAGACCGCCACCATCGGCAATCCGGGCAACGGCGGCGAGCATATCGGAGACGTCACCGCGCATTCCCTCGACGCGCGCGGTGTGTCAAGGTCGACGTCCCAGGGGAAGTCGTCAACCGCGGTGGATCGCGGGCCGCGGGACGAATGTGCGGGGCAGCCAGATGACACTCCCTGCACGGACGACGGCAACGACTGTACGGACGACATCTGTGAAACGGAGGTTTGCACCCACCCATTTATTCCGGTGGGCACACCCTGCGGCGATCCTGGTAGCGACCAGTGCGATGAAGCGGACACGTGCGATGGGGTGGGGGACTGCCTGCCAAACTACGCCCTATCCGGAACGCCGTGTGACGATGGTCTGGCGTGCAATATAGAGGAGCAGTGCGACGGCGGCGGTTCGTGCATAGGAGGTCACCCCGTTGATTGCGCGGGTTTTGACACAGACTGTGTCGTGGTTTCATGCGATCCTGTTGGCGGCGAAGGCAATTGTGACATTTTCACACCGATTAACGAAGGTGGGGTGTGCGATGACTACGATGCATGCACATACAACGGTCTGTGCAGGAGCGGCATCTGCACGGGCATCCCGATCAACTGTCCGCTGGGGGAATCGTGCTGGGACGGTGAATGCGATGGCGGAAGCCCGCTGTTCGAGTGGGTGCCGGTGGACGCGACCGTATCACACTCGATTGTCGACCATGAAATCACACTGTTCGGTAGCGACGGGCAAGTGACCCTGGAACTGATCCTCAGTGGGTGGGGCGACGCTGCCGGGAGCCCTGATTTAATAGCATACCAAGCCACCGTGGATGCAACGTACGGCTATTCGAGCGGATCGGGCGTTGACCTGGCGCCGGTCGGTGGATGTTGCCCGGGCGATCCATCCGGTGCCTTCATTAATACTCAGGATCTGGATTATGTGTTTTACGCCACGGGCGACTCATTCCCCTCCACAAGTCTCGTGAACCTCGACTTCACCTGGGCTGTCGCCTGTTTATATAGTGTATCGGATACCGGACAGAGCGCCTACGGTGGCGCGCTGGTCCTTGGGGTTCCGAGCGGTGCGGCCGGTACGTACACAATCGGATTTGATACAGGATCAGAAGTCACACTCATGGACGATGAGTTCTTCGAACCCATTACTCCACTTACGTTTTCGCCAGCCCTGATCACGGTACAAGACGATCTTTATGTCGATGCCAGCGCCACAGGTCCGACACACGACGGCTCGAACTGGTGCAACGCGTTTGTGACATTGCAGGATGCTCTGAGTATTGCAGGGTCTGGGAGCACGATAAAGGTAGCCGACGGTACGTACAAGCCGGATCAGGGCGGCGAGCAGACCCCAGGTGATCGTGAGGCCAGGTTCCAGCTCGTGAATGGCATCACGATTGAAGGTGGCTACGCTGGCTGCGGGGCGGCCGATCCTGACGAGCGCGATATTGACCTATACGAAACCATTCTCAGTGGCGACCTCAATGGCGATGATTTTTCAGTCTCCTGTACGCAAGACTCGCCGGATTGTGATTCCCTTGGCGGATTATGCCTTGGCGGATCCTGCATTCTGGCTGCAAACAACAGCGAGAACAGTTACCGCTTAGTGATCGCCTATGCCACGGACATGACCGCTGTACTCGACGGCCTGATCATCACTGCGGGCAACGGCAACGGGCCAACGGCTCCGAACGACGGTGGCGGCGGTATGCGCACCTATAGCGGGACTCCGACGGTGCGTAACTGCACGTTCACAGGGAACTACGGCGTGTACGGCGGCGGGATGGTCAATGTGGAGGGTGGCAGCCCGTTGGTGACGAACTGCCGGTTCATCGGGAACTCGGCTACGTACGGTGGAGGCATGGACAACCACGACGACAGCAACCCGACGGTCACAGACTGCACGTTCAGCTGGAACTCGGCCGAGCAGGGTGGTGGCCTGTACAACAATACGTACAGCCACCCGACGTTCATCCGCTGCACATTCAGCAGGAACTCGGCCGACTGGGGCGGCGGAATGCTCAACTGGCTTGGGAGCGACCCAACCGTAACGAGCTGCACGTTCTATAAGAACTCGGCTGAGCATGGCGGAGGTGGAATGCGCAGCGTGGAAGACTGCCACCCCACGGTGACTAATTGCGTCTTTGTTGGAAATACTGCTGAATACGCAGGTGGGATGCACAACTGGGACAATTGCAGCCCGATAGTGACCAACTGCGCATTCACCGGTAACTCGACACTGGCGGAAGGAGGGGGGATGCAGAACTATGACGCCGGCAGCCCAACGGTGATCAACTGCACGTTCAGTGGAAACTCTGCAGGCAGCAACGGCGGCGGCGTATGGAATTGGAACAGCACTCCGGCCCTGTCGAACTGCGTTCTTTGGGGCAACGACGATAGCGGCGGGACCGACGAGTCCGCGCAGATCTGGTACGGTGGGACGGGGACGCCCACGGCCAGCTACACGTTGATTCAAGGCCTGAGCGTCTTTGAGGGCAACAACAACATCGACGGCGATCCCCTGTTCGTAGACCCTGCCGGGCCAGATAAGGACATTGGCACCATGGACGACGACCTTCGCCTGTCGCTCGGCTCACCGTGCATCGACGCAGCGGATGACACCGCCGTTCCTCTCGATTCCCAGGACTTAGACGATGACGCCGACACGTCGGAGCGCACCCCGCTTGATCTTCGCGGAGACGCCCGGTTCTTCAATGATCCGGACACGGTTGACACCGGTGTTGCCGATTCGCCGGACATCCTGGCCGTCGTCGACATGGGTGCCTACGAGTACTTCCCGGACTGCAACAGCAACGGCCTGGCCGACGCTTGCGACCTCGACTGCGCGGCGCTTGGCGGAGAATGCGACCTCCCCGGCTGTGGTCAGAGCCCGGACTGCGACGACAACGACGCACCGGACGAGTGCGACATCGCGAACTGTGTCAGTAATCCTGACTGTGACGACTGCAACCTAAACGGGGTACCGGACTGGTGTGACATCGACAGCGGCGCGTCCCTGGACACCAACTTCGACGAGATCCCGGACGAGTGTGTCGCACCTTATACGGGCAGCGTGAATTGGACGGGTAACGTTTGGGGTTTGCCGGACGAGGGGTATCCGGACAACGATACCAGCGTCGCCGGCCTGCACGTCACCCTTCACGCAGGGACGGACATGTTTCTGGATGACACCGTGGTCATCGAGGTCCTGAGAATCCTCCCGGATGCCGCACTCTCAGTCACGCAAAACGGTGCCGGTGATCTGACAGTTGTTGAGGCAGGCGGCATTGTGGCCAGCGGTACAATGAACGTTGCCAATGACCGGGCGATCACGGTTACATCCGGACCGGTCACCATCGGTGCAGGTGGTCTGTATCAAGGAGTTACGGGGAGCCGCGGGGACGGCTGCGATCCCGGCGTCGATGTCTGCGCCTCTCTGTCGAGCAACGATGTCACAGTCGGGGCTGGTGTCCTCAATAACTTAGAGGCCGGGACAATGGTCCTGGAAGGTGCCATGTCGGTGACAACCGCGGACGATTTCGTCCTTGACGGAAGAGGTGCGATCTCGTGCGAGGATGTCAATCCGCGGGGTAGTAGCGATACACCGCCGATCCTTCGGGTCCGCGACACGTCATCCGTCTCGGTGCAGGGCGATATGTGTGTGTGGGGTTCGGTCGATGTGGTCTACGATTCAACCGTACCGCTGGAACTGGGCGGCAACTTCGATAACCAGTGCCAGTACCCCGAGTGTTTTGATTGGAGCAGCGGCGGGATGTTGCTAGGCAGCGGCGCGTCCCGGAGCAGCCAAGAGGCACAGGTCTTCGAAGTGGCTGGCCGTGACCTCGGGCAAGCAGTCGCTTTGGAGAACGCGGAGTTCGCCATCGGGGCACTCGAGATTGCATCCTATGCCGAAGTCACGTTCACCGATTCGTTTGACAATGACGGGGAGGGGCAGGGTGGCTGCACGGAGGCATTGTACGTTGGTGAACTGTTCTTGCACTCCAACTCAAGCATCATTTTAGAGAACTGCCGTCTCTACTACGACACTCTCATTAAAGAGGCAGATGTTACGGTGACAACGAGCGGTTGCGGTGAGCTTGTGAAGCTCTGCCCTGCCGCCGATCCCCCCGATGCGGAGGATCCGGCGATGGGAAAGAACCGGTACATCTCGCTTGTGCCGGGTAGTTCCGGACAGCAAACTGCCTTGAGGGTTACGCTGATCAGCCTGCCGAGCGAATTCTCTATCTACGAGGGCACGCACGTGTGGGTCGGTGAACCGGTGGAGATATGCGAGAACAGCGGACAGAGCACGCCGCCGCCGGAGGGATGCGGCCCCGCGTGGGTTCCCGGCGGTCCCGCCCTTACGATGTGGTCCGCGAACCTGCAGGCAACTCAATACTGCCAAGACTTCGGCTCTGTGGGGTTGCTCCACGTGACCGACTGTGAGATCGTTCCCGGAGCGATATATACCGTTCAGGCCATCGACTGCACTTGCGACCCTGGTAACGAAGCGAGCTATTCCGACCCGCTACTAATCAGTACGAGTCCGTGGGGCAACATCTGCGGCCCGTGGGATGTCGACCACTGGAGCCCGCCGGACACGAGCGTTGATGTGACAGTCGATGTCACTGCGTGTTTGGAGAAGTTCAAGAACGCGTTTGGGGCTCCGATCAAGGCGAGGGCCGACGTCGATCCGAACACTGTAGACTGGAAAGTCAATATCTCGACGGACGTTACGCAGATACTTGATGCGTTCAAGGGTCAACTGTATCCGTTCGCCGGTCCGGGAACGTGCCCGCCGTAGGCAGATTGCCGATTGGCGATTGACGACGTGTGACACAGGTCCACAGCCTGCGTTCGTACTGGCTGCAAACCGGTGCCACATTCACGTTGTAGTATGCACACACCCGTTGATTCTCCACGCCCGAACCGATAAACTGGTTTGAGTACGGAGGGCTCCTAAAGGCAATCCCGCGAGAAGGTTCACTCTACGTGACCCGGGGTATCCGATTGTTCAGACAGGAGGTGTTTTGTGAAGCGGAAACACAGTAGCCATGTAGTGGCTATTATCACAGGCGTTTTTCTCATTTCTCCGAAGCTGGCACTGTGTGGTAAACCTGACGATCGCAACGATGCAACGGCTGCGCCACCGAAAACGCCCCTGACCCACCACGAGGTGCCCGATGATCTACCCGCATCGCCGGCACTTCTCCGGCAACGTCTGACGGAGCCGGCAATGGTCTGGACCCGGGGGCCGTTCAGGAGCATCCAGGTAAACGTCGACGGCTCAGGGGCGAACATTATTGACGACGCTGCCAACGAACCGTCGATTGCGATCGATCCCACCGACCCGAACAAGATCGTCATCGGCTGGCGACAATTCCATCACATCTCAAATAACCATCGTGAGGCCGGGTACGCATACAGCCACGATGGCGGACAGACGTGGACGTTCCCGGGCGTCTTGGACCCCGGTCAGTTTCGCAGCGATCCGGTCCTCGGCGCGGACCCGTTCGGAACCATCTACTATTCGAGCTTGAGTTCGCTCTCATCCGTTGAGGTATTCAAGTCGACGGACGGTGGTGTAACCTGGGGACCGCCGGTCCCAGCCTTCGGCGGCGACAAGCAGTGGATGGCCGTCGCTCGAGCCGGTGGTGTCGGAGCGGGGAACATCTATCAGATCTGGAATGTCCAGTTCACCTGTTGTCCGCCGAACGATTTCACGCGATCAACCAATGGCGGAACGGCGTTTGAAGGCCCCATGCCGGTTCCACCGCCGAGCATGAAGTGGGGCACTCTCGACGTCGCGTCAGACGGAACGCTGTATCTTGCAGGGGCCACGCTGGGGCAGAGCGCTCACGTCGTGGCCAAGTCCACCAACGCACAAGATCCATGGCAGATCCCGTCCTTCGATTTTGTCAACGTCGTGTCCCTTGGCGGAACTACCAGTTTCGCCTCGGGTCCCAACCCTGGCGGTCTTCTGGGGCAAGTCTGGATCGTGGTTGATAATTCGACCGGGCCAACAGCCGGGAACGTCTACATCTTAGGATCGGTCGATCCACCCGGTGCGGATCCGCTTGACGTGATGTTCATTCGTAGCACCGACGGCGGTCTAACATGGAGCAGCCCGGTACGCATAAACGATGATCCGACGGACAACGGGGCCTGGCAGTGGTTTGGAACCATGTCGGTGGCGCCCAACGGCCGGATTGACGTTACGTGGAACGACACGCGCGCTAGCGGCACGGACAACTACTCGGAACTGTATTATGCGTACTCCATGGATGGCGGAGTCACGTGGTCGTCCAACTTTCCCATCAGCCCGACGTTCAACAGCTTTGACGGCTATCCGAAGCAGAATAAGCTCGGTGACTACAACCACATGATCTCCGACAACGAAGCCGCGAATCTGGCCTACGCGGCCACGTTCAACGGGGAGCAAGATGTTTTCTTCATCCGGATCGGGCTGGACTGCAACGATAATGGCATCAACGATGACTGCGACGTGGATTGCGGACCGCCGGGCGGGCACTGTGATGTGCCGGGGTGTGGCACTAAGATCGACATGAACAACGACAACATTCCGGACGAATGTGAGGCGGCTCTGGAACCACCGATTTTTGCCTCTGGAGAGGCCGGCTTCGAGACGAACCGGTATATCTCCTTCGTCCCGGGCAGTCCCGGTCTGTCAACCGCGCTACGCGTGACTTTGACCACACTTCCGAGCGAGTTCTCAGCGTACGAGGGTGCGCACATGTGGGTCGGCCCACCTGAGGAAATATGCGAGAATGCAGGACAAGGACCTGACACAGATCCCGGGGACTGTGGCCCCGCCTGGGTCAACGGTCCGGTGTGTACGATGATGTCTGCGCGCCTGCAGTTAGCCCAGCACTGCCAAGACTTCAGCATGACGGGATTGCTGCACGTGACGGGTTGTGAGATCGTACCTGGGGCAACTTATACCGTTGCGGCCCTGGCATGCGGGGCTGATCCGAGCGACGAAGCCAACTACACGGAGGCGCTGGTCATCAGTACGAGTCCATGGGGCAACATCTCCGGTAATTATGACATCGCCAATGACAGATGGAGCGCGCCGGATATGAGCGTCGACGTGACAGTCGATGTCACCGCGTGTCTGGACAAGTTCAAGAACGCATTTGGTGCTCCGATCAAGGCGCGGGCTGATGTTGAACCGAATGTTCCCGACGGGAGGATTAATATTACGACGGATGTCACCCGCATCCTTGATGCGTTTCGCGGTTACGCGTATCCCTTCACTGGCCCGGGAACGTGCACGCCGTAGCGGTGACAATGGGAGGATTGATGCATAGGAGCGACGGCTCAGCACTCGTTACACAGTCCGGCGGAGAATTCTGGCCACGGCTTGGTGTGTCCAGCGGTTTGACTTGCCGGTCTTCGTCGGGACGCCGCGTTCCGTTAGTACGTCCGCTATCTGCTTGAGCTTCATTCAGCGGCCCCGCATGGCCTTGATGCTCTGGATGATAGTCTGTTCGGGCTCATTTGGCAGGATTACGCCATCCTCGGCAAGATCATGGCCGTACGGTACGCCCCGATCCGCTGGCCGTTGGCACGCTTGATGGCCATTGCCGAACGGGTCCGCTCCCGTGTGATGTTCCGCTCCATCTCGGCTTCATCGGCCAGAACCAGCAACATGAATCGGTCTGCTGCGCTGGTCGTGTCGATGGCGTTAGCATACGGCTGGGCGGGGCTGCGGGTACCGTCCAAGACGCACATCCTGACCTGGGCGGATGTTGACTGGAAGCGTGGGCGGCTGTCGGTCTACTCGCCGAAAACGGAGCGATATGATCAGCATTGGCGACGGACTGTCCCGATCGCCCCGAAGCTCATGTGGCTCCTACAGGATGCCTATGATGCCACTGAGGACGGCGTGGAGCGTGCTCTAGGGCTCTCACGGAACAATCTGCACGGGACACTACGTGCCATTCTGAAACGGGCTGAGATCGAGGCGTGGGATGAGCTGTTCCAGACATTGCGGCAAAGCTGTGAAATGGAATTGTCCTTGAGCTTCCCCCAGCACGCCGTATCGGCGTGGCTAGATCACTCAGAAAAGGTGTCTAAGAAACACTACCTGATGATCCCGGATGAGGTTTGGGACCGGGCGAGCGAACTGGTCGATCCAATAGCCGCAGTAGGCTCTCGCATCGACTCGCAAGGCGTCGCAAACGGACAAAGTGCCAATAACGCGACACCTCACGAAAGCCCTTGCATTATGGGCTTAAACGCCAGAAACAGCACTAGCGGCGCCCGGGATCGAACCGGGGACCTTGGGTTTATGAATCCCACGCTCTAACCATCTGAGCTACGCCGCCGCGCAAGAGCGAATTCAGAATAGCGAATAGCGAAAGAGGAGAGAAGCGTCAGGGTGGAAAAACTTCCTCAGCCCCGCGCTTGCCCCCTTCGTAGGGCGCAATCCAGGAGTGGAGCGACTACGTTCGCTGTTCCTATTTTGCGTCTTTGACCTCGAACTCCGCGTCGATCACATCGTCGCCCTGGGGTGAGGCGGAGGCGCCACTGGTGCCACCGGACGATTGCGTATCATCACCTGGTGGTGGCGACGTGCCCGCGGCTGCGGCCTGCTGCTTGGCCACCTCTTCGTATACGATCTTGCCGATGGTCTGAGCCTCGTTCATGAGGGCATCGCTGGCCTTTTTAATCGCGTCCTCATCGTCATCTTTGACAACCTCGCGGACGTGGTTGATCGCGGCTTCGACCTTACCTCGTTCATCGGCCGGTATCTTGTCACCATGCTCCTTGAGCTGCTGCTCAATTTGGTAGGCGGCGTTCTCGGCTTCATTCCGGATCTTGATCAGCTCGGCCTTTTTCAGATCATCGGCCGCATGCGTCTCCGCCTCCTTCTTCATCCGCTCGATCTCTTCGTTCGACAGCCCACCGCTACCCTCGATCCGGATGGATTGCTCCTTGCCGGTGGCCTTGTCCTTGGCGGACACATTGATAATACCGTTGCGATCGATGTCGAACGTCACGTCGATCTGCGGGAGGCCGCGCGGTGCCGGTGCGATGCCGGTCAGGTTGAAGCGGCCCAGCGAGCGGTTGTCGGCGGCCATGGGGCGGTTGCCCTGAAGCACATGGATCGTAACCTCGGTCTGGTTGTCCGCAGCCGTGGAGAACGTTTCGGTTTTCGAGGTCGGAATGGTGGTGTTAGCCTCGATCAGCGGTGTCGCGACACCGCCCAACGTCTCGACGCCGAGTGTCAGCGGTGTGACATCCAGCAGAACGATATCCTCCTTGTCGCCGGCCAACACCGCGCCCTGAATGGCCGCACCAACCGCGACGACCTCATCCGGGTTGATGCCCTTGTTGGGTTCCTTGCCAAAGATATTCCTGCACAGGTCCTGCACAGCCGGCATTCGCGTCGAGCCTCCGACAAGCACAACCTCGTCGATGTTCTTGGCCGTCATCTTCGCACCTTCCAAAACTTCCATGACAGGATTGCGGCATCGCTCCGTGAGATGTCTGGTCAGTTTCTCAAACTGGCTGCGTGTCACCGTCATTTCCAGGTGCTTCGGGCCGCTCTCCGTCGCGGTGATGTACGGCAGATTGATCGTGGTTTCCATCATGCTGGAGAGTTCGCATTTTGCCTTTTCCGCACCCTCCTTGAGGCGTTGGAACGCCATCGGGTCCTTACGCAGGTCAATCCCCTCTTGTTTGCGAAAGTTATCAGCCAGGAAGTTGATCAGTTCCTCGTCGTAGTCGTCGCCGCCGAGATGGCCGTCGCCGCTACTGCTTTTGACCTCGAAGGTGCCGATTTCCGGGTCGATCTCGAGAATCGAGATGTCGAACGTCCCACCGCCGAGGTCGAAGACGGCCAGCGTCTGCTCCTTCTTCTTGTCCAGGCCATAGGCGAGAGCTGCTGCCGTCGGCTCGTTGATGATGCGTTCGACCTGTAGGCCGGCGATCTCACCGGCGTCTTTCGTCGCCTTGCGTTGTGAGTCGTTGAAGTAGGCGGGCACGGTGATCACCGCACGATCAACCTTCTGGCCGAGATAGTCCTCCGCCGTCTTCTTGAGGTCCTGCAAGACCATGGCACTGATTTCTGGCGGTGTGTACGGCTTGCCGCGGATCTCGACCTTGACGAGTTCATCGGGGCCGCCGACCACCTTGTAGGGTACGATCTTCTCCTCGCTGCTCACCTCGTTGTGTCGCCGTCCCATGAATCGTTTGATGGAGTGGATGGTGTTCTCGGGATTGGTCACCTGCTGATGCCGGGCGATCTGACCGACCAGCCGCTCCCCCTTGTCCGTGATGGCCACGACCGAGGGCGTCAGACGCGCACCCTGCGCGTTGGTCAGCACCTTGGTTGTATCGCCCTCCATGACAGCCACAACGGAGTTCGTCGTGCCCAGGTCGATTCCGATGATCTTCGACATTGCCGTCTCCTTAGATGTTCGATTTCGCGCGCCTTCAAGTCACAACTACACCTTCTTCGCTATGACTACATGGTCTGTGCCAGATACAGAGACGTATTGACGGTTCATAACCTATGTTGATACAATAGGTAACGTAACACGCCCTCTGCATGACTCTGCAACACTGTCATCCTGACAGCCTGTTGGACTGCGGAATTGGCACTCACCGCTACGCAAAGATGCCGCATCGGATCAAAAAAGTACTTGGTCTTCCTGGTATGGCCGATAAACTGGCGGACCATGGAGACTGAACCGCTTGAGACAGCCGAGGCTCACGACGTCCCCACTGTACGCCAGCAATCCGTGTTCATCGAAAACCGGGTCGGGCAACTATTGCGCCTGACAAAACTGTTTGACACAACGGATACCCGTATTTTGGCGGTCTCAGTGGTCTATTCCATTGACTGTGGCATCTGCCGCATGATCTTCGACAATCCCGACCAAGCCTACGAAGTTCTGACTGGCGCCCGGTTTCAAGTCAGTGAGACGGAGCTCATTGTTGTGAGTCTACCGCACGGCAAACGTGCCTTGCTTCATACGTGGGCGGCGTTGCTCGGCAGCGAGATCAGCATTCACTACACATACCCGTTAGTCACACGCCCCAAGGGGCGTCCAGCCATTGCGATCCTACCGGACAGCATTGAGCAAGCCGTAACCGCCCTTCAAGAGCGAGGCATTGACGTCCTAGGGCAGGATGATCTGCTTGATGCGCGAAACCAATAGGTTTCCCGTTTGCGTGCTATTACAGTTCTCACTTCGCTACGTGGCGTTCCGTATGATCCGGTGGGATTGCAGTAGCCGTAGGCAGCCGGGTTTCATTGTGGAGTCGCCAGGTCCCAGCCGCTGTTGCTCTTGCGTCTCCGTCGCTTAGAATTGCCTGCGCACCCGCCGCCGGCATCGTGGGATTATCATGTGGTCACTGCCATTGTTCATCGCGTCACCGTGTTTCCGCTGACAATTCCGCTGCGCCGAAAAGTGATGCACGCGGCGTCACACCGCGGCGTGGCCGATCCCGTTGTCGTTGCGGTCGAGCTGACCAACGGAACGATCGGATACGGCGAGACCCAACCTCGACATTATCTGACCGACGAGACCGTTGACTCCGTCACGGAGACTGTCCGGAGTGTGTTTGGGCCGGCGTTGATCAAATTTCACCCAACTTCCTTCCCCGAAGCACTGGAAGTCATCGAAATGCTGCCTTGGTACGATGCAAGGAATCATCTGATTCCGGCGGCGCGGGCGGTTGTTGAACTTGCGTTGCTGGACGCAGCCATGCGCGTTTTCCGGCGGGACATTGATGACGTTGTTCGTTGGATGGGTTTGCCGGGTTTCGGTTCGCCGGGAAGTGTCAGGGTAATGCGATTCAGCGGGATTCTTGCAGCCCCAGACCTGGCCACAACCTTGCGACAACTTCGCTTCATGTATTGGGCCAAGTTGCGGGCGTTCAAACTGCACGTGGGTATTGAGGGGGACCGTGACCGACTGGGACAAGTTGCGGATTATCTCAAACGACCGCTTGCACAGGGCCGTGCATCGCTGCGCGTCGATGCCAACGGTCGGTGGTCCAAGGATGAAGCGATCGAGTGGCTCAGTGACGTTGCCCATGTGCCGATTGCCGCGGTGGAGCAGCCTTTGGGCAGGGGAGACGAGGAGGACATTCCGATCCTGCACGACCTGTTTGACACCCCGATCATGCACGACGAGTCCTTGGTGACGATCGAGGATGGGCAACGTCTGATTGATCTGGGAGTGGCGGACGGCTTCAACATCCGGATCAGTAAATGCGGCGGGTTGATCCCGTCGCTTCGCCTTGCAGCCCTTGCCCGGCGGGTGGGCGTACGCCTTCAGCTTGGGTGCATGGTGGGTGAAACGAGCATTCTGTCGTCGGCGGGCCTACGGTTTCTGGGGGTGTGCCCGGGCGTTGTGTGGGCCGAGGGATGTTACGGATCGTTCCTGCTTGCGGACGACGTTGTTGCCAAGCCCCTGCGGTTTGGCTACGGTGGTCGGCCGCCGCGCCTGCACGGTCCCGGGTTCGGCATCGAGGTCGATCAGCAACGATTACGCTTCTTTTGCGAAGATCACCCAGTCGTGATAAACCTATAGCCCAACCTCGGAGTGTTCGCGCGATGTGCGGGTAAAGCGCGATGCGAACGCAGAAGGACACGGCCCAAACCATGAAAAGCGTGGCACCGTTCGTTATGTTGATTCCGGCGGCTACATCCGTCTTCACAGCCGCACTCGCCGCTCATCCAGCCCCGTGCGGTTCGCCGGTCGTTCAGTCCCCCGTTCTCGGATGATGTGCACTTCAATATGAGATATTTAACGTTTTCAGGGAATAGTATCATAAATGCCCGTCTACCGGGCGGTGCCGAGATTGCCTATGCCCCCGAAGCGATCCCAGGAATCAGGAAACGGGATGTGCCCAAGGCCGTTATCAGTGCCTTTGAGAATCCGCTGGGTATGCCTCCGCTCGACAAGTTGGTCAGTCGATCATCCAGAATCCTGATCGCATTTGACGACAACTGCCAGCCATTCCCGGAAACCTCGCGACCGGACATCCGCCAGCAGGCGCTCGAAGCGCTGCTGCCCCTTCTTTACTCGTATGGAGTTCAGAAAAAGAACATCCGGCTAGTCTGCGCCGTGGCCTTGCATCGTAAAATGAAAAAGCATGAGCTGGCGCGCATGGTCGGTCGCAGGATCATGTCGGAGTTTCATCCAACGCAACTGGACAACTCTGATGCCGAATACCGGGAAGACATCGTTGACCTTGGTGAGACCGAAGAGGGTGAGAGGGTCCAGGTCTGCAAGGGTGTTGTCGATAGTGATCTTGTAATTTACGTCGATTCAGTGCAAATCCCTCTCAATGGTGGGCATAAGTCCGTGGCAGTGGGACTTGGGACGTATGAATCCATCTCGAACCATCATCACCCGAAGATGACGGCTGAGAGTCCACACGTTATGCAGCCCGAGAACTCCAAGATGCACGATTGCATTGAGCGGATAAGTCGCGTCATTCAGAAGCACAGTCAGATCATGGTGATGGAAGCGTCGATGAACAATGCGACGTACCCATTTCATGTGCGCTATCTTGGTAAACCATACGCACGCTGCAATGTGTATGAGACATCTCTGAAAAGGCTGACACCCACCGCCCTGTCTTTAATCCCGGAGCCGATCAGAAAGATGATACTGCGCAGCGTGCGGGCGGACTACGATCCAATCGAAATCAATGCGGGATCAATTGAGCCCGTGCATGTCCGTACGATGGAGGCGATGAAAGCCCAGATGATGGTGTCCGCACCGAAGCAGTACGACACGATGGTATTCGGCCTTGCAGACCTGAGCCCCTATGCCGTGGGAGCACGCATTAATCCCGTATTAGTGGTCAGTGATGTACTGGGGTACCTATTCAACTGGTTCTACAATAAACCATTCATAAAAAGGGGTGGCGTTGTTATTATCATTAATCCCGTGTATGAGGTATTCCACAAAGAATACCATGTGGCGTACAGGAAGTTCTACGAAGAAGTACTACCCGTAACCACAGATCCTTATGAGATGCAGGAACGCTTCCAGGAGCAATACGCACGTGACCCGCATCTAATCGACTGCTATCGCCACCGGTACGCACATCACGGTTTCCACCCTTTCACGGTCTGGTACTGGGCGACCTATGCGTTGAAGTATCTCTCCAAGGTCATTCTTGTGGGACCGCCCGACGATGTCGCGGCGAAGAAGTTGGGCGTATCATGGGCGCCCAATCTGGAGTATGCTTTAGGCGAAGCAAGGGAAGTCACCGGCGGGGATGACGTCGTGGCCCTGACGATACCGCCGTTTTTCTACTTCAATGTGAAGTAGGTCTGCGAAGAATCATCACTCCCGCAAGACTGAGAGTTACGGTCTGGCTGAAACGGAGCAGGCCAGGCTTGAGAAAACAACTCTACCTCTATTGAGAAAACGGCTCTACCTCTATAACGTACTGGTGGCCAGGGAAAGTCGTCCGTTTACTTGCGCTTGCTCGCGTGACAATAGAAAGTCTCGCCATGCCTTGCGATTCAGGCGAAGGTTGCGCCGATAGGAAAGACTGCCCGCGAGCGCAATCAGGGGATTGCACAGTTGCCAGAAGCTGCCCCACACCCGGCGAAATATGCGCCGCAGGGAATAAAAAATCCCGTCGCAGATCTCCATCTCCCTGACGATGTCGCCACGGGAGAAATTCCTGTAACGGGCCACGGGAAACGTCAGCGTGTAATACACCCAATCTTCCGGAAACGTGTTGGCGGCGATACGGCCGTGTGATTCCATCTCGTCCCACAGCCGCGTTCCGGGCAGCGGCGTGAGAAACAGCGCGTTGAGAATGTCCACGCCATAACGCGCGCCCGCCTCCGCGATCCGCTTGCCAATGCCCGGTTCATCGGTGTCCAGGCCCATGATGAACGAACCGGCCACCAGGATCTTATGCCGCTGGATGCGACGGACGGAGGCCGCGCAATCGCGGCCCTTCAGGATGTTGAACTTCTTGCCAACCTCCCTCAGCCCTTCGGCGGTCGGCGATTCAAAGCCAATGAAGACGCCCATGCACCCGGCTCTGGCCGCCAGCGTCAGCAACTCCTCGTCATCGGCCATGTTGATCGTCGCCTGGGCAATCCACCGCTTGCGCAGCTTCGCGCGGATCATCGCCCGAAACAGCTCCTTCGTGCGGGCGACGTGGCTTGGGCTCGTGCCGATCAGATTGTCGTCAACGACAAGAACAAGCTTCTCCCGGATCGCGCCGAATTCCCGCACGACATCTTCAATGGGTCGCTGCCGGTAGCGATATCCATTGAAAGCCGTTACACTGCAGAAGCTGCAATTGAGCGGGCAGCCACGCGTGGTCTGAATCGCGCCGAACGCATAATCGCCTGTCAGCAGGTCATGCCGGGCCGGCGGAATCTCTTCCATGTTCGCGTACGCGCCGGCGTATATGTGCCTTAAGACGCCATACCGGACGTCGGCCAGAACCTGCGCCCAGACAGGCTCAGCCTCCCCCGTTACCACTGAATCCACGCGTGCCATAGCCTCTTCGGGACGCATGGTGGCATGAATGCCTCCCATCACTACCGGCACATCCCGGCTCCGGAACTCGGCCGCCACTTCGTAAGCGCGGTTCGCCTGCGAGGTGAACGCGGTAACGCCCACCAGGTCCGGGCGCGGCAGGGCCCCGTAGTCAGGCACGCGGACGTTCTCGTCGAAGATCGTGATCTCCCACTCCCGCGGGGTCAGAGCGCCCAGGGCCGCCAAGCCGAGCGGCTTCCAAACGCGGTAGCGGTTCCAGCGGCTCTCCTTGACGTGGGTCAGGCTAACGAGCGGGTTACAGGGATTGATCAGATACAAGCGAATGGCTGCGGTCCTTTCACATTCCGCGACGCTTGAACTGGATGAGTCGAATAAAGTGGCGTGTCCGCCGTTCTACCATCGACGCTAACAGCCAGAGCATCCCAACACGACACGGACCACGCTACCTCCATCGAAGCAACTAGGCGTTCTCGCCTCCTTGAGCCGTACACTCGCTACGCGACGGCGGCCGAGTCGGCACATTTCGTGGAGCCCTTCATCCATCCACGTGCAAAGCCGTTTCCAAACACCTTCGCTGCACCTTCCGACCGGGTTTTAACATGACTCTGGCCGTCTCGCAACCTGAACCCCTCCCCGAGTTGCCGGGGTTGAACCAAGCCGCTTCGCAGCAGACTGCGGCCCCGTGGCTAGCCGCTTCGAGATCAGTCTTCCGGGATCTTCAGAGCCAGGATCGCCTTCGTCGTGTCCTTCTCAAAGCTTGCCTTGCAGTCTTCGGAGCAGAAGTGAAGCGTGTAGCCCGAGACTTCCAGCGCGTGCTCGCTCTTGCCGTCCATCCCCAGCGCGCAGCTTGCACACTTCGATACGACCTTGTCGGTCTTGCCATCGAACTCGTCAGCTTCAGCGAGCTTGGCTTCGACCGCCGCCTTCGTGTCGACGTCCTTCTCGGCCTCGACCTCTTTCTTCACCGACTCCTTCTGGGCCGGCTTTTCCTTGCGGCATCCCGGTGTTGCAGCCAACATGACCGCCACAGCCAGGCATCCAATAATCCCATGAGCCAATCGTGTCTTCATCGGCAGTGCTCCTCATCAGATACGTACCACTATTCTAATCAGCGCTTGCCCGCCTCGTCGGCGGCCGCCGCCACCGGGGACCATAGTCGATTTCGGTGGAATCCGCACCCACCACCCGGAATTTCGTGCAAGCCTCCGTTTTATTTGGCCTGAAGGAGCTGTCGATTTACTCGCTGGCCCGGGAGGGGGATGTGTGCCTTCCACCCGGCTGACGCCGGTGGAAGATTGGTCCGCAATAGTCACGTTCCTGTCTTGCGGCCGGTCTGGGTCAGATCCGACTCCTGGTTTCGGTGATTATTGTCTCCTTCTGTCGGCGTAGCGGGCCCCGGAACCTCTCAAACCAGCGTCACCGTTCCCTCGGCGCGCAGCATCCTCGTCGCCAAGATCAACTTCGTTATAGTGATGGCCGTACACGCCCATAGCCAATCCGTACGAACCTTGTCCAGTCCTCTTGGCGTGCTCCCCAAAAGTTGATCCAGCGGTTATGAGAGTCCATAGGCCCCGGGACGGGGCAGGGAGGACTCTCGATGAAGCGGAAGAGACATAGCCCGGAGCAGATCATCCGGAAGCTCCGGGACGCGGACCGGATGTTGTCCGAAGGCAAGGGTATCGCCGAGGTCTGTCAGGTGTTGGAGGTGGCGGAGGCCACGTTTCACCGCTGGCGGAACCAGTACGGTGGGATGAAGGCCGACGAGGCCAAGCGGCTCAAGGAGCTGGAGATCCAGAACCACCGGCTTAAGAGG
>Ga0307432_1000885_pt1 | contig 20293 bp, 19 predicted proteins | sample SalMarWE160150MG_FD_202158 | JGI IMG/M metagenome (GOLD analysis project Ga0307432, IMG submission 202158) | Salt marsh sediment microbial communities from the Plum Island Ecosystem LTER, Massachusetts, United States - WE1603-150 | ecosystem: Environmental > Aquatic > Marine > Intertidal zone >...
CTGCGGCTTCGCGGCCTGAACCCTACGCAGACCATCACCAACGCCCTCAAAACCTACCTTACTACCGGACAACTCCCACCGTTACCCGACACCAACATTGCAAACGGCTGAAGAGTTACAACGATTTTACCTTCGATGCCGATAGCTGGGCTGATCAAGAGAACATCAAGATCATCGCCTGGGCGCAACACTCGGTGGAGAGTGGCCCGGCCGAAGTGTATCAGGCAGCCACGCGGCTGTGGCCGTTGGTATCCAGCCCGGGCGACGCAGACGGCGATGGAACTCCCAACCAGACCGACAACTGTCCGCAACGCTGGAACCCGCTTCAGGACGATGCCGACGGCGACAACGTTGGTGACCTGTGCGACAACTGCGCCGCAATGGCGAATCCCGATCAGTTGGACGCGGACGAAGACGGTGTGGGCGATGCTTGCGACAATTGTCCGACTCTACACCACGTCAACCAGGATGACACCGATGGCGACGGTGTGGGCAACGTGTGTGATTCGTGCCCAGAGGTCGGCGCGCCCGGCGGGGCGGACAAGTTCGGCCGGTCACTGGGTACCGTCGACATCGACTGCGACGTGGACATGCACGATTTGGCTATCCTCGCGGAATGTCTTGGTGGCCCGGGCGCGAGCTCGCCGCCTGGATGCGACCCGGGTAACTTCACCCGCTCGGACCTCAACCATGACACTAACGTCGACCTTGCTGACTTCTCCAAGTTCATGATCAATTTCAGCGGTCCGCTGGTGAGCCCTTCTCTATACGTGGGCACGGCGGCGTGCATCGAGTGCCACGAGCAAGACCACAGCGATTGGGCCGGAACGCTTCATGCAACAGCGTTCGACACACTGGTCATCGACGGCGAGGGAGACAATCCTCTATGCTTCCCGTGTCATGCCGTGGGATACGGCGAACCCAGCGGGTTCGTGGATTATGAGACAACGCCGCAACTAGCCAACGTGCAATGCGAGAACTGTCACGGTCCCGCCAGCAACCACGTCATCGATCCCGACAACGTGCGCATCGACGTTAGCCTGGACTCATCCTTGTGTGGCCAGTGTCACCAGTCGTGCCACGGCTTGTGCGGCGAGTATTACCACCCCGATTACGAGCAATGGTCTACCTCGAAGCACTCGATGGCGCTTTGGGACGTCATGTGGCTTCCGGAGTACGAAGAATCGTGCCTGCAATGCCACTCGACAGAATACCGACTTGCTCCTGAAGACGACAAGCCTGCACCATCAGAGGTTTGGTACAACCTGGAATGTGTTGCGTGCCACCGGCCCCAAGGCAGCCCTAACGTCAGTCAACTACGCGTCGCTCCTGAGTTGCTGTGCGCCCAATGCCACACCATGGGTGATGCCTCCCCCGGCGCAGAACCTGACCAAGCGCAGTTTGAATTCATGTACGGAGTTGGTGGCTTCGCGTTGGATGGGACTCGTCTCGATGGCCTATACCCAACAGTATTCACGGACCTTTCCGGCCAATGCGTATTCTGCCACGTGTATCGTGAAGCGTACGGTGGGCTGGATCAGCCCGCCGACAGTGGACACACCTTTGAGTACAACACGCGAGCTTGCCTACCCTGCCACACGGAGGCAGAGGCCGCAGCAAACGTTGCCACAGTGTATGAAGAGATTGAGGCACGTCTGGCGACCATCGCCCCTTATTTCGATCCTCTACACCCTTCGTATGTGGATCCCGCTACGCTCAGCCCAGAGGAGCTGGTGCAATACAACATCGCCAAGTTTGATTACGACTTTGTGAAGACTGACCGGTCTTACGGAGCGCACAACGCATGTTTTGCGCGAAGGTTGATGAAGGAAACGGAGGACTTCTTCGGGATCACACCCTAATGGCCTTTGACCGGTTGCTCCGGGAATAAGGCCTACTAACAGAATCTTAAGGCCGTCTAATCCGAAGTTCCCCCGATTGGTTGGCCGTAGTTGTGTGTGAAATCGCCCTGAAAGTAGGGAAAGTCGTCAACCGGCACAAGGTGGGGAAACACTTCGTCCTGCACATTGAAGACGGTGCGTTTCTCTGGGAGCGCAATGAGGCGTCCATTAAGCAGGAAGCGGCTCTGGACGGCATCTATGTGATCCGCACTTCCGAGCCGAAGAAGCGGCACTCGGCCCAGGATACCGTGCGATCCTACAAGAATCTGGCGCAAGTCGAACAGGTGTTTCGCTGCTTCAAGGGGATCGACATTCGGGTTCGTCCGATTCTCCATTTCACGGACCCGCGAGTTCGGGTACACGTGTTTCTGTGTTTGTTGGCCTATTATGTCGAGTGGCACATGTGCCGTGCGTTGGGTTCGGTTCTCTTTGACGACGAGGAGTTGGCCGCGAATCGTAAGACGCGAGACCCGGTTGCCAAGGTTGAGCCGTCTCCGACAGTGAAGCGCAAGAGGTGCAGCGGACTATGGAACCGCGCGTCAAGGACAGGTCCCGCGGCTCGCTACAAAAAAACAGAAACAGCTTTAGGGGGTAGTCGTTTCGTTGTCCGGCGTCTCGGCGGCGAACAGGTTGATCGCCGCCTGGGGGATCTCCTGGATTTTCTGATAGGTCCAGGGTTGTTCAATGCTGAGATAGGCCATCGATGCGGTGAGGCCTGTAAACCCGATGAAGCAGACGACGATGAGCGGGGTGAGAACCGCCTTGCGAACGAAGAGGTAACGCCGGTCCTCGGAGGTAATGATTTCATCGATTGACTCGAGCATGGGCAGTCCGAGGCTGCGGGCGACTTGCCCCGAGCTGCGGTACACGTGGTCGAGCACCTCGGCGAGGACTACCATGACGATACCCGTCGAGATCCCCGCCATTAGTGCCAGCAATATGACAATCCTTGCCTTCGGTGAAATCGGTCTGACGCTGCCGCGAGCGGGCTGCCCTGCGGAGAACTGCAGCAGCCGGTCCTGGTCGATTGCCTTGATCGCCGGCTCGATGTTCATCAGTGTGGCTTCGAGCTGTCTATGCCTTTGCCTGGCCTGGGACGCCTTTCCTGTGGTCTCGGCGAATTCCTCCTGCTTGTCATAGACCTCTCGTTTGGCTTGTAGCAATTGCTTTGTGGTCAGCTCATTGGTTTCCAAGCTGATTTCAAGGTCCTTGAGCTTGGCTTTTTGCGCGGCAATCTGTACGAGGAGCCTCGTGCGCTCACTCTGGTAGGGTTGGGCCGCCATGCTCATCCCCGCTGTTATTTGCAGCGCCACCTTGTCGAGCGGGGCATTGGTCGTGGTGGTGTTGCGGTCTTTGATGCGCTGTTGCTCGAGTTCGCTGCCAAGCCGGCGGCAGCGAGCGAGGAGATCCTTGACTTCCGGGTGGGCGTCGGTCATTCCCCGGGTTGTCCTGAGTTCGTCGATCTTGTGCTCTACCTGGCGGATTTGGGCGCCCATCTCGAGTGCCTCGGGGCTGAGCAGTTCGACATTATCGAGCGAGTCGCCATGGTTGGCCGATCCCGGTTCGACGGGCACCGTGGGCTGGGTGGCGGCGAGCAACTGTTGCAGGGCGGACAGCTCGGCATGATAGCCCCGTTGACGCAGCGTCAGGTCGCGGCGTTCCATTTCTAGCTGCGTCAGCTTCAGGGACACGCTCCCAGGGTTGGCGGGGTCGACGTGCGGATTCTCCAATCGTAATCGTGTTTCCTCGCGTTGTGCCTTCTTGACCTCCGCCAGGGCCTCCCGGGCTTGTTGTGTGAAGTAGTCACGCTGGCTGGTGAGGAACTCGTGGATCCATACCATCGTTCGGCGAATGTAGGTTCGCTTCACTTCGTCAACGAGCCTTCTTCCGATGGTGGGATCGGGTCCGGTGTACGTGACCTGAATGATGTCGATCTGCTCACTGGGTGACGTGGTGGAGATATGGAGCTTGGCGGACAGCGAACGCGCGAGGGCGTCGCGACGGCGTTTGGAAGCCTCCGTGAGGGTTCCGTCTTCATTTCGTTCGAAATCCTTGGTCAGATTGAGATTCTCAACGACCTCGGACATGGACTTGACGGCGGTCAGGTCGTGGACCATGGTGTTCCGGAAGTACTTGAACGAGGCGGCCCCCGCGGATATAGGGAGGTTCATCATGACCGGATCGTTCCGACGCTCGAACGATGTTGTGGCCATGTATGTGCGCGGATAGTAGAGGCTGACAATGAAGGCGGCGCAGGTCACCACGCTGAAGGGGATGAAGAACGCCCAGCGATGCAGCGAGAGCATCCGAAGGGCGTCGTGCAGGGTGCGCCGGATCTCCGCGAACGGGCGATCGTCCTCGACGGGTTGTTCCGTGCGGCCCAGCGAGCCGGCGCCCTTCGTGCGAGATCGACCTGACGAATACGCTTGCTTGGTCACGAGCTTCCCGCTCTTGTGTGTGCGGCACGAGTACAGTCGGATGCCGGCCCGTCACTCTGCGCGGGCGCTTCCTGTTCAACGCGGCAGCCCGTAGAGCCTTTCCACTGCCAATGGCACAGCGGTGGCATCGCTCAGGCGGCGCGCGCGATCGTGCATGTCTTTTCGGACGCCGTCTCGGCGCGCTTGAGTCCCAAAGACGTAGGCCCAGGGCGGCGGCGACAGCACCGCTATGGGTGTAGCCTCGGCTTGGATTACCGGACCCGGCCGCGTGTTTCTGATCCGTACGACCGAGGTTCGCGCGTTATGGGCGGGTTGCCGTCGTAGTGGTTGCCGGTTCGCGGTTGCATCTGCAAGCGTGAGGATGGGCGTTTCCAATGCCGGCGCGCCCAGTGGGAAGGATGGCACGCGGTCGTCATCCTGCATGAGGGAACGGCGCCGTGCTCGTCATGCGTGCTGCGTTCAGGTCGGGTGTGGCCAGCAATGTTCGATAGTACTCTTCGTAAGCATGAACCGTCCGATCGAAGTCGTATTGCTTCGCGCGGGCGCCGGTCGCCTCCGCCAGTCGTCGGCGAAGCCCCGGATCGGCGGCCAGCACTTTGAGGGCCTCGGCGAGGGCCTGTGAGCACCCGGGTTCGACGATAAGGCCCTCGACGCCGTGCCGCGTTATGATCGCGTTGTCACCGGCGTTGGTGGCAATGACGGGTAACCCGGCTGCCATTGCTTCAAGCACGGCGTTGTTCATCCCCTCCGAGGCGCTGCTGCATACGTACACGTCCATGGTTTGCATCAGTGCCGGTATGTCCTCGCGCCAGCCGGTGAACCGGACACGGTCGGAGATTCCGTCCGCCTGTGCCTGTTGAGACAATACCGCGCGGAGCGGCCCATCCCCCACGACTAACAACCGGATGTTGGGAACCAAATCGGCCAGGCCGGCCACAGCCGTAAGTAATGTGGTGTGCTGCTTGACGGGTGTCAGCGAGCCGACAATCCCCACGACGAACGACGTATCGTCGAATTGGAAATCGGCACGCAGCCGCGTTCGAGCGCCGTTTTGCAGACGCTCGAATCGGTGCAGGTTGACGCCGTTTCGGAGCACTTCGATGCGGTCTGCCCGGATGCCCGCCTGGTCGCACAGTTGGCGTCGCCCGGCCTCGGAGACACTTACAAAACGAGCGCCGAGAAGGGCGGCGCAACGGGCGCATCGGCGTTGCCGCCGGCCGAGCGCCCGGTCCGTCTTCAGCCCGTGGAAACCCAGCACCAAGCGGCAGCGTGGTGTCAACAGGCCGGCGACGGTCGCGTCGAACCAGCAACCCGTGTTGCGGGCGTGAATCACGGCGGCCCGGCAGTCGCGGGTGGTCCTGGCGAGCGCGAGCCCACTAGACCACGATCGTCCGCGAGCGGCAATCGCCCGGCATGCCACATGATCGGGCAGGCGCGTGGACAGTGAACCGGCTTCGCGCAGCGTGACAACTACATGTCGGAAACGCGCCGGATCGGACGCTCGCAACAACGCCACTAACATGTGTTCCGTGCCGCCGCCCTGAAGGGAATGAACGACGTGGACGATGACGGGATGGTTGTCAATATCCATATTGTGGCTGACTGGCAAGCGCCGGCATTTCGTTTGCGTACGGGGTTTGTGCCGGTTGGAGCGTTGCGGCGTTGGCGGTCACCTCGCGCATCACGACCCGGTAGAGACACAACGGGAGCAAAAGCACCCACCAGAAGGATTCACAGTAGAAGCGCTCCGTTCCCAGCCCCGTCACGAAGTATGTGACGAACGCCACAAGAAACCCATAGGTGAGCAGCTTCGTTTCAAGTGGATCATCGGTGTTTGGCGCGAGCCTGTTGCACTTGAAGAGGAGCTGCAGCGAGCCGGCAACCATCAACAGCAGGATGAGGCCGCCGTGAACGCCGTACTCGGCGAAGCACACTATAAGCGTGTTATGCGACGATCGGTGCTGGTAGCGCGGATCATAGGAACCGATCACGCGGGAGAAATTCCCCGGTCCGATGCCGTGCGGGTAGTCGGCGAGGATGCTGAGGGATGCTCTCCAGATGTCGGAACGGCTGACGGCGGCTCCGTCCTTGGCGAGTACTTGCCTGTCAGCAAGGGTTCCCATGCGGTCCCAGAAGTGGGTGTCGGTGAGCGTCATTGCGAGCACGGTGCCGATCAAGAGGAGGCAGTGGATGCGATACCGCCTCGCGCGCGGAGCCATGATCACGGCGGCTAGCGCACCGCAGACCAGGCCGACGAACGCCGATCGGGTCCGACACATGATGATTGTATTGAAGGACAGGATACCGGTCACCGCGGCGAACGCGCGCCATCTCCATCTGCGGGCGGTCAGAAACGCGGCGCCAATAATCGGCAGCATAGCGGCAAGGTGGGCGGCCAGACCCGAGGTCGACGAGAAGTCCGGACCGCCGACCAACTCGAGACGTCCGAGGTAGAAGTCTGAGGTGGGTGCCGTAAAGGCGTCATATCCCACGTAGAAACTGCCGGCGACGAGCGTCCAGATCACTATTTTCAGGTTTTCCCGCGTGGTCGCGAGCCGCGAGATGATCAGGGCGAACAAAAGCATCTTCCAAAGCTTTTCAAATGTGTTGGCCGGGCGGAGGCTGTAGCCGAAACCGATTAGCAGGTTCAGAGCGCCGATCAGCACAAGAATGACTACACCGACCTCCAAGAGGGAGAAGGCCGGCTTGATCTTGGGTATGTGTTTCCTGCCGGTGCCCAGACCAATGATCGTGAACACGGCCGCCAACATGGAGAACCGGACACCTAGAGCGGCCAGCGGCATTCCCCACCATGTGTCTTTCGGATGGGTTTGGTACGCCACCATGTAGATGACGACGCCCCAGATGGGGTTCATCAACGCCATCAGGCAAGCGCCCCAAAATAGGACGAAGTACAGAATGGTTTTTAGGGGCCACATGCCGGATTCCTACGGGGCAGAGGCGACAGCGCAGCGGTCCGGTCTCAGATCGCGCGCAACGATACCGGACCTATACACACCATTTGTCGGAACGATGTGCTCACGTCTGAAGGCAGTCCGCTCCGGCGTGCCGCTGCAACGCGTCCAAACCACGGCGCGTTGGACCGGAGTCATCGGTGCTCAAAGACCGCCAACAGGCAGGACTCGGGGTATGGCAGGGTGCAGCGTCGCAAGAGCAATCGACAGGACAGCTCGAAGTATTGCAGGCGCTGGAAACGGCCGGACGCCCGGCAGTCGTCCAGACAGGCGAAGTAACGCTTGCGGAAGCCCGCGGCCAAGAAGATCTCGGTGAGGCGCCGCTTGCTATTCATGCGGTAGACGACCGGGTGGGTGTCCCTCGCCTCGACCCGCCAGAAAAGCCTCTTCACGCCATGATGAAAGCGGAGCGGTACCAGCCGTGCAATGACGGACACCGGGGACCATTTGTTGACGGTGTAGACGACCACCAAGCCCCCAGGCCGGGTCACTCGCGACAACGACGCCAAAGCCTTGCGCGGGTTTTCAATGTGTTCCGCCACCATTCGGAGTGTTACGACGTCGAACGGGTCGTCGGTGTAGAAGTCTTCGATCGGTTGCTTTACCTTCACGTGGACGTACGGGTTCTCGTCGAGCGTGTCGCACGGGTCGACGCCCACGAGCAACCGGCACCGGGATGCAAGAATCTGCGCCAAGCGAGGATTACTGGGGAGTACTTTTCGTCCGCATCCCACGTCCAGCCATCGCGTCCCACGCTGCACCAACTTGGCGACCAAAGCCTCGTAGTGATCATCCGGCGTGAAGTAGTCGAAGGTTTGCTGCAAGCGGGGCGACCATCCCACGCTGGACAGGCTCCCGTGCTTGAGGCGAAATGTGCGCTCGACGTCCTCGCGCGTCAGCGTGGTCCCGACGGTCGTGCGGCGCTGCGGTTGGTGGGCGCTGTTGTGTCCCCGGCAGGCGTACGGTCTACCCGTCATTGGAGAGGTGGAGGTTTGTGCGGTTCTCATTCCGTATTCGCCGGAGGCTTGCGGTACTGCTCCAACGTGGCCGATCCTGTTGGGTAGACCTCGTCCAGCTTATCGGTCGTCCTCGGCGGGCGCTTGAGCGCGGTCGTCCAGTGAGGAGCCGGTAGCGTCGGGCGATCCGCTCGCGGTGACGGCGGAGACGCGGTATTGTCCGCGATCGAGGAGGTACCGGGCGGGTTTCGAAGACCGGGCTGACGGGCGTTGGTGTCAAATGGTTGGCTGTCCCTTGCGAGGCTCGCATCGTGTTTTGAGGAAAGGCTCGAGCGATGAAGCTGAGGCTGCCCCCTCCACCGGACCGCACGATCGAACAACTCGAGAATCATTTCAAAGTTGAGAGTGCTATTGCCGCTTGTCTGAAGCAGGCTGACCGCAACGAGCGTGCCCGGATCTACCGGACAATGTACGACGAGCTGTTTGCGAAGGTTCCCGACCATCCGCGACTGACACGGCGGGAAGATCCGAAACGCACCGCCGCGATCAACCTTGTGAAGCTCAGGCTGCTTGATCGTTTCCTCGACGACGCCACGGTCGCGGTTGAATTGGGTGTGGGTGATTGCCGGTTCTCGTTTGAATTATGCAAACACGTCGGATTCGTCTACGGCGTGGACATCTCCGACCAGAGCGGCGCGGGCAACGACGTGCCGGAGAATTTCAAGCTCGTGATCTATGACGGTTACAACCTTCCGCTCGAGAAGAATTCGGTGGATGTCTTCTTCAGCGATCAGCTCATCGAACACCTTCACCCCGAGGACTTAGCGCTGCATTTCCAGATGGTTCGAGAGATTCTAAAGGACGGGGGCATTTATGTCTTTCGAACGCCGCACCGGTTCACCGGGCCTCACGACATCTCCATGTATTTCTGCGATGAACCCCGGGGATTTCATCTCAAGGAGTGGACCTATCGGGAACTGCTGCCCGTCCTGCGCGAGCTCGGGTACCGGTCGTGGCGGAGTTATCGAAGCGTCAAGGGACGCCCGATCCGCGTGCCGGTCTGGTGCTTCATCCTGATCGAGAGTGCATTAAAGCTGCTACCCGATTCCACTCGGCGATTGCTGGCGTACCGCCTTGTTCCGGACATCTGTCTGGTGGTTGCAAAGTGATTGGGCGAGGTTGCAGGTCTTTCATATCACCCGGCGCGTAGCTCAGGAGCCGGGCGTATGCGTCCGATAGTATGGCAGTTGGGGAAGTGACTATGCCGACGAGGGTACCGAAGCACCGTTGAGATGATCCCGGCTGATATGCGTTCCTTCTTGCGACATGCCGACGTGTCAAGGGCGGTCCCGCGTCTGACGGGTGAACGTCGGCGGTGTTGGGTACGGCGTTTGGACGAGTCCTGCCGCGAGTACTGGCCTGACCTGGGTTCCAACGTAAGCGTCACGCTTGCGCGCCGGGCGTTGGCGAGGTCCGGTGGTCATGTGCTATGCGGGACAATTACGGACGGGCGGGTGGATCGCTCATTCTGTATCAAATGGTGTCCTGCGGCGGACCCCACCGCGATGGAGCAGACGCTGGTGCGTGTGAAGTGGTGGCGGCGACACCACCCGGAACTCAGCAAGGAGGTCGTCGACGTATTGGCGTTCTGGCCTGATGAGATGGTCCTGCTGATGGAACGACGTAGTGGCCGGTGTCTCGGGCGGTATCTGGGCAACGGATTGGCTCGTTCGGTGAAACCTGCTTCGGAGTTGGATATCTACGGCGCCAGGCTTGGAGAATGGCTACGGTCGTTTGCCGAAGGTAACCGGATTTACGGAGCGGAGATTCAACCGATGCTGGGTCTGCACGCCTGTCGGCGGGATGACGGCCGGTTGGTCGTTGACGCCCGCCGCCTTCTCGAGCAGCGCATCGAGCGAGGTGAGCAGGCGGCGAGTGTGCTTCGCAGCCGGGGTCGATCGCCGATGCGGTCCTGGGCCGACCGTTTCGATGTTGATGCCATCGTCACGTCATTTGGCGATGAGGAGCCGGCCGGGTTCATCCACGGCGACGTCAAGCCGGACAATGTTCTGACCCACGAGGGCGGCCTGATGCTGATCGACTGGTGGACAACGCCGCGTGTGAGCTGGCCGCTGACGGATGTGGCCACGTTTGCCGGGAATCTTTGGCTTTACGGTGAAAATCCCGCGGCGGATAGGCTGTGGCGCCGCTTCGTGCAGGCTTACTACCCTGGAGGGTTGGATGAACGAACCAGGCAGGCGGTTGAGCTTGTCGGTACGATCATGTGTTTGATGGTCCTTGCTGATGAATCCCAGCGGCCGCTGTTCCACAGGCTTACAGTATCGCATCTGCGTAAACGCTCCGCCGATCAGTTGATCAGCACGTCGGGCCCGATTGCATCCGTGTGAAAGGCTGGTTTGGATGGGATCCGTCAGCAGCGTGCATGACAATCGCCTCCGGCAGCTCACAGAATCGCTGCGCGACTCCTACACCAAGCAGGCTATTACGTATGACGCTTGTCGCACGTTGAGCATTAACGGCCGGTTCTTTTTTGAAGTTGCCTATCAGACGATGGACGCGATGATAGGCATTACGAGTAAGGACACCATTCATCTGGATCTGCCGGTGGGAACGGGACGCTTTCTGCTTTATCTGCGCGATCGTGGACGACGGCATCAGATGATCGGGATGGATGTCTCGCCGGGGATGCTCCAGACATGTCGGCGGAAGACGGGGCGGGATTCCGGAACGGTTTCGCTGGCGATGGGGGATGCGTTCAGTCTTCCGTTGGCTGATGACAGTATCGACGTCGTGACAAGTATGCGGTTCTTTCACCTTCTCCCAAAGACGTACTGGCCGGCGGTGCTTGCGGAGATGCATCGTGTGATTCGTCCTGGGGGTTTCTTGATCGCTGAGATGCGGAACTTGTTTCGCGGTATAGCGGGCGGGTTAGTAGTCGAGTATCGGGATCGTTGGTTTCGCGGCGGTCGACATCGTTCGTATATCTGGCCGCACCAGGTACACGGCCTGTTTCACGATTGGGTGGGTGTCGAGACTCGAGGTGCGGGTCTGGATGGTTTGGGGAGGTTATCGACGATCGCTCCGGCCTCGGCGCGTCGACTGCATGGACTTACGCGGTATTGGCCGTGGCGGTATATTGCCAAAGAACTGTTCGTCATAGCCTATAAGCGTAATTTCTGATGCTCCTTGTGACCTTTTCAGGATTGGATGCGAGTGGGAAGAGCACGCATGTCGCCCTGACGGCCGAGTACTTGGGGCAGCGTGGCTATTGTGTGTATGTGCTCGAGACTGCACATTTGTCCGCCGGTGGGTTGCTTTTGCTCGTGCGCAACACAGTGCAGTTGCTCACCAGGAAGGTGAGGCGTACCCGCAGATCGCAGCCGTTATTACGAGGGGAAACCGCACGGCACACTGCAGGCGCGACCACACGCAGCCGGAGAGGTCAGTGGGCGGCCTGCGTGGCGAGGTTCATCGTGTATCCACTTGACTGCGTGGCTCTGTTCCTAGGATTGTGTGTGTTATCCGTGCTCGGGTACACTGCGATTATATGTGACCGTTACGTATACGATAAAATGGTCAATATCGCCAGTCCGACGGGTCGGTTGGGGCGACTGATGCGCCGGTTGTCACGTAAGCCGGACCTTGCCGTCCTGCTCGCTGCCACACCCGTGGCTGTGCGGCGGCGCAGGGAGGAGTATGGAGAACGTGATTACGCGGTACGCTATGCAGGCTACCGGCAGTTGATCATTGAGGGATGGGAACTGACGCCGCTACCAAGTGTAACGATCGAGGAGACACAGCATCGTGTGGAGCAGGCCCTTGATGATCTGCTGTTCCGGCATGTTACCGCAACTTCCCGCAATACTCTGTATTCAGATGTGCGTGGGGGATCAGGTGATTCGCTTCGAGGAACCGGGCGAGTTCCCACGCTAGGACGCCGTTGCCCGATTCGTTAATGTGCAGCAGATTGTCGGGCAGTAGAAAGCCGCTGTTAGACAACGGCCTGGACACGTCCACTGAGATCATTCCTTTCCCCCTGGCTGCTTCGTGCAGTTGTTCTATTTGAGTCACCAGCACAAACTGTGCTTTGTGCTGACGGGATTCTTCATGCATTGCATAGACGATAGCCTCACCCAGTTCGTGCAGTCTCCTCGTGAATGTATCATCCTCAAGTCTCTTGTGGCTATGGCATTCTTGTTGCACCGAGGCGTGTGCGATCTGTGGGGATAGCAAATGCGCAAGGCCGTCCCTGAAGCCCTTATATACCCTGCTGTGTCTGCAAAGTGAGCGGTGTATTCGCCGGACAATGCCGGAGTCGTGTGTCCCGTTGACTGCTGGTACCGGACAATTGTTGAGAACCAGTTCGCCGTCGACTAGCAGGAAACGGGGTTTGCTGCGGCCAAAGCGTCTGGTGTGCATGTGTCGATGGCCGCCGTAGTGGGCGACATAGGCCATCACTATATCCGGCTCGTACCGAAATCCCTCCTTCCGAAGGTAGAGTAACTGCTGGTCAACGCCGAAGCCCTTGATGCCCATATTGATGACTTCAACATTATTGAAGTAACCTTCAAGGAGCGTGGTGAAGTGTTTATCAATGGGAACTCCGAATCCGAATGTGCGGGAGTCACCAAGAAGGACAATCCGAAACGTGCCTGGGGGTTTATGATAGGGAGTCTCAACGTCGCGTAGGCCTTGGGAGTTGATGCGATATTCAATATCATAGCCGATTCGTTGTGAGGTGGCGTGTGAGTCGGGCATGAGGGACCAACCGAGCGTGGCATCCCATTGACCAATGCTGGTCGGCACGACAGGCTCCGGCGTCTCATCCGGAAAGAAGAGGCGAGCGGTCCCTTCGAGAAACAGAATCCCGAGTGAGAGCAGCATAACGAGAAAAAGTATGCGTTTTCGCAAGGGCAAGGGCAAGTGGATGTGGGAGTTGATTGTGTGGAGTTCAGTCATTTCGCGTGTGATCCCGTTTAGATCGAGAGAGTCGTTCGAGCAGTGGAGTATGTGGTCGGGAAGAATCGTTCGGCCGCGCGGCGTCTGTGACGGAGGTAGCCGGTTTCGGGCGCGAGCCCCTTCGTTTCAACGCCAAAGATGCCGTATGCGGCCTGAGTGCGGCGGCGATGAAACGTGCCAGTGTGACCTTGCCATCCTCGGTGAAGTGACAATAATCGGTCATCCAATCGTTGTTACCGGGGAGGGCGGCGGCTACATCGATCACATGAACATCAGCCCAATGTTCGCTGAACGAACGAATGATCCCGTTTGCATCATCGACGGCGTCGGCCCACCGGTTTTGGAAGCTGAACTTGTGTCCGGCATCGCGGTTGAATACCTGTGTACACAGGAATACGTCGATGCCGCGTGCACGGCAGATCGAGAACAGCGTGGAGAGATTCTCGCGATAGGGCGCAAGACCGTGATAGGGCAGGGGTGTGGAGGAGGCGACGTCCTTACGCACGACGATTCGGATGCCCCGCGTACCGACTTTTCTCTCGAAGATCGCGCGGAATTCGACGAAGGCGGCCGAGTGATCCAGAATCGCCGGCAGGTAATCCCACATAAGTGGATCATCCTTCTCAAACCGTCTGCGGAGGTGGGTGTAGTCCGGCGATATCGTCTCCCCAAACGCGAATGCCACGTCATTGACTCCGTGGTAAACGACGATCGCATCGGGCCCAAGCGGGAGGCAGCGGGTAATGAAGTTGATCAGCGACTCGAGGCTGGTCCAACACTGGTTGCCCGCGTTGATCACCGTAAGATCGAGCCCGTGGTGGGCGAAATCGTCACGGAGTTCCTCCTCAAGATATTTCGGGTATCCATTCCACGTCGTCGAACCGCCCAGGCAGAAAATGCGGTACGCGTTTGGCGTCTTCTCGCGCGGGAAGGATTTGCCGTGGAAGCCCAACTCGTTGACTTCCGGGTGCTCGGGGTTCGGAACGTATGGAAGGTACGGGTAATCCCCGCGTTGAAGAGGCCAGGACTTTCCGAGGCGCCAATCGCGGCGTTGTTTGTAGACCGTGCGGAGTTCATCCACCGAGACATACGTCCACGCATTGACGGCGCGGGCCGCAACCTCGGCGAATCCCAGTGCCAGCGCGAAGATCATGGTGATGAACAAGGCGCGTTTCCAACGCGGCAGTCGGTGTGTTGGGGCATAGACTTCCATGCGGTTCTCTCGCGTTGTCACACGCGGATACAGAATCATCTGGTTATCGGCTGTTGGCGCGCCGAGATTGCCCTATTTCCCGGACGTGAGGCGAGCTAGTCGCTGCCTGGGGCCACTGCTGAAGCGGCTGCGCAATGAAGGTCTGGTCCCCAGTCCGTGCGTTGCCAAACCGAACGCTGCGAAAGGCCGATATTATCGGCGCCGGGTGATTGTTGCCCGGGATCGATGGATTCATTGGTCAGCGTTGGCCAACCGGTGTCTCGGTGCAGCCGAGGAACGGATCTATGAGCACCCAATCCGCCGCAGTCGCGAATGCTTCGCAAAGCAACCGTTGCCCCGCATCGCCATATGTATCCGTGCGTTTGCTGTGTCGTGCCGCGCAGTGGGCGCAGCGTCGATCAGCCGTTCATACGCACGCCGATCTGGAAAGAACCACCAACGAGGACAACTACCGCACGTGGCGTTACCACGAGCTTGAACAACAACTGACCGACCATTTCGACACAAACCGGATTGCACACGGCGATGTGCTCGACTTCGGTTGCGGAACCGGTGAGCTGTGCACGCTGCTTACCGCCCACAACCCGAAAGCGATCATCGGGATCGACAAGTGCGCCGACGTGATCAAACGGGCCGCAGCGACAATCAATGTCATGATCCTGTCAGAAACGTGCCGGCCGAAGTTCACCTGCAACGAGCAACACGACCGGCTGCCGTTGGAGAGCGAGAGCATCGACATAGTCTGCTGCTTCGACGTCCTGGAGCACATTCCCGACGTGCGGGCCGTTGCGTGCGAATGGCGGCGGGTCCTGCGCCCCGGCGGGCGCGTATGGATCTGGTGGTCTCCGTGGCGCGGACCTTACGGCCACCATCTCGAATCGCTCGTCCCGTTGCCTTGGGTTCATCTGCTTTTCTCCGAACGGACTCTGTATGCAGCTTGTGCGGAACTCTATGATGACCCGGATTTCGTGCCGCGCGTGTGGGATCGCGATCCGGTGACCGGTCGAAAGAAACCCAACAAGTGGCAACATACGCAAAGTTTTCATCCATTCCTCAACCGACTCAGCCGCCGCCAGTTCGAGAGTATTACCCGTGACGCCGGTTTGACAATCGAAAGACGTGAAATCCACGGGTTCAGCGGATCGCAACTGCGCAAGGTCACCCGCGCTTTTGTGCCGGTCCCACTGCTCGGTGACTGCTTTGTGTCCTACTACATCTACGAACTGACCAAACGCTGAGTGGTCTTCGGCAGCACTCATGCATGCGATTGGTGTCGCGGCGTTGGATGCGCACCACCGGTATTCGCGGGTGTTGTGTCTACCCTATTACATCACCTGATTTTCAGAGCCCCAAGCGCAAGCGCGGGGGGCATTGCACCGGACTCGTACGGGAAGGCAACACAGATCAACCCCTCGCTTGCGCTTGGGGCTCGGATTCTGGTGATGGATAGGCAACGATGACTTGCGCCCGGACCGGACACCGATCCTTGGACCCGGTAGTGGACGGGATGGGTTGCGCGCGATACGCTCGGCAGGGCGCACGGGCTTCGGATGAATCTTGATCGGTTGGGTAGTGTGTGTGCAATCGTGAGGCCCGTAATCTGGGAAGGTCTGCGCCGTGTTTCTTCGCCTGTTGCTGCTGCTAACGATCGTTCCGCTCGTCGAGTTGCTGATTCTGCTGCGAATTGCGGAACTGTTCAGTTGGAAAAGCACTATCGTGCTGGTTGTGGTGACCGGAGTCGTCGGTGCCTGGCTCGCCAGACGTGAGGGTCTAAAGGCGCTCGCGCGAATACGGAGCGATCTGAATGCGGGAATCGCGCCGACCGGCGCCGTTGTTGACGGAGTGTTGATCCTCGCAGCCGGTCTGGTTCTGGTGACGCCCGGTATCCTGACGGATCTGTGTGGATTTGCGTTGCTGATTGCGCCGATCCGTCGTTGGGTACGGCGGCGACTGAGTGAGGCCTTCAAGAAGCGAATGGTGGTGATCCATCACGGTGGGCACGATCCGTTCATCGACGTGCCGGCGACGGGCAGCAACACCGGGGAGGATGGGGATGATTCGCACGGGTAGGTCGTATGATTCATGGCGCCGCCGCGGGAGGTTGCGCACTGTTGCAGAGTCACCGTTGCGGTTCCATACGGCAGCCGGCATCGTATTGTGGTGTCGTCGGGCTCAAGCCGACCTATGGCCGCGACTCGCGCGATGGTCTGGTCACGTTCGACAGCAGTCTCGAACAGATCGGTCCGATCGCGACCGACGTGCGCGACGTGGTTTAGCTTCTTACAGTCTTACTGGATACGATCCGCGCGATTCGACGATCGTTTATGCGCCGGTGCTGTACTATGTGAGTGGTTTGGATCAGTCCCTTGATGGTGTTCGTGTCGGGATCAGTGATGAGTACTTCGGCGAGGGGCTCGATCCACAGGTGCGCGACGCCGGTCTGCAGCTTATGGGGCCCGCGTTCGGGGAGGAAAGGCTTCTTTCCATAGTGCATCAGTATCAGCTTTGCACGGAGCATTACGTGAGGCAGCCGCCCGTGGTGCCTGCGGTGTGAGACCGGATCATGGAACGGTCAACTGGAAGTGTCGGAAGCGTGTCATGATTGTCAAGGCCCGGTATGTCGTGCCGGTCGACGGGCCGGTGATCGAAGACGGATCGGTTGCGATCGAAGACGGGCGGATATGTGCAGTCGGTTGCGCACGGGATATCTTTGGTCAATCCGTTGTCGATTACGGCGACGCCGTGATCTGCCCCGGTTTCGTCAACGCCCACACGCACCTTGAGTTGAGCTTGCTGGCTGGTAGAGTCACGTCCGGTCCGGACTTCGTCGACTGGTTGCGGCGGCTGATGGCCGTATCGGGTGCGGCGCTCGAGACTCCCGAGCAGGTGCGTGAGGCGATGCGCGCGGGTATCAGCCGGTCGCTCCGGTCCGGCGTCACGATGGTGGGTGACATCACAGCGGCACCGCGATGTGCGCGCGAGGTTCTGTCGGCATCACCGCTGTGCGGCGTCTCGTTTGGTGAGGTGACGGCGATAGGCACTAGACGGCGATTGCTCGCCGAGCGGCTTGAGGCGGCGGCTGCGCTCGACCGGCAGACTGAGCGTCTGCACGTCGGGATTTCTCCTCATGCTCCGTATACGGTGGAGCCGGATGCGATGCGGGCGTGCGCCGAGCGTGCACGGGCCGTGGGCGCCCCGCTATCCATCCATCTGGCTGAAACCGCCGATGAGACGCAGTTTACGCGCTCGTGCGAGGGGCCTTTCGTTGAATACCTTAAGGCGTTGGGAGTTTGGGACGAACTGATACCCGCCAGTGGATGCGACCCGGTTGAGCTTGTCGAGCGCGTCGGACTGCTCGTGCCGGAAACGGTGATCGCACATGCCAACTACGTGACCGACGCTGACATCAACCGAATCGCCGGCGGTGGTGCGAGCGTTGCATACTGTCCACGTACACATCACGCCTTTGAACATCCGCCGCATCGTTTTCGCGACATGCTGGCCGCCGGGATCAACGTATGCATCGGCACCGACAGCCTGGCCTCGAATCCATCACTCTCGATCCTCGACGAGCTTCGCTTATTGCGGAACCGGCACCCCGACCTGCCGCCCTACGAAATCATGGCCATGGGGACGCTTCGCGGAGCACGCGCCCTGGGCTTCGAGCATGTATCCGGGTCTCTCATTGCGGGCAAGATGGCCGACCTGGTCGTGATCCCGCTAGCCGGATCCGGCACCGCGGCCGGCTGGGAGTCCATCCTTGAATCCACGGAGCCGCCGACTGCGGTATACGTGTCAGGACCGCTGCACTGTGGTGACGATCAGTGAGCCCTGGGCGACCCGCGCCTTCGATGGGTGCATGTTTGATGGGTGGCATGGTCCACGCTTGCGTGGCCATGTTGAACACACCCCGGCAGACCATGCCCACGCTTTCGACTTGAGCATGACCCGGCGTTCACGTTACCCGCAGGTTCACGGAGCTGTCTCATTGGGATGTGGTGGTATGCCTTCGCGGCGTTCGTACCGGGCCATCGAGCCGTACATCAGAATGCTGCCTACGGAAAACGCGATCGCGATCAGCCAGACCGGCCAGCCGATCAAAAGGTACAGCCACATGCCGCACAGCGGCGCGATCAAGCCGCGAATGCCGATCAGTGACACGTGGATGCCCATGTAAATCTCCGCCTCTTCCGGACGGGCGAAGTGTAGATGCCCCAAGGTGTGGGCCAGCGCTCCTCCGCCCAGACCCAGGCCGCTGAGGATCGCCCGGATCGCGAAGAACGCGGCCGCCAGCGGCAGAAAGACGGCACCAATCTGCTCGGCGTTTTCCGCCACCAGCGTGGCGGCCATCCCAAACACCAGAGACAATGCCCAGCAGGTCACGTTGATTGCGCGAAACCGAACCACGCCGATCCGATCGAACAGACGCGCCCAGCGTCCGATGCTTGCCATCATGACCAGGCGCTGCAGCACCTGGATCAAGCCTGTGCTGATCCAAAAGCCCCATTCATCGCCGAGCTGCAGGTCCTGTGTGACGACGGCCACCACAATCGCGATGGTCATCAGGTTGGCGAGGCCCGTGAGCATCTGGGCGATGCTGTACTGGGTGAATCTCCGATCGTTCCGAAGGACGCGAACCATCTGGCTCAGCACATGCCCCGGTGAGAGCAGCGCCGTCAGGCTGAACGGCTCGATCAGACCCGAGCGAAGATCGCCGTCCGGGCTCGGCTTACGCTGCCTGCGCAGCTCGCGTCGCTCGCCGCGAATCCGAACCTGCGAAAGGAACACGATACTCAGTAGTCCGAACAAGGCTGAAACGGGGAAGATGTACCGGTAGCTCGTCGGATCGAGGTCGCAGATTCTCGCAGCCAGCAATACGGTGACGTTGCCGGTGACGATCCGGACGGCCTGTAAGCGAGCGGTGATTCTCCCGCGGGCCGTGTGTGGATAGTTGGACTTCCAGACGGCTGACCGGACCGTGACAACGCCGGTGAGCAGAATCTGAGCGGCGGCCATCTGACAGATGAACCAGATCGCTCCGCGCGGGGAGGCGGGTATGGCTCCGGTGATCCCCGCGCACAAGGTCGTTCCCGCTACGAACGCCGTGAAGATCCGGATTTTGGGACGCCCGACGCAGAGCATCCCCCAAACCAGGCTGGACATAAACGCGGCCACCGGGGTGGTTGTGGCGATGGCGATCAGCAGGTCACTGCCGTGGAACGTCCGCGATACGACCACACTGGTAAACTGGCCCTCGACCAGCCCAGCCAGCATGCACCACGGGACCATGTGCTTGAATTCATAGTAGTAATTCCGCCGCGACAGAAACGGCAGCGTCCGAACACCGAGCAAGTCCAATGGCAGCGTCCTTTCAGGGCTACATAGCGGGCTGTTCAACACTAGTGGGCCGGAGACGCTGTGGCAAGTTGAAGGTGCAGCCCCGGCAGGCGTTTGCGTAATGTAGGGCCGTAAAGCGCGGTCATGTTAAGCACGCACCGGCGGAGCATGTCCGCGCCCTGAGCCTGCGTATGGCACCCTGCGCGCTTTGGGCCCATCTCAGTTAGCAGTGCCGATGAAGGATCCGGACAGTGCGTGGGACCGGTTTTCCAGTCGGTCTGTGCCCTACGCAAATCCCGTTCCGACAGACTGGAAAGCCTTCCCACAGGCTACTTCAACAGACTGCTAAGCGGTCATGCGTAAATCTGTAGCGTTAGTTCTGAGTTTGCCGATGAGAGGACATGGATCAACATGGTTTTGGATGAATGGAGTCATCCATGTCCCAGATACTCTTCGTTCGTGCATTGACGCGGCGGGAGACCGGCGAGTTGCA
>Ga0307432_1000890_pt1 | contig 20237 bp, 18 predicted proteins | sample SalMarWE160150MG_FD_202158 | JGI IMG/M metagenome (GOLD analysis project Ga0307432, IMG submission 202158) | Salt marsh sediment microbial communities from the Plum Island Ecosystem LTER, Massachusetts, United States - WE1603-150 | ecosystem: Environmental > Aquatic > Marine > Intertidal zone >...
AAGGGATTCATAAGCAGTAATATATGTATAATGTTTTCATTATTAGTTACTTAAATATATTATTAAACTCAGTGGTTAATATTCACCAATATATGACTATTAATTGTGTTCATGAACTCAACCGCTTCCAGCGGTTTCGGTTGTTGCCTCACATGGTCGTTTTATTTTTAAAGTGTTCCTTACAGAAATTAAATTGTTTATCCTAAATTAAGCATTCCATAGCCATGTTCACCATGGTAGGATGAATCAAGTCCTTGCATTTCAGCTTTTTCTGAAGAACGCAAGCCAATGGTTTTGTTCAGGACAATGACCAGTATAAAGGTAACAACGGCAGCATAAGCAATTGCAATTGCCACTGCCACTGCCTGAATACCCAACTGATTGAAAACCTCTGAAGAAGAGTTATTGCCACGCATAAAAAATACAAGGAATATGGCTCCGACAATTCCACCAATACCATGTACGCCAAAAGCATCAAGACTGTCATCGTACCCTAATTTGTCTTTCATAATAATTGCAAAATAGCATATCATTGCAGCAATAGTGCCCAAAGCAAGCGCTCCGGAGGGAGTTACCACCCCCGCCGCAGGAGTTACGGCAACAAGTCCTGCCAATATCCCCGAAGCAAATCCCAATGCAGTAGCTTTCCCCTGATGAATACCTTCAATGATCATCCATACCAGGGCTCCTGAAGCCGCGGCAGCCTGAGTTGCAGTCAAAGCCTGTGCAGTATCCAGTCCGCTGTTTACCGAGCTTCCTGCATTGAATCCAAACCAGCCTACCCAGAGAAGCCCTGCCCCGGTTATCGTCATTACAAGATTGCTGGGAGGCATGGCAGTTTTTGGATGACCGCGCCGTGCACCAAGATATAAAGCTGCAACCAATCCGCTTATGCCGGCAGAAATATGAACAACAGTTCCTCCGGCAAAATCAATGGCTCCCATTTTATAGAGGAAACCACCTTCTGACCAGACCCAGTGACAAAGAGGGTTGTAAACCAGTATACCCCACAAAGCTATGAACAGTACATACCCTTTAAAGGTCACTCTTTCAGCAAATGCCCCGGCTATAAGTGCAGGAGTAATAATGGCAAATTTTCCCTGGAACATAGAAAAAACATACTCCGGAATTCCTGCATCCATTATGGAATTATCAATTCCTTTCAGAAAGAAGTAATCCCTGTTCCATCCGAACCATCCTCCGAACACATTGTCTCCAAAGCTCATTGCATATCCAAGTATTACCCAGAGAACTGCCATAATGCCCATAGCAACGAAACTGTGCATCATTGTGCCCAGAACATTTTTTGTTCTTACCAATCCCCCGTAGAACATAGCAAGACCCGGTATCATAAGCAATACCAGGGCGGTCGAAGTAAGCATCCAGGCAGTGATCCCGGTATCCACCGCATCACCATCTCCGGCCCAGACACTGGCTGCCGGAAGCATAAGTAAGATTACCAGAAAAAGTATACGAATCTTTAATTTCATAGGAAACCATTTAAGTTATTCATTGATTGTTGTTGAATTTCAACAATTAAGCAATACAAAAGTATTAAATTTAAGGGTATTTACAAATTTTATATGCTTTTTATTATATTATACCCCATTTTAATATATATCTTATTAATTTATTTTGTTTTTTATTGGTATTTAACCCTATAATTTTAGGGGGTAATGAAATATTTTATAATAATTATGTTACGAGTGAAAAATAAATGATCAAACAACGATTGCCTGTTGAAAGAAAGTACGGTTACTTTAAATCAAAAAAAGGCTGCCCCTGTAAAGGCAACCTCTTTTCCCTTGGTAATGATTTTGTCTTGCTAAATCAACACAATCCCATGTTCATCACAGTCTTCCACCATCCTTTTTGGCCATATTCCGGATTGTATCTCACCAATATGTGCTTTTCTGAGAAAATACATACACAATCTTGACTGACCTATTCCTCCTCCGATTGAAAGAGGCAATTCATCATTGAGCAGGCGTTTATGGAAAAGCAGATCTTTCCTGTCGAGCGAATCTGAAATTTCGAGTTGTTTTAAAAGTGTTTCCTTGTTCACTCTTATTCCCATGGAAGATATTTCACATGCAATCTCAAGCACAGGATGCCACAAAAGGATATCGCCGTTTAATCCTCGATACCCGCTATGGGTAAATGTGATCCAGTCATCGTAATCAGGAGCGCGGCCATCATGAGGTTTTCCGTCAGCAAGTTCAGCCCCGATACCAATAATAAAAACCGCTTTAAATTCTTTTGCTATTTCATTTTCCCTTTTTTTGGGTGTCATATTCGGGTATTTTTCCAATAGCTCTTCGGCATGAATAAACTTGATCTCATCAGGCAGTGAAGGAACAAATTCCGGGTAATTTTCATATACCACAAACTCCGTACGTTTCAGTACTTCATATATTTTCCGAACAACCTTTTTGAGGTAATCCAGGTTTCTTTTTTCTTCAGAAATCACCTGTTCCCAATCCCACTGGTCAACGTACAGGGAATGAATATTGTCAAGCTCTTCATCCGGTCGTATCGCATTCATATCAGTATAGATGCCAAATCCTTCTTCAATTCCATAATCTGCAATTGCCATTCTTTTCCACTTGGCCAGGCTGTTTACAACTTCGGCTTCCCGGTCATCAAGGTCCTTAACCGGAAAGGTTACTTTTCTTTCTACCCCGTTTAAATCGTCGTTAACCCCTGTTCCTTTTAAAACGAACAAAGGAGCAGTCACCCTTCGCAATTTAAACTCGGCTGATAAATTCTCCTGGAATGTGTCTTTCACAAGTTTAATGGCTTTTTCTGTCCGTTTAATATCAAGAGGACTTTTGTAATTTTTGGGGTGGACAAGTTTTCTCATATTGTCTGATTTATATTTAATGTTTCTGCAAGTTGCTTTGAATTTTTGCGAATATACAAATTGTATTTCTTTGTGAAAACAAAAAGGAAGGAGGTATACTTCACCTCCCCCCTTTTGCAAATATAATCAAGCACCCATTAATTTCTTTCAATCGAGTCAAAATGTATTTCTGCCGCCCTTCCGGATGGATCGGTATTTTTTTGCCATTTAGGAATCCATTTCAAAACTGTTTTTATGCTATGCTCTTCGGGATAATACTTTTCAAACAATTTTCTGAAATAGAATGCTTCTTTTGTGTCCGGTGTATTGTGCGGGTATTTATGATCTGCGGAGGCAAATTCCTCATCAGAAATTATATTCTCACAATGTGCTTTTACAGTATCTATCCAGCTATAGCCAACACCATCACCAAATTGTTCCTTTTGTCTCCAGAGTATCTCATCGGGCAAAAACGGATCATCTTTCACGTTGAATGCTGCTCGCAAAGGCCACTTTTCTATGATCCCATCTTCTCTGTCAGGTCTTTTGTATCTGGCTTTCATCGACATTGCCACCTGCAGAAATCCTTTATCCAGAAATGGCACCCTCGCTTCAAGTCCCGCTGCCATCGTAGCCTTGTCAGCTCTCAGACAATCGGCTGTTGACAACCAGAATACCCTTCGTATGGTCTCCTTCTGAAACTCTTCATCGGAAGGAGCATTATGAAAATAAAGATACCCTCCGAAGATCTCATCGGCTCCTTCTCCCGACAATACAACCTTAATCCCCATATCTGCAATCGCTTTTGACAGAAAATACATGGGCGTTGCCGCTCTTATGGTAGTAACATCATAGGTTTCCAGGTGCCATATCACTTTTTCAAGTGTCTCCAATCCTTCCTCAATGCTAAACAAGATCTGGTGATGCTGAGTATCAATAAACTTTGCAACTTTTCGGGCTGCAACAAGATCTGTTGCCTCAGGATGGACACCTACAGAAAACGAATGCAATACCTGACCGGAATCACGAACCAGCTTTTGAGCTATGGAAGCTGTAAGACTGGAATCCAGTCCGCCTGAAAGCAATACTCCCAGCGGAACATCACTCATCAAACGTTTCTTTGTTGCTGCAATTAATGCTTCTCTTAACCTGGCGGGATCATATTCTTCGTTACACTTTCCGTGATCTTCCCACGATGGATTGAAGAACTTCACAAATCCGGTTTCCGTTGTGTAATAATGCCCCGGAGGAAAAGCTTCCATCTCTGAACATTGATCGGCGATCGCTTTCATTTCTGATGAAAAATACATATTCCCGTCTTCGTCCGTACCATAATACATGGGCTTCACTCCGATCGGATCACGCCCTGCCATGAATCTGTTATCGTCAATCAGCACAAATGCGAATACTCCATCCAGCATATTGCAAAAATTATATCCGTATTCTTCGTACAAATGCACGATCACTTCGCTATCACATGTTGTACGAAACTGATGTCCTTTCAGCTTATTTTCCTTCAATTCCATGTGATTGTATATCTCGCCATTGTGCATCACCCATGCTGTGTCAGTCCCCTGAATGGGTTGTGTCCCCGTGTTTAAGTCTATGATCGAAAGACGTTCATGAGACAATACGGAACCACCGGGTGTTTCATACATACCCCACTCATCCGGTCCACGATGCTTTTGCCGTTTTGAAAGCTGCTGAACTTTTTCTTTATCTGCTTTTCCTATTATTGCCAGAATCCCACACATGAATTGTTATATTTTTTGCTATATAATTATGTTACATTAAGTGATATACGATTATTAATGTTATTTGTTAACTTTTTTAATTGTTTTTATGTTAATTTATTATTTTTATATGACAAATATATTAATTATTATTTTTTGTGCAAATTATTTTTTAATATTTCACATAAAATATATATTTGCTTACATATTGTTAGTAATATGCCATTAATTTAAGAATTATGAAATCTGATTACAATTTGCATATTGACAATCTGGACAGAAAAATACTTTCTATCCTGACAAAAAATGCCCGTATTCCTTTCCTGGAGGTTGCCCGCGAATGCAATGTATCGGGTGCTGCAATTCATCAACGTGTACAAAGACTTATAAAAACCGGTGTCATTTCAGGATCGCAGTTTGTAGTTGAACCAAAAAAGCTTGGTTACCATACCTGTGCCTATATCGGCATTTTTCTGGATAATGCCACATTTTTTAGCGATGTATCAGACAAGTTATTAAAAATTCCTGAGATCACTCAGTGTCACTATACCACCGGTCAGTATGCCATGTTTGTGAAAGTATATGCAAAAGACAACGAACACCTCAGGAAAGTACTTGCCGACAAAATCCAGTCGATTAACGGCATTATGAGAACGGAAACTTTCATCTCGCTTGATGTTATGGTAGACAGGCAACTGCCGGTGATAGAAGAAATCGTGGAAAACGTTAATTTGGGAAGAAGAAAGAGCAAGAAAACGCCTGAAAGTTAGCAAGGCAATTCATACATCGTTTTCAGTCAGCATAAAAATCATGAATTTGGTTTAACATACCAGGTATTTTATGGCTGGGTTTGTGATACCAAAATCGTTACTATTGAAAGAGTAATGTGCTTTATATACCATTATTTTAATTGTTTTATTATCAATATTCTGTTGTATCTCTAAACGGGGTAATGCAAGTTAATGTTCTTAATAAACGCCTTTTTAATGGCGCTTTATACAGTGCTATGTGCTTTATTGTCATTTATTGCCTGAAATTTACAATAAATGAGCAAAAAAGGGTCTGTTTAACCTGGCACCCTGGCCTTGATCCACTTAAATCATAAACCGGCTGTTATTGTTTATGACACTCTGTATATGAATAATCACAAGCTTTTTGATTTTCTTTTTCTCTTCTTCTTATCTGCATTTTAAGAGACTATTTTCAGCTCTGTTCTTCTTTCTGTTTATATTAAAAACGTATATATTGTGTATTATGCATCATAAGTATGTTATTTTACGTAACATATTGAATAGTATACAGAATGAATATAATTGTAATTTAAAAGTGTACCTATGCTTTTTTTCACTAGAATATTATATAACATATATATCTTAAGATCAAAGGAGAGATTTTTAATGAAAAATATGTTTTGGTTTTCAATATTTTTATTGATCATTTCTATTGAGTCTGTTCATGCAATTCAAATTAATGCCGATTTTGAAATACAGTTTATGTATGAATCCGGTGATATAATTATTGACGGATTATTGGATGAATATAGCAGCTATCCTTCCTTAAAACTTCAGCCTAATTCGGGTGATTTTCTGACCCTCGGAACTATAGAGGACTCATTAGATTGCAGTGCCCATATCTGGCTTCTTTGTGATGCTGATAATTTATACTTTGCCGGAAGAATAAAAGACAATTCTGTAATCAATGAAATGACTGACGCAAACATTTGGAATGGAGATGCCGTTTTGTTTTATTTTGGATTGTATGATCAACAAATGGTTATTACTCCGCATTTAGACTATCTTACTGGAGAAGAGCCTGATTATCAAATAGGTATAAGTAGTACCGGTTTGACTTTTTTATGGCGATGGCAAATAGACGAACCTGGAATCCCTATCCCTGGTTGCCAGGTTTTTACTACACAAAACAGTGACAGCTGGACTTTTGAATTAAAATGCCCCTTATCTGGTTTGGCACCTTGGGGAGACTCAGAATTCGAACCAGAACTTGGGATGGTTCTGCCAATTAATATTTTAATTGAGGATGATGATGATGGTGGTGGACGAGAAACGGAACTATATTGGATGAATGATCCTGCAACAGAAGATTCCCACATACGCCCTGAATTGTGGGGAAGGGAGGTTACTATTGTTGATACTGGTTCAACTTCTGTTAATAAACCTATAATTTCAGAGGTCTCTTTAAGTTCAAATACCATTTATCCGGGTGATAGAATTAATATTTCAGCTGATGTTTCCGGTAAGGATAGTATCTCTCTCGTGAAATGTTATTTCAAAAACAATAATGAAGATGTCTTTGATTCGATAGAATTGATTCTTGATGATATCAATAGTTACGAAAATACCTGGACAACTCCATTAGATTTTAACCAGTCAATGGATATTAATATTGATATTTATGCAGTTGATACCAATGGTAACTCATCGCTAAAAAACAATGCTGCTGGTTTAAAGTTTTATAAGCCTGTTTTATTGCCCGAAAATGTAAATTATGGAGATAGTTATAAGGTTTTTGAAAATACCGATATTGCTGAAATCAGAATAAGCATTGAGCAAGACAACCTGGATATAATATTTGCCCCCGGTAATGAAGGAAGCTATGAATATCTGACAGCAGATTTTTCTTATGAAAGTGAGAATATACCATTAACAACTATTCCAGATATAGGTCTTCGCCTTAGAGGTGCTATCCCCCGATATTCTCAAAAACGGGATCTTAAAATCAGCTTTAATAAATTTGTTTCCGGTAGAAATTTTTACGGACTTAAAAAATTTAATCTAAGATCATTAAACCGGGATCCCAGCATAATACGTGAGAAAATATGTCTTGATCTGTTAAAAGATATAAACGTGGTTTCAACTCGTTCCAGTTTTGTAAAACTTTATGTAAATAATGAATATTGGGGGCTATTTCTTAATGTTGAGCAAGTTGACGAGAATTTTTTAAATATGCACTTTGGCAATAGCAATGGGAATTTATACAAATGTGCCCGTTTTGCAAATCTTAGCCTTCGGGAAGATGGAGATTATAAATTCACATTTGGGCCACCTGATTATGCTCCTCATCAAATTGCGAGAGCTTATAAACTTTCAACAAATGAATCTGAAGATGACTACTCCGATCTTATCAATTTTATTGAAGTGATAAATAATACTCCGTATTATAACTTTACTAATGATCTGGGAAATTCATTCCATGTTCAATCTTTCCTCAAAGCTCAGGCAGTAAGTGTTATGGCAGGTGATTGGGACGGATTTTGGTTCAATCAAAATAATTATTACCTCTATTATAATACAGGAACAAACAGAATCGAGTTCATCGCTCGTGATTTAGACCTTACCCTTGGTGTGGATTGGGGAGGAGGTGAATATGCGACTCCTGATATCTATAGTTTTGGCCCGGTCAATGATGATAGACCGCTTATTAATAGAATGTTTAATGTGCCCGAATATAAAGGCGAATATTCGATGTATATCAAGCAACTAATTGATAATGATTTTTCAATAGACCAGATATGGCCTAAAATCGAAGAAACAAAAGAAATGATTCAATCTGCAGTTGAAGATGATACTTATCGTACACTTGACTATGGATGGGATATAGACGATTTTAATAATTCCTATAACGAAGCCCTTGGTACTTTTCATGCAATAGATTATGCTGCGGAATTTGATCTTGTTACACGAGTTGCTTATGGCATAAAACCCTTTATTGAAAGCAGACTGTTATCAGCTTCAGATCAAGTAGATACGTCAAATATTCCACCGGAAATTTCCAGGACTTCACATGATCCTCTTTTCCCGGGAAATTCGGAATCAGTTACAATTAATGCAACTGTAAACAGCTATTCAGTCATAAGTGCTGTAAAACTTAATTATAACATTGGTGACGGTTTCCAAACAGTTGAAATGTTTGATGATGGCTTACATGATGACAATAATGCTAATGACCATATATATGGAATCGTGTTGCCTCCATATCCGGATATTAAAAAGGTATATTATTACATTTCTGCTGCAGGAAGCAAGGTTGACGATATATGTGTTTCCCCTGAAAATGCACCATATTCAACTTATTATTATGCAAACGGTTATGAAAAACCAAGTATAGTGATTAATGAATATATGTCTGATAATGAAAGTACAATCCAGGATGAAGCTGGTGAATATGAAGATTGGATTGAGCTCTATAATTTCGGATCTGAAACAATTCAGCTTGGCGGAATGTATCTTACCGATAATTTAATGAATCCAACCAAATGGCAAATCCCGGAAATGGAAATTGCGCCGAAAGAATTTCTCTTATTCTGGGCTGATGACGATGATGATGGTCCTTTGCATACAAATTTTAAATTAAGCAAAAGCGGTGAACGAATTGGTCTTTTCGATACTGACGAAAACGGGAATTTCCCAATTGACTTTTTTACTTATGTTTGCCAAAATGAAGATGAGTCCTATGGGCGTTCAGTAGACGGGGGCAATGAATGGAATATATTTATTCATGCAACTCCAGGAACGTCGAATCAATTGATTGCAACGAAGATTGATGAAGAAATAATAAAATCAAATACTATTTCACATTTTGTTCTTTACCCAAACTATCTTAGTTCAGTTTACCCATCTGCCACCATTCATTACATACTCCAAAAATCCGCCATGGTGGAATTAAAAATATTTGATCTGACAGGCAGAGAAATTGAAACGCTGGTAAATGGATTTCAAACACCTGGTGAACATGAAATGACCTGGCAACCAGAAGGATTGCCAAGTGGAATGTATTTTTGCAAATTACAAGCCGGTGAATTTTCTGAAACAAAGAAATTAATATTGCAAAAGTAAATTGTGTAATTTATTCTTTGAAACAATAATTGATTGTTTCATATGAATATCCGTTACTTACTGTTAAGTCACTTACTTTAACAGTCGTATCAAACGACTGTTTCTTTTTGAAACAACTGCTTAATAAGAAAAGAATTATTCATAAAGCGATTAGGATATTTTTAATAACCGCTTGTTTTGGGATTTAAATTTAAGAAATACATACCTCGTTTACATTTGAGAATTTTTCAAGATTTTCACTTTGGACATGATTTATAGCGTCAATAACTCACATTGACATCTGACCAGATCGCCGCTCTTGGCTCGACTATTAATCCCCTGTGTAAGATGTGTTGTTCGTCCCGATTGCATCGGGACTCACGAGTCCTCGAAGGGATGCTTCACTCCAAAATGCCTGTAGCCTCCGGCTTCATGACCATTTCATTTTTCTTTGCCTTATGAAAGCAAGCTTTCAACGGTTCGAAAAATGAAATGCCCGGCACTTTGTGCCAGGCATTTTGGAGTAGCGAGAGCGGGACTTGAACCCGCGGCCTCATGATTATGAATCATGCACATTATATTTAAATTAAATTAAGTAAATATAAGTAATATGCTTAATTATAAGCTGTTTACAATTTTGTAATTTAATGTAAAAATGTTAAATTTAATCCGTTTAAATGAAAATTGTTTACGAATAGTTTACGAAATGAAATTACTTGGCGTGCTTAAAGACAAATCAAAAAATGGTATTTATAATATTAAAATTCGAGTAACCAACAACAGACAGGTCGGATACATCAAAACCGACTTCTATGCATTCAAGGAGGATTTTGACTCAAGTAGTGGTCTTCTTAAAGAGGTGAGAATAAAAAAAGGACAAGAAACACCTGAGTTAGAGTCAAAAAAAATTGCTCATGATTTCCAGAATTCTAAAATTAGGGAACTGTTAGCATCTTATAATAAAAAATATGCGCAATTAGTTGATAAAGAAGGTAGAGATATCAATTGGTTTATCTCATATTTTAAAGATGACACTTGGGACGATTTGAATCTGGTAAATTATTATGAAGCATATATAAAAAAGCTTTCTAAGCAAGGAAGAATTAGTTATGCTGAGAGTCACAATAGTACCTTAAATCGACTTAAAAAGTTTACTGTATTGGATACCATACCCTTTAAAAACATTAATTATAACTTTCTGGAAAACTTTGAAAACTGGCTGAGAGAAGATGGTTGTTCAATAAGCACCATCGCGATTTATATGCGGAATATAAGAGTATTATACAACGATGCTATTAAAAGGGACAAGATAGACTTTGGCTTATATCCTTTTAGAAAGTATGAAGTATCAAAAAGGCTAAAGCCTATTGTTAAAAAACGAAATCTTTCAATTGAAATAATCAAAGTCATCAAAGAAAGAGAACTGACAGATAGTCTTGAAATATTGGCCCGCGATATTTTTCTTTTAAGTTTTTATTTAATTGGGGCAAACCTTAAAGACATCTACAACCTGGAATACATAAAAAATGGGCGAATTCACTATAACAGAGCAAAGACTAAGAGAGAATATAATATTAAATTATTTCCTCAGACTCAGGAACTAATTGAAAAATATAGGGGGAATAAAAAATTATTGATTTTTCAAGAGTTATATTCGAATCACCGCAACTTAAATAAAATAGTCAATAAAAAGCTTCAATCAATAGCTAAAGAGCTGAAAATCAATGAAAATATAACTACCTATTATGCCAGACATTCATGGGCCACAATTGCTTCTAAATTGGATATCTCTAAAGATGTTATTCAACATGCATTGGGACATGGTAATAGAACTGTAACTGATCTTTATATCGATTTTGATTTAGCTAAGGTCGATGATGCAAATGAAAAGGTTATAAATTCAATAAATTGAGTATGTAATTATAAATAAGAAAAATTGCTCGAAGCATACAAGAACATATACAATAATGGAAAATACCGACTTCAACTATTATAATATAGATCTTGCTGATATTTGGGATTATGAACGTGGGAAATTTATGGCAGGTGATACCAATGAAATTCTGGCTCAAAAAATAATCAACTTAATTCAACTATATGTTCTAAAACATGGGGAACCTAGTTTTGGTGAGGAAATGATCCACAATGATTCTAAATATTATAAAAGAATCGTTTCGGATTACATCAAGGCTAATTTAGAAATGAAATATGCTTTGGATTATTTTATTCACAAAAGCAACTGTTATCAATACTGTCAGAGCATTATTATTACAAAAAATGAAAAGGATTTTAATTTCTTTTTTGCATTAAAAATGAGGCAGTATAATAGTAATCTATTTGAAGTTCATAATTTTCTTAAGTACCACTTAATTAATACCTTTCTTAATGAATCCAAATCATATATTAATTACCTGAATACTGTATTATACCAATATAGTGACCTTATATGTGAAGGGTTAAGAGCAATGATAGGGGTTTTCATAACTGATTCTGAATCTCACGGTATTAGACATTCAAATAGTAGTAAAATTAAAAATAGACCAAAGTCAAAAAAAGATTATACCAGTTATTTTAAAACCCCTGAATATATAGAGCAATTTGTAAATGTTTTAAAAGACAAAGGCTTATTCGATGCAACTAATAAGTTTATCGGATATTTCAAAGAACCAAAAAATGAAATACAAACTATAACTACTGTCTTGTTTAATAAGGGATATCTTAGTAAGCGGGTAATCCCTTCACATAATTATCTATTTGCAAATGCACTAAATTTCCCGTCAACTATCGATGACAAGACTTTAAGGAAAACCCTTACATGGGAACCCTCAAAGGAAATGATGGAATATTATGAATCAATAATACCAAATCCTAAAGAATTACCATTACCATAAATTACCAATTGGTAAATTTTGGTAAACCATTAAATTACAGGGTTTTAAAAATATATTATCCTTACATTTAATTTAATCTCAATGTAATGGATAAAAATCATAACACATTAGAGGATTTTCAGAATCACACACGTGAAAAAGTCACAAAGGTTTTAATAACTACACCTGAAGAACTTCAGGAAACTATTAATGTGGCTGTGAATATGGCTTTTGCCAATCAACCACAGATTGTTCATGAACCACCAAAAAATTTACGTTCAATCGCTGCGCTTGCAGATTTTCTAGGCTGCAGCACAGTTACCGCACAAAAAATTAAGAATTCTGGAATATTACGCTTTTATCAAGCAGGTCGTAAGGTGATTTTCAAATCTAATGAAGTACTAGAAGATTTAGCATATAGGGGAGGTAAGTTATGATAGATCAGAATAGTTCAGTAATGTCATCAAGTATCTCAGGAGGGTATCTCTTAAAGGCACGATGCATCCAAAATGGTAAAATTGCTAATCAACCGCCTTATATGCGTGAAATATGGGATTGGCTTTTAAGAAATGCCAATTTCTCAACAAGCAGATGGAATGGATTTAATATTGAGAGAGGGCAATTATGGACTACATATCAGATAATTCGGAATGGATTGAAATGGCATATTGGCTGGCGTACAGAGTACTACACTGCAAACCAAGTGAAAAAGGCTATGAAATTTCTACGAGATGAAGGTATGATAGAAACCAAGAAAGTACCTGGTGGAGTTCTTGTAACTATAATAAATTATGGGAAATATCAAGATCCCAAAAACTACGAAAGCACCGCGAACAAGTTAGACGAAAGCTCTAATGGTGAACCAACAGAAAACCAAAGTAGATCGAGTAATATAAGAAAGAAAGAATATAAACAAGAAAATAATAAAGAAAAATTATACAGTGAGTTTCTTGATCAATTTAACAGGATAACTGATAGATCATTCAAGCCAGATAATAAATCGAAGAGCCAATTTTATATACTTCTTCAAGATTATACATCAGTAGATTTTGAAAAAGCAATTAGAAATGGATTTGAATCTTCCAAATTCTGGCCAGAACCTAATTTTTTTACTCCTGGATTCATTACACGTCAAGATAAGTTTGAGTTATATCTTTCATTAGAAAACACAAATAAAGTTGAAAATAAAGTACTCACTGATAAGGAAGTGAAGGATATAATAGAGAAATATTTCCGCAAATCCACAGATTACTTTATTAAAATTTTGAAAACTTCAGATTTTGAAATGTATAAATGGTCAAATATTATTAAATCGGAAAAGGCTGCTCTTTTCATAATTAAAGAACTTCACAAGAAATCTGGTGGAGATATACCCACTGCAATAGCAATTTTAAATAACACATACAAAAGTTTATGAGCATAAGATCTTATAAAAAAAGCGGTATAGTTTACTATGCACATAGTATACAAATCTATGATTCTAAAGAAGAAATTCTTGTACGTAATTTGTTAAAAAGAAATTTTCTTAAGGTTATATGCCCTAATAGAGATTTACTACAAGATCAATCAATGGATTACTATTATCATACACTCCTTAAATGTAATCTGATTGTAGCAACTGAATACCTTGAACATATAGGTATGGGAGTACATATGTTACTTGATTTTGCATTAGCACATGGGATTCCTTCATATTGGCTAAGATTTTCTAATGGGAAACCAAAATTTGAAATAATTAAGGGTGTTGAAATAGTAAATGCAAAACAAGTTTCAATCTTTTACAGTAAGATAATATCTGTTTAAATATCATCCTCTAAATGAATTCATCAACTAAAAAAATATTAGCGCAAAGAATGGGCATTTCTGCAGGAACCTTAAGAAGATATCTAAATCATTTTTGGTACGAAGAGTTAAAAACTGCAGGTTATTATAAATCACAACGAATAATTACAAACAAACAATTGAAAATTATTGAAAATCTTTGGGGTGACATTGAGAAGCCTTAGATAGCGAATAACCTACAATATTCCACAGTATTCCATAACAAGTAATCAAAGGATACAATAAGCGCAAATTAATATAAGGAAGTAATATAAATTAGAGGTGAAATTCAAATTAACATAAATCTAATCTATATTAATTTAATTGGTATGCAAATAGATCCTTTAACAGGAGAAACCTTTAAACCAATGCGAACTAATCAAAAATTCGCTAGCAGGGCAAATCAAATTCGTTTCAATAACGAACAAGCAAAACGACGACGAAATGCAATTGGACGCATTAATAAACCTATACTAAAGAATTATAAAATTCTGTCCGATTTAATGAGTGATAAAAAAGAACAAACTTTCCATAAACAGTTTTTGATTGGTAAAGGATTTAACTTTGGTGTACATACTCATACGGTAAAAATAAAAGATAAGATATGCTTTGCTATTATTGATTTTGCCTTTATGGAAGTTGAAAACAAAGAATATGTGAAAATAAATAACCTCGCAAAATGATTGATTTTACTACAATCCAACAATATGAATTATCAAAGAGTATGGAATGCATACGGCCAAATAATAATGTGCTTTCAAAGCAAAATAAAAAGTTAATAATAATTACAAGCTCAATTATTATTGCAGGAATTTCTTTTATGATTTATAGATACTGGACATATCGAAAAAATCAGAAAGACAATGAACAAATTGATTATTGAATTTCATTGTTTGATAAGATGTTTATGTATATTATTGATTTTTGACTCAACTGATAACTCATTTATTTCTATTATTTTTCTGTTTAGAACTTTATATAAGGAGCGTAATATCCATTCAAAGCGAAAATTACTATAAATGTTACTAGAACGTTTTGGATGCTCATGAAAGTTTTCTTTTCTAAAACATATTAAAAAAATATAATCATAGGTTCTAATATGTTCACTTAAAATGGAAAATAAGTTATCAGTTTCGCTTCCTGAAATATATGGATTACAGCGGTTTAGCCAAAATACAAAGTAATCTGCAAGAGATCTGTCTGAAACAAATAATGAATTATTTTTTTCAAAATTATACTTTTCATAGAATAAGTTTCTTTGAACATTTATATATTCATTAATAGATAATTCCTTGAGAGAGTTTACATTGAAGAGCTGTAGTTTTTCATCTACTAATTCGCCAATAAAGGGTAATTCAAATTTTTTTGCTATGTATTGCGATATAGTAGTTTTACCAACAGAGGCGGCACCAGAAATTGCAATTTTAAAGTTATTTTGCATCAAACTCCTTCTGAATTTTATCGAATAGCATTAATACATTATCTTTCGTTATTTTTAACTTGATTCTATTAATAGAATTTTTACAAATTGTTTGAAAATTTATCAATTCTAATGTTCTTTCTGTATCAATTTTTGTAGACAACTTTAAATATAAACTACATGCTTTATACAAATATACGCAAGCATACATTAAACCTGATTTATAATTAATAGAATAAAAATCATCCTGAACTATTCTTAAATTTTTAATTACATTTAGAATTTCATTTGTATTATTCTTTTCATTATATAGTTCCAATAATGTAACTTGTTCATTAAGTCTAATAAGAATCTTTTCTCTTTTATAATCAACATATTTACTATGGTATAAAGCAATATTTATTTTAAGAAGTGATTTTTCATATTGCTTTTTAAGTCTGAAATAAATTGATTGATATTTATATATTTTCATTCTCGTCAAAATATCGATAGGTTCCTTGAAGATTTCAAAATCAGACTCTTTGATTCTATCAAGTGAGCTCGCAAATCCATTTTCAAATCCAAGTATGCCAACAACAATTTTATAATAATTGATTTTGTTAGTTAACTCTATTAAAAATAATTCTTCAGAGTAATTTGAATATTTATAAGATTTAATGCTATCAATTAAATCATCAAACTTGTCCATTATTTCATTAATTGATAAATCTTGAAGTGAATGGCTTACTAGTAAACGATATATTTCAAAGTATTTAAAATCAATGATAGTATTATTTGATATTTTACCAGAATTTAACAAAAAGATTTTTTGGGTTTTATCATATATCTCTATTAGGTCAGCATAATCATCAGAATAATATAGGACATAGCTAAGGGATTGAAAGAGCCCCTTTTTATAGTTAAAATTAATTATGAATTCATTGAAATCCAGCAATAACTTTTTCTTTAATCTTTCAAGGTCATATTTTAGAATAGAATCTTCGATAGCATTCGAATAATAGTAATAAAACATCTTCTCTATAACTGATTCATATGAATTTATTTTAAAATCCGGGGTTTTTATAGTAATTATTTTCTTTATATTATCATCATTCAAATTATTATCATCTGTTTTAATGATAGCAAAAATATTCTCTTGTGAAGTGAGGAAATTTACTTTATTGATTATTGAATCAGTAAAATTATCTTTAAAACTATATCCTATAAATAATATTGGATATTGTGCAATCAAAAAAGAAAGAATATCAATAAAAGCACTTCTATCTTCCTCTTTAATATTTAAACTTTTATCTTTATACCCAAATATTAAATTTGTTAAATCATCATTATCAATATCACCATGTATCTTAATTAGTGGCATCTTTTCATTTATCGCTACTAATTTTGAAAAGCTCTGATATTCAAACTTATTGGTCATGGCAAATTTCTTACCTAAAAGGGGCAGTGTTGTTTCAATAAGTTCATCATAATTTGTTGTGATAACACATTTAATTGGAAGGCATAATAAATATTCAAGAATTATCCGAGTTGTTTCAACATGAATATCCTTTATCCTCAGTTCTTCTTTTAATATATTAACAAGAATGTTTCTGTCTTTAGCAAATTTATCTTTTTGAAATCGCAAGGCATTGACGAAGGTTTCTAAACCGCCATCCAAATCATCAAGCATATCAACTAAATAATTTGTAGTAATTTTCAATTTTATTTTCTTGATGAGATAACTAAAACTGGGCAAACCAGCTAACATAGAGAAACCTGCACCAAGGAATAATATTAAACCATTCGATTTCTTTACTTTATAGGCTAAATCTTTTAGATTTTGCTCATTACTAGAATTTATAACCATTGCATTTTTTTAAATAAAAACAGAACTATTATATTTTTTAGACCACATTTTGTTTAGAAGACGACTTAGATCGATATTAGATATTTCAGAAAGATTTGCAATAATTGACTTATTAGTACTGTATTTTCCTTGTAATTCAATATCTCCAAACTCATCTACTACAATATAATATTGATCCATAGTTGTCAAATCAAGAAACTTAATATTTGATTTGCAGTTTTTATTTAAATGAGTTACAAAATCTGCAATATACTCTTTGTTTTGTTTTGTAAGTGCCCAAATATCGCTATCACTCATTGGTAAATAACTTTGAAGTAAAATATTGTCTAATTCGGGATAAGTTTTTAATAAATTAAAAATAAATGGTTCTATTCTATTTATTAAATCAGATGTTACAATTATATTTAACCCTATTTTAAAATTGTCTGATAAAGAATCTACAATAGTTTTTAAAATTTGTACGTATAGGCTTAAATTGGAATTTTTTTTATAAAAAATTGCATCCCCCCATAAAGATATTTTTAGATATTCTAACAAATTAATAGATATTTTATTACGCGGTGAAATTGTTCCATTTGTAGTTAGAATTTGACTAAATCCTAATCTATGCCCAATTTCCAAAATTTGATTTAGTTCATTCACTAATAATGGTTCGCCACCTGAATAAGAAATCTTTTTTACACCTATATATTTAAACCTTTCAAAAATAGCCTCTATCCTTTCAATGTCAATAGGTATATGCTTATTTTTAGGGCTACTTTGTGATAAACAACCTAAACAATTCAGATTACAAAAATTACTTAATCTGAAACATAATACTTCTCTTTCTGTCCTATACTTATTCATTATATAATTTCCCAAAAAGTACCTTCACCTCCTAACCAAATTATACTATTTGGTAATAGAAATCCTATTATTCTTATTCTTACTTTCTGATTATTTGAAAAAAAACCTATACCGTTTAATCTCCAAAGAAATGAAAATATTGAATACTTTTTATTCTCAGTACAAACTTCAAAAATACGAGGAAAAGAAAAAGTGCTGAAATAAAAATCAGATAATATATTTCCTTCAATTTTTATGATAGGTAATGAAGATGTATTGAGTTTAGTTAACAGTTCTATTGTTAATAAATGTATGTCAGAATTGTAATAAAATGGGAAAAAAGCAATTTCTTTTGAATGTTTATTACAAAAAAAATAAAATAATATTGACCTAGACACCTTTATTAGGCTTTTTTTTGATGTGAATGAAACTTTTGCATACTCTTCAGCCTTTTTATTAAAATATTTTTTATCATACCTGCGTAGTTCGCGGATAGATTTATTAATATGAAAAAGCTTTAACACATCCTCATTAGACTTAACATGAACTAAAAAATCATAATCTGTATTTTCATTTTCAATGTTAAATAAAAGACGAGAACCAATTAAATACAGGTTTAATTCAGGAGTTTCATTATATAATTCTTTTAGCAGACACAATGATTTATTATTATCGGGTTTAATAATAGACTTAATAGCATAATACTTTATAATAAATACATTACGTTCCGCAAAATCAAATCTGGAAACACCTGCTGTTTTCTTAAAATGATAAGATATGTACGGTTTGATTTTATTATAAATTCCGGCATTATGTTGATATATCAACGAGGCAATTAAATATTGTTCACTTGTATTATTGAAACGAACAATAAATATATCTTTACTTTTCAGTTTAATATAATCGAATGAAGTTATTGATTCCATAGAATACAGTATAACCAATAATTTCCTAAAAATTTATACTCACAATGCATGTTGAGATCTGCTGCTATTTTATTTAAGTCACTTTCATCAATATAGCGTTTAGGTATATCAACTTGCGATTTATCTCTATATGTTCTTTTTCGAATTTCCAAGTATTTATCATTGTATTTGCTTTTTCTAAGCTTGCTCCAGTATGAATCAATGATATGGATATTATTAAAATAAGGCTTTGCCTTAGAAATGTTTTTAATTAATTCTATTACAGTTTCATTATTAAAATGAGATATGAAAAAAGATAGTATTATACTATTAAAATCAGGTATATTTTTATACTTAAATTCAAAAACATCTTCATTAAATACAAAAAAATTATCCAATTTTTTTTTGTACACACTTTTGATATTATCACATCCACTTTTTGCCCGTTCAATTCCAATATATGTACTTAGTAAGTCATAGTATTCACTTAGCCAAAAACCACTTCCTGCACCGATATCCAATACTGAACTAAACTCAAAATTCCTCATTCTCATAATAATACTATCCTTTTCTTTTTTTAATTCTGGAAATGATATTTGAAATTTTTGATATTCAGCATACTTATATTCATAATATTGAAGAACTATTTGATTAGACATTAATTCTTTATCATTTATTTTTTTATTACATTTCATATATTAAGTATTTGACATATATAATTAATTGATTACAAATTATCCTTCCCGAATACAGGTATTTCATTCCTTTCGAAATGAGAGAATATTTCAACAATCATTTTCGGGCATTATTATTGTAATAAGCATCTTTTGTTGTCATGAAGTTTTCCATTGCATATAATTGATCTATAAGTCTTTTTATAATTCATTTACCTCGTCCTAATCCCAATAACAGAATTTATTAAACAAACAAAATACCCAAGCACATACCGGTCAAAATCAACTTGGTTGTGAATTCAGTAAAGTTGATTTTATTTGAGAACATATCTGTTTTACTATTATATCTTTAACGATTGGATGACCCACATTCCCTTCTTTATTTGAACATGGAATAATAGGTCTGTAGGCTTTATATTCAATGTTTGCAACGCAATAATCCATTGGGCTATTTTTGATGTATTTGCGA
>Ga0307432_1000893_pt1 | contig 20222 bp, 29 predicted proteins | sample SalMarWE160150MG_FD_202158 | JGI IMG/M metagenome (GOLD analysis project Ga0307432, IMG submission 202158) | Salt marsh sediment microbial communities from the Plum Island Ecosystem LTER, Massachusetts, United States - WE1603-150 | ecosystem: Environmental > Aquatic > Marine > Intertidal zone >...
GAGCTAACTGATGAATCTGTAGATGTGGTTCTCCTGTTTGATGTTTTTCATTCTTTCTATTTCCCACAGGCAGGTGATAGAAGAAGACTATTAGGTGAAATACGCAGGATCATGAAGCCCTCTGCCTTTCTCTCTATTTCAGTCTGGCCAAACCTGATAGAGCCTGAGACTGAAAATGAGATAAAAAATGCAGACTTCCGTTTGGAAAAGGAGGTTCCCGAGACGCTTACTACTGATGATAATAAGGCTCTCGAAACACGCACAGTCCTGATTTTCAGGAAAGCGCGACATGTTCCTACTATAGTTGTGCTCAACAATCAATCTAGAAGGAGGCAGTATGAGCAAGATAGTGCAAATCACGGATCAAAATTTTGAGGAGGAGGTTCTAGGGTCAGACCTACCCACAGAGGTGGATTTCTGGGCCCCCTGGTGTGGTCCTTGCAGGATGGTTATACCGATATACGAAAAACTCTCCGAGGAGTATGAAGGCAGATTTAAATTCTGCATGATTAATGTGGATGAAAACCAGCAGACAGCAGTGAAATACCAGATTATGAGTATACCCATGCAGAAGTATTTCGCTAATGGTGAGAATGTCGATGAAATCCTCGGTGCCGTTCCTGAGCATACAATTCGGGCAATGGTTGACGGCATCCTCCAGACTTACCCAACAGATGAAAAGGGCAGGCTTAAAGTGATTTTCACCTCATGGGTGGAGCATAACCAAAAACATAGTGAGAAATTTAGCAAATGGGTGGAAAGAGCTAAAAACCCAGAGAGCAATCCAATCTATAATAGTGCGTTACAAGCAGCACAAGAGATGGAAGAAGCCAAGGAGAGGTTAGCCCAGGCGTTGGCAGAATTACAAGACGGAGGAAATCAAGCACGATGAAGAAGCCCACTTGCCTATGCGGAGTAGAGATGGTATTCCTTATGGATAATAAAAAGGCTGACCTATGGCAATGCCCCGCTTGCCATAGGTTACTTTACCGCTTCAAAATCTCTTTAGCACAGGCATGGTACGCGCCCGAAGCCAATTTGAAAGGCAACTGGCAGTTAAAGACATCAGGCTGATAAGGAGGAAACGTGGCAGTTAGTAGTAAGGAGAAGGTAAGGGAAATTTATGAAGTTCTGCCTAAGCTGAATTGTGGTTTCTGCGGGTTTGGGAGCTGTGGACAATTCGCTAGAGCAGTAGCTGAAGGCGGAGCATCGCCTTTTGGCTGCAGGCAAAATCCCTGGTCAGGTTACAGAATAAGCGAAATTATCGGGGTGAAAGTACCAGCCTATGCTTACGGATTCCAGCCTGCTTTCGTTTCCAGGCCAGGAGTCAGCCCTTCTCCGCAAGCCTTAAGAGAGGAGGTACAAGGACTATGGGAAAGCGTGGATGATATCTTGGCTAGGATTGGAAACCCGAAGGCAAGGAGACAAGATGCAAAGCAAAGAGGAAGATAAGCTGGAAGAAAGCACGGGCTTGCAAGGGATGTTTCTACAAGGGCAGTGAAATTACCATGCAAACTGCTGAATGGAAAGCAAACTTGGAGAGAGCACGGGAAAGAAAGGACGCTTTCTTTGCCCAACATTGGCAATCACCAATAGCCCCTCAAGAGAGGCCTCGGTTTAAAGGCTTGGAATATTATCCTCCTGACCCGAGCTATAGATTTGAGCTTGAACTTCATGAGCACCCTGAAAAGCAGGTAGTGAGAATGGCGTATACTAAAGGCAATGAACAAGATTTCCTTCGCTGGGGTGAATTTCGGTTCAAGATAGGTAAAAAGGAGCAAGTCCTCCAGGCTTACAAGAGCAGCCCTCAGGAGGAGATGTTGTTTATCCCCTTCAAGGATGCCACCTCTGGTAAAGAAACCTATGGGGCAGGCCGCTATCTTGATCTTGAGCCAGAGAGAGACAGCACTCCAGATGGGAAATGGATCCTGGATTTTAACCAGGCTTACAATCCCTGGTGTGTATATAGCGAGGCTTATACCTGTCCGTTTGTCCCTATAGAGAACCGGCTTGAAGTTCCAATCTTGGCTGGTGAGAAAAATTATTCCTTAGAAGGGGGATAGGTCATGGAGCTCTTGATAGCTTTTGGTACAGATGATGGGAAGAGTCTCAACAACGACCACCTAGGCATGGCGAAATACTTCTATGTTTATGAGTTCTCTGATAATGAACAGGAGCTTATTGAACGAAGAAGGAACGTCAAGTTGAAAGGCGATGAAACAATGAAGCATGGCGACCCGGAGAAAGCTAGGGCTACGTCTTCCGTTCTAGAAGGTGTGGATGTTCTTGTGGGCAGGAAATTTGGCCCTAACCTTCCAAGGTTACTTAAGAAATTTGTCTGTGTAGTGGTAAGGACAAACACTATCACTAGTGCGATTGAAGTGGTCCATAATAACATGGACAGAATATTAGAAGAGGAGAATAAGGGAGATGGTAGAAAGCACATCGTACTGAAGCCATAACTAAGGCTGGTATAGGCTAAAAACCTATGAGGTAAAGATATGGGAAACCGTGTTTCTTTCAGGGATTATGCCATTGTTGCCTGCGGCACCATGAATATGGAACTAAACTATCTGAGAGACGGAGGCTTCCTGGATGCCAAAAAGATCCTATACACAAAGCCCGGGCGTCATGAGATGCCTCGGGAACTTGAAAGCCAGCTTATAAGACAAATAGGCACCGCTAAGAAATACGCAAGCAACATTATCGTGGTCTATGGTGGCAAGTTCTGTTATGTTAATGCTGATAACCCGTATCGGAAGATTGACACTATAATGCAGGAGCAAGAGGAATCCGGAATCAAGATTTGCAGAATAAAAGCTACTCATTGCATTGATATGCTGGCCAGCGCTGAGGAAAGAGACAGGATCAGCCAAGGTAAAGATGTTTATTGGCTTACCCCAGGATGGATGAAGTACCGCCATTATGTGTATCAGGGTTGGGATAAGGGCTTAGCTAATGAGAATTTCCCAAAACATAGCGGAGGAGCAATCATGTTAGATGCGATAGGCTATTATGACAAGGTTATGGAAGATGAGCCGGAGAAAATTCTAGAGTTCTCTGACTGGATGGGTATTCCAATCCAGGCCTATAAAGTTTCCCTGGATCGGCTGAAAAGCCTGCTCTTGGAGCAAATCAAGTGAGGTGGCGTCAAACACTTCTGCAGAAGTATGGGAACAGTACTGGGAGGTAGTAATTGAGGAGGTCGCGATACACAAAATGAGTTTAGAGTTGGAGGAAAAGCGCCAGATAGCAGAAGAACTACGTCAAGCCGGCTACTCAGAAGCAACTATTGACCATTGGCTAAATCCAAGAAACCTGGGAAGAGGGAATAGAAAGGAATGCGATGGATTTTCTGATTGGTTTACTGGTCCCTGCGGCGATTCAATGGAGATTTGCTTGAAGGTCAAAAATGGTGTAATTCAGCATGCGACCTTTATTAGTGATCTTTGCATCGGGGCTGTTGCCTCAGGAAGTACACTGACCGAAATGGTCAAAGGAAAAACAATAATAGGAGCCCTTAGTATCTCGGCTCAGGATATTTTGGACAAATTAGGAGGGTTACCTGACCAATATGTCCACTGCGCCGATTTAGCCAGAGATACTCTAAGGTTAGCGATCAGGGATTATCTAGCCTTTGCCAGGGAACCGTGGAAACGGGCTTATCAGCAACGGTAGAAGGGTCTCGACGATGCTAGGTAAATCTAGACACCCAGACTTGCAAGAACTGGCATTCAAGGCACTAAAGAAGAAAGGAGATGGACAATAGTAGATAAAAAGGATATTAAAGAAAAGATAAAAAAAATCTATGAGGTTTTGCCCAAATTAGATGATCAGCGATGTGGATATAAAACTTGTGGAGAATTTGCTAGGGCGGTAGCTGAAGGGAAGGCACCATGTTATGGATGTGTTAGTGGTGGACCGGAGGTGGCTGCTAAAGTGTGTGAAATTATGGGAGCCAGAGTTCCCGAAGAAGCAATTCCTCAATTTGGCCCTAGTCCTGGATTTTACCAACCTGGATTAAGTGGAGGTAGAGGCATGGGAAGAGGTATGGGCCGAGGTCTAGGTAGAGGTCGGGGCACGGGGCCAGGCCGAGGTATAGGTCGTGGTGGTGGCATGGGCCGAGGTTCTGGCCGAGGTCAACGCGGAAGGTAAAAAGAGAAGGCAATGGCACATTACTCAGTCGCTCGGGGTTTCGAGACAGAATACCAATCAGGGGAGGGGGCTAAATGAAAATATTGATCTGTGGTAAAGGGGGATGTGGAAAGAGTACAGTTGTGGCTCTTTTAGCCAAAGAGCTAGCGGTAAGAAAAAGTAAGGTATTGGTGATTGACAGCGATGAGTCAAATATTGGTCTTCATAGCCGGTTAGGGATGCAAAAGCCTGAAGATTTTATGAATTACTTTGGGGGCAAAAAACTTCTATTTGAAAAAACCAAGGAGCTGAAGGATAAATGGGGGCTAGACGACTTACCTAGAGATTATTTAACTGAGAAAGGAAATATCCAACTTCTATCGATGGGGAAAATTTATCAATTCGGTGAAGGATGCGCCTGTCCAATTAATGCTCTTTCTTCAAAGCTTCTAGAAATTCTCGATTTAGGGGACGAAGAATTCCTGATTGTAGATACCGACGCGGGAATAGAGCACTTTGGAAGAGGAGTGGAAAAGGGAGCGGATATTCTTTTTGCCGTCATCGATCCATCTCGAGAATCAATTCTCTTAGCTGAGAAGGTATCTGAACTGGGCAGGCAAGTTGGTAAGCCTGTCTATTACATATTGAATCGGATTGCTGACCAAGAAACAGAAGAGTTCCTCTTGAATTCAATAGGTAGAGAGAAGGTGATAGCTACTATTCCGGAAAATAAGGAGATATTTACCTCTGGTCTAGCTGGGAACGAATTTAATATGAATGTTAAGGGTATTAGAGAAATTGCTGATATGCTGGAATCCAAAAAGAAGGCAAGCGTCAAAGCGGAGTAACAATGAGGGAAACGCCGGGAGGCGTTTCTGAGTAAGAAGCAATAAGCGGGCTCAAGTGAGTTATTTTCGGAGCAAAGGTAATTAAGGGAGTGAATTGATGAAAGAATATGTTTTCTGCCCGATTTGTGGAACGGCCCTTCAAATAGGAGGTACATTTGCCATCAGCAAGATCTAAAGTAGAGATCGGACCTATGGGAGCTCGCTACTATGATCTCTTCTTAAACTTGCTGTCGCTAGGGCGTTACTCTCATTTCATGAAAGAGGTTATCGAAAAGATGGACATCAAGCCAGGTCAATCAATACTCGACCTTGGCTCAGGCACAGGTAGGAACGATTGCCTTATGGCTCAAGCGATAGGTTCTCAGGGTAAGATTCTAGGCCTGGACATCAGTGATCAGATGATAAGGCAAGCATTCGCGCGTTGCTCTAGGTACGCCAACATCAACTTCAAAAAGCTTCGGATAGAGCTACCGCTAGAATATAAACGAGAGTTCGACAAGGTGTTCATCTCTTTCACCCTACACGGGTTTGAGGATGACCAGAAAGCGGGAATTATCCGTAATGCTTACCAAGCTCTAAAGCCGGGGGGAGGCTTTCACGTCCTAGATTATGCTGAGTTTGACATTGATAGGATGTGGTTTCCCATTCGCTGGGCATTCACCCGGTGGGAGTGCCAACTGGCTGTGGAATTCCTTAAGCTCGATATAAAGGGGATGCTCCGCACTCAGGGTTTCGCCGACACTAAAGAGGAGTTTTTCCTCAGAGGGCATCTGCGACTGCTGAGTGCAGCAAAGCCTCTAGATAGCACTATGTCAACAGGGACAGGAATCACATGAATAAGCTGGAGAAGGCTTTAAGTAGATTGCTAAAACATAGTGAGCTTACAAGTTGTTTAGCGCCAGTCCTAGCCCATGCCTCTAAAAAGGGCAGCATATCCTATCGTGAGATAGATAAAATAGTTAATGACAACGCCAAGGATGTTTTACTCTTTGGCAACAAATGGCGACTACTTATTCCCACGAGAATAGTGAAGAGCAGTGCCTGGGAAGATCGGCTGCTTCTCTGTGAGCCGGGAGAATTGTACGAAGTACCCAATATTGCTAGATGTCTAGTGGAAGAGGCCAGCAAGACAGGGTACTGGGACCCTGAGCATGCTATAACCAAGCTTTTCAAGGAGATGGGTGAGCCAGACTGGGAGAGAATGCCAAAGCTGGTCGAAGAATTAGGAAAGCAAAGTAAAGACTGCAGGATTACTGCAGTTCAGATAAAGAAAACATGCAGCGAGTTAGGCTTAGGAGATAGGGTTGATATGCTTATAGCCGAGCTAAAAGGAAGCGGGGTAATGAGTCCTAAGCTCGGTTCACTTCCTGAAGTGTCCAGAGCTGGATCACCGCTATACGAACTTAACCCGTCGTTATTCACAGAGAAAGGGGAGAAGAGATGAAGATCACAGTCGTTTATGACAACGAAGTAAAGATAAAGGGCAGGAAGCTAAAAGCAGGGTGGGGTTTCTCGTCTCTCATAGAAACGGCGAATACACCACCTATCCTGTTTGATACCGGTGCTGATAGTGTAACATTGCTCCACAATATGAAGGAGTTGGGTATTGATGCCAAAAATATCGCGATAATTGTAATTTCGCATGCTCATGGTGACCATACCGGTGGTCTCCGAGGCGTCTTAGAGGTTAATAAGCAGGCTGAGATTTATGTTCCAGCATCACTTTGGGGGAGCATCCCTGGAAGAAAGGTAACTACTGTTACCGAACCGGTCCAGATTTCTGAAGAAGTCTTCTCTACCGGCGAGCTTAAAGGCATAGAGCAGTCTTTGGCAATCAAGACGGATAAAGGGGTTCTGGTAATGGTGGGATGCTCTCATCCCGGGGTCGGGGAAATCATAGACGCTGCCTCAAGATTTGGAGAGGTTTATGGGGTTATCGGTGGCTTCCACGGATTCCATGATTTTAGCCGATTGAGAGGCTTATCCCTCATAGTTCCTTGCCATTGTACCCAATATAAGTCAGAAATACTGGAGCTATTTCCACAACAATGTGTAGGATGTGGAACTGGACTGGTTCTTGAACAATAATACCACGCCTAATGGTGGAAAGATGGAGCTTTTTCTCTACGATTCGCCGATGTTCAAAGATTTTCTGGAACACAATTCCCACGAGGCCGGAGAGGTAAGGTTCTTGGAGTCGATAATCCGAGCAGGGTCGAAAGTGATAGACGTTGGAGCCAATATAGGAATCACGACTATAACCATAGGCAGGGAAATCGGCAAAGATGGCAAGGTCTATTGCTTCGAACCAGTACCGGATTATTTCCGCATTCTGCAGCAGAACTTGTCCTTCAACCGTATAGAAAACGCGGAAGCCTTTCCACTAGCACTATCCGACAGGACAGGTAAAACCGAGTTTTACCTGAAGGAACTCTCAAGCGGAATAGTCTTTGAAAAAGGGGCTAGGCAGATCCGGGTTAACACCGTAACCGTGGACGGCTTCCTGCACCAGCACCAGGTTGAAGGGATAGATGTGATTAATATGGATTGTGAGGGCAGCGAGTACCTGGTTCTCAGAGGCGCTCGGCAGACCTTGCAAAAGAATAAAGTTCAACTGTTCTGCGAGATACACCACGATTTCCTTCACCAGTTGGGACAGTCCGTTCAGCAAATTGTTCAGTATCTGGAAGAGCTGAGGTACAAAGTGCATAGCGTATCCTTAGATAACTTGGAGATGGGGCGCGATTTTGAGCACGCAGAGTACATATATGCTCACCGGTAGGTCTCTAAGATAACACGTTTGCTTGTTTTGTGCAGACGCAGAGATAAAAAAAAGAGGGTCGAGATGAAGGGCTCGACCCTCTGATTACTTAGTTGACCACTAGAACTCAAACAATGCTGGCTGCTCAGCCTTCCTCTCGGCTGCCTCTTCCTCCTTTCTCTGCCTCCTCTCAATTCGCTCCCGGTCAAGCCTTGCCTGGGTCCGCTTCGTGTAGAGCCACTCTTTGAGCCGATTGAGCTCCTCCATCTGGTAGTCGCTAATTGAGTCCACACCGATATCGCTAGGGATTTCACTCTTACCCCATCGGCGATAGGTCTTGGTGGCAATGTAGAGGTAAATTTGCCCCCAGTCCCAGTCATGGTCCATCGGCTGAGTTAAGGCAGCCGTATAGAGATAAGCACAGGCTTCAGCATCCGTACCGGTCATCTCCTCTCCTTTGAGTGCCCTCATATTCATCTCAAGTCTCTCCAAGGTGATAGCGTTCTTTAGCCACTCGGGAAGAGTATCTCCCCACCCCCCAGGAAACACAATAATAGGGTCGGTAAAGACACCCACGATGTCGGAGATGCCTTTTTCAATTGATTGAGCCATGTTCAGTTGTCACCTCCTTGCTAGTTTCCTGAGCATATAGACGGCAAACATTGAGCTGGTCAGCGTGCCCCCGGCGACCTGCATAACAACCGAGTTTTGGGTGTATCCGAAGAAATACAATCCCAGCCCGATGAATGCAACACAGAGCATCAGTTTGTATGTCATATGTCTCACCCCCTTTCCGCCTTGTTTTTGGGCATAGTTACCCCTATCGGACTCGCTTAAATCAAGCTAGCCGATTAGATTAGCGATTGCTGGCTACCGTATTTAGCCCGTTCCTGCTCCGTATCTATCGCTCCGTCAGGGATGTCACGGCGGACAGATTCAATCCTGTCCTTGATGCGGGCAATTCGGTTAATCTCCTCAACCAGACCGATGAGGCGATGGTCAATATATTGAGGCAGGTTAGCTATCTTTCTAGCTTCCTCTGCCTTTGCTTTGGCTTCGGCAAAGAATTGCTCTGCCAGTGAGATTTGAGCCTCAACATCATCCATAGCCTCACTCACCTTGACCGCACTCCACTTGATAGCCATATTTCACCCCCTTTCCGAGCATTTTTAACTTTGGCTATGGAGAGGTAATCAGGGCATTTTGGAGAACATCGGTGGCTGTGCCCTTTAAGACACTCTCTACAAAGCCAGTAACACTTTCTGGTGTTTTTACACGGGTAAACTATGTCCATATCTCTCCCTTCTAGCCACAAAAAGAGGGGGTTACACTCCCACGCTGGGGGAGCATAACCCCCTAAAAAAGCAAAAAAGCAGGGCTATCCACCCTGCCTTTTTGCGTGGCTTCTCTTTTGGTCAAGCGTTCTATTCGGTTTTAATTGGCTCTTTGGCTCGGCTACGCTTTACCTTTACTGGCTCGGCTACTGGTTCGGTAGGCTCAGCTTGCTCTTGTGTCGGCTCTTGGCTAGTCTCGGCTTGCTCGGCTACTGGCACGAAATGTAGCTGAAGCTGCAGACCCTCCTCGCCCCAAGCGCAAAATTATGACAACCCTAGCTGCTGCGGATGTAGCCAGATTCCTCCAAGCATCCCAGGAGACTCCATACCATGTACTGTTCTGCACAGCATTGTTTACTGGGATGCGGCTTGGAGAACTGCTGGCACTTCGCTGGTCCGATGTAGACCTTGACATGTCTTCACTTTCCATAGTTCGGGCACTATACAAGCGGCACGGCGTCTGCAGAATGATCGAGCCTAAGAGTTCCCACAGCCACCGCTCAATAGCATTATCACCAGTTTTAGCATCGCTATTGCGCCAGCATAAAGCTGAGCAACAGGCAGAAAGGATATTGCTAGGGAAGCCAGTAAAGGATGGCGACTTGGTATTCGCTCACCCTGATGGAAGCCCTCTAGACCCTGGCTCAGTTTCTCATACTTTTAGGAAGATCATTATCAAGGAAGGGGTACCTCATATTCGTTTTCATGACCTCAGGCATACTCATGCTACCTTGATGCTAAAAGCTGGAGTTCACCCCAAGATAGTTCAAGAGCGGTTGGGACATGGGAGCATAGCCATTACACTGGATACTTATTCTCATGTGGTCAGTGGATTACAGGAAGCCGCTGCCCAGCGTTTTGAAGGAACGCTTGATGGAGAAGTACTTAAAATTCTGACTGAACCACTCAATCAAACTGAAGAATGTCGGCAAAATGTCGGCAAGCTACGGGGGATTGAACGTGAGCCGCACAGGACTCGAACCTGTAACCGGCTGATTAAGAGTCAGCTGCTCTTCCAATTGAGCTAGCGGCCCAATGTAGTATTAAGTCTAGCAAACCTTAAGCCGCCATGCAACCCAGGCAGTGAGCCCTCTATTTAATACTCTCTGTTAGGTCCTGACGGCTGGTCATGGCGGCAACTTTGCCCAGGAATTCCTTTAGTGAGGCACTTTGACTTCTTAGCTTCTTTAACTCAAGTCCGATGGGGCTAATAGAGGTCGGGCTATCAGCATAGGTGCCATAAAAGGCAAAGTAGGCTTGATTCAGTTTTCTAATATAATAGCCCTTTAAGGCTAAATACTGCCGCTTCTGTTCCATAAATTCCTCAGCCTGTTCAATCTCTCCCTGAGCCAGGTAGTTGTCAACAGCTCTTCTTATGTTTCTCATCTCTCGGTTAAAGTCAAATTCTGAGCCTGCTATCTGAGTTTGATGGTCACCATTTTCATATTGAAGGTAATAATTTTCAACTACCATAGCACCGATTTCCTGGCTAACCATACCGGCTAGGGTTTCATTCATGATGGCAATTTCGTAATTTCGGGACACACCAGTTGTATCTAGCAAGTATAGGAATCCCAGCGGTTTGAAAACCAGATACTGGTGCAGCCATTCCTCAGTCGCCGTATCAATGGTAAACTGGAGGCTAGCCTCATCAGTAACCAGGTTGGGGTAGGTTGCCCCCAAGCCACCAAGCTCCACCACCAGTGACGAGACACCTAATTTATCGACCTCAGCTTCAATATCCTCTATTTCTTCCCGGCTCAGGCTCGGCAACAGGATAATCTCCCTCATGCTTTCTATTCTGTCCCTGGGTGAAATCACCAGTAGGTGGGGTGGTTTTTCCAGTTTGAAATTTAGTGGTGGGAAGTTAATCCTTAACCCTATATATCTATCTACTGGATTGAAGATGCCCTGTTGAGCCAGGGTTCGCTTTATCTGCTTCTCTATTATCCCCTCCACCGTATCCTTTACCGCCATTTTCTGTTCCTGTAACATATTTAATTCAGCTTCAAGTGAAGCTAAGTCGCCCGGCTCATTGCCAACATTGACGGCTTTAATTTCTGACTCCAGGGTTTTTATCTGCTTGATGGTGGAGAAATACTCGGTAACTACTTGGACTTCGTCATCAATCTTTTTATAGCTACCGAAAATCCACTGATTTACTTCACGGGGTATAGCCCTGGATTCCCACTTGACAATACTGAAGCGGTATGGCTTCACTATTGAGTTTAGATGGGCATCAAAGTCCTGAGTAAAGGCACAACTCCCGCCGAGCAAACAAAGTGATAATAGGCTGGCTGTGGCAATTAACCTTATTTTCAATTGCTTAAAATATTCCCCAGATTGTGAAAATGATAACTAACTGATTTTAGGTTAAGACAGAAACTAAGGTCAGGCTCAAGAATAAAAAAATCTTGACCTCTATCTACATATAAGGGTTAAGGATTAGTCCACCCTGGCGGCTATTCTGGCCAGTTCCCAAGAGTACTCATAAAGGTGCAAGCCTTTACTCACGGCGATAATCTCGCCATCGTTAACTCCTATCTCGCTGGCCATATACTCCTTCAGCAGCTGAATGGCGGCCAAGTTGGAGGGAAAGCCAGCCCACAAGTCCCACGACCGGAAATAGACGACAAAATTGAGCCTATTATCACGGATTCGGGTATCTATTGCTCTCAGGCATGGAGGGTCGGAGAGGAAAATAGACTGGCTATCACCTACCGCCATAAAAGCCTGATTGGTATTATAGCCATCTTCTTTATACATCTTGATTACTTCGGCTATCTGATTCTCCAAATACTGCCCATAGGTATATTGCTCTGCCTCGGCTTTATGGGCGGTCATAAGATAGGGAAGATAGCTTTCTATATACTCCATAGTGCTCGGTGGTGGCACACCCTGAGGCACATCGGGAACTAAAGGTCTCGTCCCTGGCTTCTTGATTTGGATGACGACAAAGTCAAGCTCTTTCCGACGCTGACCAGCGTAGCTTCCCCGGTCAATCTTATACTCATGGCCTTCAGCCAAAGTCTTACGCAGGCAAAGGAACCACGCCTCGGAAAGGTCTCTAGCTTCAATTACCGAAATTTTCATAATATTAATCGGCTAAGCGGTCTTCCTCATCTCCTCCAGCTCTTTATTTACCTCCTTTAGCTCTGCCTCTAATCTCTGTTTATAGTCCTCAAGCATACGGATATACTCATCTCTACGCGGGAAAAAGCCCGGACCTCCAAACCAGAAACCAAAAGGGGGAAAACCAAAGCTAAACCTGTGCCAGTGTCGATACATTATCCCCTCCTGAATAGTTATTCGTCAACCTTACCCTGTTTATCGTTCCTTCTTGAAGATGGCGAAGAATCTGTCCTCGTACTCCTCAAACAAGCCCCAGCGGTCAAGCTCCTCCTTTAGCTCGCGAGGTTCACTCTCACCCCTGGCAACCTTCCTGAAGAACTCATCAATCCTTACCCTGGCATCAGCCGGAATACCACTAGTGTCGGTATCCAGAAGTCCTCTAGCCTCCATTTGCGATAGGTTATCGCGCAGGGAGCTCTTGGTCATTTCATAAATAAACTTCATCAACGACACATCCCAGAGTTCATCCTCACCCTTAATAATAGAGGTTAGGGGGTCAGCCTGCTTATCAATCTCAGTATTTAGCTTATCTACCACTGAGAGCAAGTCTTCAGACACAATGGTGAGCTCTTTAGGCTCATTCCGGTAGCTATAAAATAGCCCGGGGGCATTAGGACCGTGAGTTCTCATTAGCGTATCAAAATATCGTTTAGCCTCTAAACTAAATCCTTCGAGTCTGGAGAGATAATAGGGCGTTACAATCCTTGGCCTCTCGGCAATTACTCTCCCCTCTCTAACCACAGTCTCAGCAACATTCTTTATCAGCTCGGCGTAGGCAGGTTTGGTAACTAGATAGTAGTATATATTGGTGGTGCCGAAAGTGGCTAAGCTCTGTTTAGGTGACCTTAGTATCTCAGTGTGCTTAACTGCGTCTCTAATCCTTTCGTCATCGATATCCATTAAATTACACTCAACCTTCCTTTAATACCTGACCTCTAAGACCGGCTCGCTGACGGAAGGCTCGCCTTATTTTGGAAATATTCACCGGCATAACCACCTTTATCTCACTATTTGGGCACCATAGCTCCTCACGCCCAGGGTCATGGGCTACATCTACCCTCTCCCCCTCAATCTCAGTGTAGACATGAGGACTAGGCAAACGGACATTACGCCATTTCTTAACTGCCACTATAGCTATACAGCCAATCAAATCAGCCCTCATTCCCAGCTCCTCTGCCTTAGCTTTTATCCGCAACGACTTTTTGATACAATTATTCCTGAGCAGAGAATAAGGTTGCCTATATACGGCGTCTATAAAAGCTGATAATTCGTCATTCATTACGCACCTAAGATATAGCTGATAGCTCCTGCTTGTATTCATCCAAAAGCTTAATGTATTGTGAATCTAGCTGAGTCTTTATCTTGCGCCACTCTTCTTGGAACTGGGGCTGGCTTTCCACATCTATCTTAATTCCCACCAACGAGTCCAACTGCTGCAGAAGAGCCTGCTTTATCTTAGCCTCAAATTCAGCCTTGACTGATTCATAAGCCTGCTTTCTCTGCTGCTCACCTTCCCCTACATAGTGGTCGAAGATGCGTCTCATCTTGCTGTAAACATTTTCCACACTGGCTTTATCGCCCTTAACCGTCTTTAGACCATCCATTGCCCTTTTATTGTTTCTTTTAGCTAAATTGCTATGGGGTAGGTTGATATTTCTGATTAGTATATCAGTAACTCCTTCTATAATATATTTTTTTATATTATCTTCATACTGGCTCAGCTCAACCACCAAATTACAGTCTTGCTTAATATATCTGGCAGCCAGCCTTTCCCCTTCGGGGACATATTTCCATTTCAGGCGCTCTTCATCGGTTGCCTTGCCCAGCTTTTCCGCCTTCTCCATAGCTATCTCAAGAGCACTCTTTATCTCGCCCATCTAATCCCTCCAGCTATGCTGCGATACTTTAAATTACCCTCTGTTAAATTATACTATATAGCCCCAAAAGCTCAAAGTTCCCCAAAAGATTATTTATCTACCTCACCCTCTTTAGATTTCTATTGGTAACCCTATCCCTTTAATCCCCTTCCCCTTCCGTCTGATGTGTCATTGCGAGCCGAAGGCGAAGCAATCTCGTCTTTAACTTTCCTTGCCATTTCTCCTTACTATCTTGTAACAGTCAGGGTGTTTTAGAGAGGGGCGACAGCCCCTCTCTTACTTACACTCCCCCTTCCCCTTAATAAGGGGAAGGGGGATAAAGCGGGTTCCCAGGAAAATCGAAGATTTTTCTGGGTGCTTAAAGGGGGATGGGGTTGATAGATATTCTCTATAGTTTATGTCGGTCCCAGCAAATGGTATAATCTATCTATAATGGAAAAGGAGTTTGAAATCGTAGACCATACGGCTGATGTTGTCATTAAAGCCTATGGTGCCAACATGAACCAGGCGTTTGCCAATGCGGCTAAAGCCTTGTTCAGCCTGATAACTGAGCTTGATAATGTAGACGAGGTTGTTTATCGAGATACAGAGCTAATAGCTCCTGACCAAGAAAGCCTGCTGGTACAATGGCTAAACGAGCTCATTTACCTGTTTGATACTGAGAATATTATTTTTAAGAGGTTTGATATTAGTCAGCTTAACAATACCCGGCTTAAAGCTAGAAGCTATGGCGAGAAGGTAGATAGTGCCAGACATAAGCTAAAAACAGGAGTTAAAGCCGCCACCTACCATATGCTGAAGGTTGACAAAACCAATGGCTGCCAGGTTCAGGTATTATTTGATATTTAGCGGAGATAAAAATGCCAGCACGTTGGCAAGAAGTAGTAAACAAGATAGATGACTACCGGTGGGAGATTCCCAAAAGCTATAAAGCGGGTATGTTGGTGCCTGGTCTAATTTTTGCCAACGAATCAATGCTTAACCATATCTGGCAAGAGCAGGTTTTTCAACAAGTAGCTAATGTGGCTTTCTTACCGGGTATTGTCGACCATTCACTGGCTATGCCTGATATTCACTGGGGCTATGGCTTCCCTATCGGTGGGGTGGCTGCCACCAGAGTAAAGGACGGAGTAATATCACCCGGTGGCGTCGGCTTTGATATTAATTGCGGCGTCAGGCTACTACGAACAAATCTCACCGAGAAAGAGGTAAGACCTAAGATTGAGCAGCTAGTCGCTGAACTTTATGTCAACGTTCCTTCGGGACTGGGTTCCGAAGGCAAGATAAGAGTAAGTGAAAAGGAGCTGAATGAAGTCCTGATAAAGGGCAGTCGGTGGGCATTAGAAAAAGGGTTTGGAGAAGCCGAGGATATTGTAGCTACCGAAGAGTCAGGCTGTCTCAAAGGGGCTAACCCGGATAAGATAAGTAGCAAGGCTAAAAAGCGAGGCATCCCCCAACTGGGGACCTTGGGTTCGGGTAATCACTTCCTGGAGGTGGAGGTAGTGGATGAAATCTATGACCAGGGTGTAGCTAAGGCTATGGGCATCAGTGACGTTGGTCAGGTGCTTATCCTGATTCATACCGGTTCCCGGGGCTTTGGACATCAGGTCTGTAGTGATTATGTAGGGTTGCTTGGTGAAGCGGTAAAAAGATATGGCATCAGCCTACCTGACCGCCAGCTGGCTTGTGCCCCGGTAAACTCAGCGGAGGGGCAGGACTACCTCCAGGCTATGGCCTGTGCCGCTAACTACGCCTGGACTAACCGACAGTGCATCACTCACTGGGTTAGAGAGTCTTTGATTAAGGTCTTGGGTAAGAGCCGGAGGGAACTGGGGCTGGAGCAGATTTATGACGTATGCCATAACATCGCTAAGATAGAGGAATACACCATTGATGGTAAGAAACAAAAGCTTTGCGTTCACCGCAAGGGAGCAACTAGAGCCTTCCCTGCCGGACACCCTGATGTCCCTGATATTTACCGAGATGTAGGTCAGCCGGTTCTTATTCCCGGGGATATGGGGCGCTGTTCCTATATAGCCGTGGGCACAGAAACAGCAATGAAGGAGTCTTTTGGCTCCACCTGCCACGGTGCCGGCAGGATGCAGAGCCGGACTGCCGCCAGGCGTAGCCTCAGGGGGGCTGATGTTGTCCGAGCATTGACCGCCAGGGGGATTACGGTTAAGGCAGGTAGTATGGGTTCACTGGCTGAGGAAGCCTCTGAAGCCTACAAGGATGTAACTGAGGTAGTTGAGGTAACCCATAAAGCAGGCATCTCTCGTAAGGTAGCCAGGGCAATACCCATGGGCGTAATTAAGGGGTAGAAGAATGTATTTCAAAAATGTTATTGATGCTATAGGGCATACTCCATTAGTAGAGATGGCTCAGATGAGCCTGAATAAAAAGGTCAAAATTCTGGCTAAGCTGGAAGGGCAGAACTTGGGGGGGAGTGCCAGTATCAAAGACCGAGTGGCTAAATATATGCTCGAAGAGGCGGAGCGGAGGGGGGAGCTGACCAGGGACAAGACTATCATTGAAGCCACCAGCGGCAATACCGGGATAGCTCTAGCCTGGCTGGGATATAAGAAGGGGTATAAGGTCACCATTGCTATGCCCGACAATATGAGCCTGGAGAGGCAGCAGTTACTCAGAATCTTTGGTGCTGAGCTTATCCTTACTAAAGGTGCTTACGGGATGAATGCGGCTATTGATACTGTCAAGGAGTTAGCGGCTCAAGACAAAAGATACTATATGCCCGACCAGTTTTCTAATCCGGCTAATCCACTGGCTCACTATGAGACTACTGGCGTCGAAATAATAGAGGATTTCCCCTACGACCGAATTGATGTTCTAATTGCTGGTATTGGCACTGGTGGGACTATAGTTGGCATTGCCCGACGACTAAAGGAGAAGTATCCCAATATCAAGGTGATTGGTGTTGAACCGCCGCCTGATGATAGCATCCAGGGCTTAAGGTGTGCCGGTGGAGGTTACATTCCACCAATTCTGGATTTAAGCCTTATTACTGAAAGGGCGGTTGTCACCAGCCAGCAGGCAGCTATAGTCACCAGGCAGTTGCTGGATAAGGAAGGGATTTTTGCCGGGTTATCCTCAGGAGCTGTAGTCCATCAGGCCATCAAGGTTGCCCAAGAGATGGATGGGGGCAATATAGTAGTTGTGTTGGCTGACGGGGGATGGAAATACCTCAGTCTGGACTTTTGGAATAAAGCTAAGTAGATAATGCTATAGTCAGCAAAGATAAAAAGGTCTTTTATCGAGGGGAGTTTAAGAGGGGCTCCGCCCCTCTTTTTAATACCCTTCCCCCTCTCCTTTCCAAGAAGTAGATGCTAAAGGAGAGTCAAAGAGAGGCTTCGCCTCTCTTTTATAACTATTTTCCCTTCCCCTTATCAAGGGGAAGGGGATAGGGTTTCCAAATAAAAACCTAAAGGGGGTGAGGTAGATAAATAATCTCAGTCAAATTTACCTGCCTGCACCAAGCCGGAAAGGCAGCATATCCCTGGAGGAGGCTATTAGCCGAAGAAGGTCGGTAAGAGACTTTTCTCCAGAGCCCATCTCTCAATCACAGCTATCCCAGATACTGTGGGCTGCCCAGGGCATCACCGAGACCACTTTGAAATCAAGAGCTATCCCCAGTGCCGGCGCTACCTATCCTCTGGAAATTTTTGTTGCTTGTGGCCGGAATGGTATTGAAGAAATAAGCGCTGGCATATATCACTACAACGTAGCTGACCACTCTCTGAGTCTGCACCACCAAGGAGATGTCCGATTAGACCTGGCCAGGGCAGCATTAGACGAGGCAATGATATACCAGGCCCCGGTAGATATAATTATTTGCGCTCTATATCAGCGGACAACCCGACATTATGGTGACCGAGGGGAAAGATATGTACATATAGAAGTAGGACACGCCGGGCAGAATATCTACCTTGAGGCTACCGCCCTTGGTCTGGCTACCGTAGCCATCGGTGCCTTTCATGATGAGCCGGTCAGAGAGGTTTTACGGCTGGATAAGCAATATAAGCCCTTATACATCATGCCCGTGGGCAGACCGGCTTGAAGTTAAGACTTAACCGGCGCCAAAACTCTACCTAATCTATTCTCGTTGTGGTCTTAATCTGGTTATTTCCCCTTCTTGATAAACGTCTTGTCCCGAGGATAAATTGACAAGCTCAAGTTTTAATATTATCATCTGGGAGATATGGCAAAAACAATTGAAGAAATAAACGAGAAAATACGACAGGGCAAAGCGGTAGTAGTTACCGCTGAAGAAATAATAGGCATGGCTAAAGAGAAGGGTGTCAAAAAGGCAGCGCAGGAGGTAGATGTAGTTACCACCGGCACCTTCGGCCCAATGTGCTCATCTGGTGTCTATCTTAATATTGGACACGCTAAGCCGCGAATAAAGCTGGGCGGGGGCAGGGTTTATCTCAATGATGTCCCGGCTTACACAGGATTTGCCGCCGTAGACTTATATATAGGGGCTAATGCTCTTCCCGATGATGACCCCAGAAACAGAATCTACCCCGGCGAATTCAACTACGGTGGTGGGCATGTAATTGAAGAGCTTGTCGCCAGAAAGGATGTCAGATTGGTAGCTAGTGCCTACGGCACGGACTGCTATCCCAGGAAAAGGCTTGAGACCTGGATAAATATAAAAGACCTTAATGACGCAGTGCTATTCAATCCCAGGAACAGCTCCCAGAATTATACGGTGGCGGTGAATCTATCGGAGAAGACAATTTACACCTATATGGGGGTATTAAAACCTGACTTAGGCAATGCTAACTATTGTAGTGCCGGGCAGCTCTCGCCATTGCTCAATGACCCGTATTATAAGACCATTGGCATAGGCACCAAAATATTCCTGGGCGGTGGCATAGGCTATGTTGCCTGGCAAGGCACCCAGCATAACCCTAATGCCCCCCGCACTGGGAATGGAGTGCCTAGAGAAGGCGCTGGAACCATTGCCGTAATAGGTGGTTTGAAGCAGATGAAGCCACGATGGCTGATAGGAACCAGCATGCTGGGCTATGGTTGCACCATAACCGTGGGCATTGGCGTCCCCATCCCTGTACTCTCTGAAGAAATCTTACGATATACCACAGTAAGTGATGATGGAATTCTTGCCCCGGTGGTAGATTATTCAGAGGTATATCCCCAACTGAGGCCAGATACCCTGGGCGAGGTCAGTTATGCTCAGTTAAAGAGCGGGAAAATAATAGTTAAGGGTAAGGAGGTGCCGACCGCTTCCTTATCCAGCTACTCCCGGGCGGTGGAAATTGCCGCCATTCTAAAGGAGTGGATACTGAGTGGCAAATTCCTGTTAACTGAACCAGTAGCGCCTCTGCCTACTGTTGGCTCGGATATAGTCCTCAAACCGCTCAAGGAGCGTCCGATAGAGGAGTAAAATGGCTGTTTCTAAAAGAATTGTGCTACATTTTCCCAAGCGGCTGGTAGAGCGTCCCATAGTCAGCCGACTGGTTAAGGAGTATAACCTCGACTTTAACATTTTAAAGGCTTCGGTTACCCCGGATGAGGAAGGCCTGATGGTATTGGAATTGAGCGGGAAGCAAGCCGACTATGATAGAGGTATCAGGTATTTAGCTGAGACCGGGGTGAGAATTCAATCGCTGAGCCAAGATGTTACTCGTAGTGAGGAAAGGTGCACTCATTGTGGTGCCTGTATAACTATTTGCCCCACCGGTGCCTTTGAGCTTGACTTTGCCACCAGGCGGGTTGATTTTTATGGTGACAAATGCCTAGCTTGCGGACTGTGTATCAAGGCCTGTCCGCCCAGAGCGATGGAACTGCACTTTTAGCTGATGTATGAGCCCAGGACCTACCGGCATTGGATTAAAGGCGGAGACCTAATCCCGTTTAATGTAGTGGTCAAGGAGACTGATTTATACATCCGTGCCTCAACTAACCTGAAAAGGAAGGCGCTTAAGCTAGTAGTAAAGTATCGTGATATGCTGGAAAGCTATATCAGGCGGTATCCTTCCTTTCTAACCTCTCGGCAACCCCTCCCCATTGATGACAATGCCCCGCATATTGTAAAGGCGATGTCAGAAGCAGCCAGCCGAGCTGGCGTTGGTCCTATGGCCTCAGTAGCCGGGGC
>Ga0307432_1000896_pt1 | contig 20161 bp, 18 predicted proteins | sample SalMarWE160150MG_FD_202158 | JGI IMG/M metagenome (GOLD analysis project Ga0307432, IMG submission 202158) | Salt marsh sediment microbial communities from the Plum Island Ecosystem LTER, Massachusetts, United States - WE1603-150 | ecosystem: Environmental > Aquatic > Marine > Intertidal zone >...
CTCATTGGCGAACCGGATCACCGTGGGCTCGCACAGGGGCAGGTCCGCCAGCCCGGGGTATCGCCACAGTGCGTCCCGGATCCTGCGCGCCAGGTAGTAGCTGGCGCGCCCCGTGAAAAGCATCAGGGGTTGCTGCTCGTCTGCCATTGGATTCCTCCGCGGCCGCAGATCACACCGGAAGCGAGTCGATTATACCAGATCGAACCAGCTTATGAAGTGCGGGGCCCGCGGGACGCGCGCATCGGCCCCGGCTGCCCTAGGCGGGCACGGCTGGCGCGCCTCCGGCCGACTGCTTGACGGTCCCGGGCGGCTGTGTTAGCATGGCCTTCCGAGGCCAGTGGAGAGGGGGTGGAGCCGTCTGCGTCGAACGCATTGTCTGCCAGGGGGTTACGTAAGTCTCCGCACGAAAGGAGCGAGGGTCATGCGAGTCGACAAGCAGTTGGCAGTCTTCCTGGAGAACGTCCCGGGGACACTCGCCCGGATGTGCGAGGCGCTGGCCCAGAAGGGCGTCAACGTGCTCGCCCTTACGATTTCCGACACGGTCGACCATGCGGTCGTGCGCATCGTCGTCGACAAGGCGAACGAGGCACTCGGCATCCTTGAGGACGCCGGCATGCTGGTCGTCGAGAACGACGTGCTGGTCGCGGAGGTGCCGAACCGGCCGGGTGCGCTGGCGGAGATTGCCGGCAAGCTTGCTGATAGTGACGTCAACATTGAATATGCTTACTGCACCGCCGGCCGCGATCAGACCGAGGGCACGCTGGTCCTCCGCGTCCGCGACCCCCGCAAGGCCATCGATGCCCTGGGCGGCTGATGCGGCGCAGCCCGCTCGCTACCTGCAGGACGTCCCGCTGATACCGCGATGAACATTCTGCTGACAAACGACGACGGCCCGCTGGTGCCGGGGATCTGCCTGCTGCGCAAAGCTCTGGCTTCGCTCGGCGAAGTGACGGTGGTATGCCCCGCGACGGAACGCAGCGGCGTCGGCCATGGCATCACCTACATGGCGCCTGTGCGCGCCAAGGCAGTGCAGTTGGCGGACGGCGCGCCGGCTCACGTCCTGACGGGCACTCCGGCCGACTGCGTGAAGTTCGCGCTGCTGCAACTGCTGGAACGGGCGCCTGACCTCGTGGTGAGCGGGCCGAATCTGGGCCTCAACATCGGCGTCGACCTTTTCTACAGCGGCACGGTCGCCGCCGCGCTGGAGGGCGCGTTCCACGGCATAACGTCCGTGGCGGTCTCGACGAACCTGCGCAACGCCGGCAAAATGGACGCCGTCGCCGCGGAGGCGCTGCGCGTGCTGCGGTTGCTTCTGGACGAAGTCCGGCAGCTCGGCCCGCGTGCTTTCAACGTGAACATCCCGGCGCTCGGAACCGAGCCGCCGACCGTGCGGTTCACGCGCCAGAGCCCCGCGGCCCCGCGCGGCGAATATGTGCGCGCCCAAGCCCCCCGGCAGGAGCCGTACTACTGGCTCGACTGGACGCCAACCAGCGGCGTACCCCCGGCAGATTCCGACCTGGTTGCGCTGAATGCCGGCTGCATCTCGGTCACCCCGCTGCGGTGCGACCTGACGGACCTGGACGAACTGGCCCGGCTGCGGGAGGTTGCGTCGTCCCAAGCCTCTGGTTTACAATCGATTAGGACGAAACGGGGATAGCGCGCCGCGGTCCGGCCGCCGCAGGCCGTCGTCCGCGCAAAGAGCCGAACCTGAGTCGAGGAGGCCCGAGCAATGAGATCCATTCTCGGCCTGACTGGCCTGATCGCCCCGCTGCTGATCGGGGTGGCGTTGTTGCCCTGGGCCGGATGCTCGTGCGAGGAATCGGGCGAGGCCGAAGGGCCGGTCGTCGTCGTGCCCGAGAAGGCCCCGGCGCCGGCGCCGGCTCCTGCGCCGGCCGCGCAGCCTGAGGAACAGAAGAAGAGATCAAGCTACCATCCTTTCAGCGCCCCGGCGGAGTACGCCCACGCCGCCGTCAGCGCCAGGGGCTACGCCCGGAACACCGCCCTTAAGGCATACCTGGAGAACGAGTTAAAGCAATTCCGCGCGCTCAAGGGCCGGTTCCCCAAGGACCTGAAAGAGCTGGAGGAATGGCGCGGCGAGCCCTTGCAGGAGCCGGGCAGGGGCAATGCCTACAAGTACGATCCAACCGCCGGCACCATCGACGTCGTGGAGAGCCAGTAGGGCGGAAGCTCCTGAGTCGAACCTCCGAATCCTTCCGAAGAGCAAACGCAAGATGGCGTCCGAAGACACCGCGAAAGCCACCGAGATAGGAGTGGGCGCCGTGGGCGTTTGGCCCGGGGCGCAGGAGGGCATCCTGGCCGACCTGCCGCAAGACGGCCGGTTCCGATTCGTGGCGTTCAGCGACGAGGGGGTTGCCCCTTCGCCCTCGCGCGACAGGCCGGACGGTTATTATGGCGACTACAACATGCTCCTGCAGGACCCCGACGTGGAGGTGGTTCTGGTCGACGGTCCGCTGGAAACGCGGCGCGACTTCGCCGTGCGGGCGCTGAACGCGGGGTGCCACGTCGTCCTGCGCGAGCCGTTCTGCGAGACTGCCCCGGACGCGGAGCGTGTCATGAAGACCGCCCTGCGGGCCGGCCTCATCGCCACGCAGAACCTGACGTGGCGCCAGGACGCGGACCTGCGCGCCCTGCTGGAGGCGGTGCGCGTCGAGAACGTGGGCCGGGCGCACGGCGTATTCTGCTTCTGGTCGGCCGCCGAGCCGGCCGGCCCGGCCGAGAGCAAGGACCTGCTGAAGCAGGCCGGCGTCTCCGTGCTGGACCAGATGAATCTGTTGCTGAAGGCGGACGTGGGCACGGTGAGCGCGCACCGTCAGGGCTCGCGGCCGGGGGCCGCCGACGGGTTCCTCATCTACCTTGCGTTGCGCGGCGGCGGGTGGGCCATTTGCCAGGCGTCCCGCCACGCGGTGGCTGCCCTGCCCGGGTGGGTGGTTTACGGGCCCAATGCGGCCTTCGTCGCGCAAGACGGCAAAGCAGACTTCGTCGCGGGCGAGCAACGACGCACCTACGAGGCCCCGACCGCCCCGGAGGACTTCTGGGCCAACCTGCACTCCGCCATCCGCTACGGGGCGGAACCGATGTGCCATCCCGTGGACATCGTGCGCGCGATGAAGCTGCACGAAGCGGCGCTCCGCTCCGCCGAACTCGGAGAACCCGTCGCGGTCTAGGAGCCGGCAATCGCGCGGGATCGGCGTCCGCTTTTTGGCCGGCCCTCTCTTCATCGCCCATCGCCTGTGCTCGGGCCCTACCCCGCCTGCAAGCTCCTTTTTGAAAAAGAGATACGATGCGGGCCTGCTCTCGCGCAGGAGATGAGGCCCGTCCCTCGCGCCGAATCCTACCCCTCTTTTGATTTCGCCGTCGCCCCCTGACTACCATCACGCCCGAGTGTTCCACGTGAAACAACGGAGGTGACCATGGCAACGAAGCGAAGGCTGGGCAGGGGATTGGATTCGTTGATTCCGGCGCTGACGGGCGAGCCGGAGCCACGCGGCGTCGAGGAAATACCGCTGAGCAGCATCGAGCTGAACCCCAAGCAGCCCCGCACCGAGATCGATACGGAGGAGCTGGAAGGCCTGGCGGAGTCAATCAAATCCTCGGGCGTGATCCAGCCGGTCGTGGTGCGACCTGGCGGAGCGGGATCCGCCGGCTACGAGCTGGTCGTTGGCGAACGCCGCGCCCGAGCCGCCAGGATGGCGGGGCTGGAGACCGTGCCGGCCCTGGTGCGGGACGTAGCCGATGAGGAGATGCTCGGGCTGGCCCTCGTGGAGAACATCCAGCGCGCCGACCTCAATCCGATCGAAAAGGCCAGGGCCGTGCGCCGCATGATCTCCGAGCTCGACCTGACCCAGGAGGAGGCCGGCCGGCGCCTTGGCCTGGAACGCTCGACCATCGCCAACCTGCTGCGGCTGCTGGAGCTCTCCGAAGAGCTCCAGGGCATGGTCTTGCAGGGCAAGATCTCGGCCGGCCATGCCAGGGCCCTCCTGGCGGTCGGCGACGAGGAGGTCCGCGCTTCCCTCGCCCGCAAGATTGCCTCCGAAGGGCTGTCCGTGCGGGAGGCGGAGCGCCTGGCCGCCAGATCCGGCGGCAGCGGGTCCGCTGCGCCCGTCAGGACCCCCTCCCCGAACGTGGTACGCATCGAGGAAGCCCTGTCCACGGCGTTGGGCGCCCGCGTCGAGGTCAAGCAGAAGCGCAAGGGCGGGAAGATAGTCATCCACTTCCTGAACCACGACGACTTCGAGAGGCTCTACGAGTCTCTGGCCGGGCAAGACGCCTCCGACTACCCCCACAGGATTCCTGCTTGACAGCCCCAGCGCACCGCTGGACAATGGCCGTGGCTTGCAGCAGACGGCGCCCACCCAACTGACAGGAGAGAACCTGACATGAAGCACGACGTCCGCGGCACGGTGATGCAAACCGTCGACATCTGGCTGGAGGCCGGAGAGTCCATCTACACCGAGTCGGGCGGCATGGCGTGGATGTCCCCGAACGTCGAGATGTCCACGAACGCAAAGGGCGGCCTCATGAAGAGCCTGGGGCGGGTGCTCACCCGGGAGTCCTTCTTCATGACGACGTATACCTGCACGGAAGGCGAAGCCCTGGTGACGTTCGCGGGCGAATTCCCGGGCAAGGTGTTGCCGTTCGAGCTGGCGGAGGGACAGAGCATCATCTGCCAGAAGGACGCCTTCATGTGCGCCGAGTCGGGCGTGGGCCTCAGCGTCTACTTCCAGAAGAAGCTCGGCGCAGGCTTCTTCGGAGGCGAGGGGTTCATCCTTCAGAAGCTCACGGGTCCGGGCGTCGCGTTCCTGGAGATCGCCGGCGAACTGACTGAGTACGAGCTGAAAGACGGTCAAACGCTCAAGGTCGACCAGGGCCACCTGGCCGTGATGGAGCCCACGGTCAGCTTCGACATCGCTCGCGTCAAGGGCCTCAAGAATATCCTGTTCAGCGGAGAGGGGCTCTTCCTGGCGACCCTTGCCGGGCCCGGGAAGGTCTGGCTGCAGAGCATGCCCCTGGCCAACCTGGCAGGCAAGATAGCATCCAGGCTTCCCTCCAAGTAGGGCCACGCCATGAAGGTCCTGATCATCGTAGCGGCTGGCCTCGCGGTCCTGGCCGTCCTCGTCGCCGTGCTGCTGGCGCTCGGCGTCAACCTTTTGTGGTGGCTGACAGCCATCTTCCACGCCTTCAAGCGGGACGAACTGCCGGGCAAGAACGACAGCCACTGGACCCAGGACCAGGGCAGGGAGGCCCGCTAGGGGAACTTCGATACCGAGCTTCCAGGTACGGCCCCTTTCGGCTCCGCGCGAAGGAGGCACCATGGTCACGGCGATCGTGCTGATCAACACGAAGCGGGAGATGGTCAACGAGACCGCCCAGCGGCTGGTCGAACTGGACGAGGTGAGCGAGGTCTACTCGGTCACGGGGCAATACGACCTCGTGGCGATCGTCCGGGTGCGCAGCAACGAGGACATAGCCAACCTGATCACGGGTTCCATGCTCAGGATGGTGGGGATCGAGAAGACCCTAACACTGATTGCCCTCGAGACATACAGCAGGCACGATCTCGACCGGATGTTCTCCCTCGGCATGGAAGAGGAATAGGGGGAAGCGCCCCGTCCTCCCACTGTGTCCGGCCCCAAAGGGGCGGCTGGGCCCGGCCGGCGCCGGCCTGCTCGTCCTGCCTCTGACATCACATTCGTAGCGCTTGCACTTCCGGTCCGTCCACGCTAATCTGTTATCGTCTGGGCGGTCAGGCGCGACTGTCTCGGGATCGCCGCCGCCGAGCGCGTGCTCTCATCCGGGGACGGGAGGCAAACAGTGGCAACAGCGAGAGACAGGAAGGCACGGCCGCCCTTCACCGGCAAGCCCCTGCGGGACGTGCCCATCCCTGCGGCAAAGCTATGGCGAGACGACGAGTTCGGCACGGCCGTTCTGAGCGATTACAACGAACGGCTGCAGAAAGACTTCGGCGAGAATCCGTTCCTCAAGATCTATAAGGTGGCAGCCGGCATCGTGCACGGATCGAATCCCTTCGCCGCCTGCCTGGTCGACATGATCGCGCGGCCCGAGGCGCGAATCGCCACGCCGGTCGACCTCCAGGCAATTCTGATCTCGCAGGACAGGACCTCCACGCCGGTTGACGTGCGCGGCGGCTACAAAGACGCCGCCTTCGTGCTGCGCAGCGTCAAGGAGCCCAACAGCTACATCGCCGAGAGCCTTGCCGAGCAGTTGGATCCCAAGACCGAATGGCCGGTCGTCATCTGGCTTTCGGGGCTGGAGCTGGTCAAGGACCCCGATAGCCCGCGCGGCCTCAACTTCAAGTTCACCGAGAACACCACCTACCATCACACACCGATTCTGGCAGAGAAGTCCGGCCACTTCGACGACGATGCCGTAGACCCGGCCATGGGCCTGCCGACGCGCCTGGGCGGAACGGAGCGCTACCTCTACAGCGTCGAAGAGGGGCTATCCCGCCTCTACTTCGGCAGGGGCTCGTCCCTCGACACGATCTGGGACGAGCTCGATAACTCCCAGGTGGACGGGCGAACCGTCCTGGTGGACAACACCGTGCCGGCCGACAGGATGCCAGACTACATGGATGGGCTGGACGCGGCATTGGACGTGCTCGAGCGGCGACCGCGCCGGAAGTAAGAGCCCCCCGTCAGGATCCGTCCCCGCGCGCGTAGCAATCGGGGTCCTCGGCCAGGCGCTCGCGCACTTCCTGGAACATCAGCGCCAGCACCGCGCTGTCCCACGCCCGTTCGGTATAGGGCGAGGACTTCATCTTCCCTATCTCGCGCCCAAGCTCCTCCGTGCGGTAGCTCCCATAGATGTGCAACGAGTCCGTCACGTCCACGTAACGCCCGCACCGAACCGGCTTTGCCATCTTTTCGCTCAGCCGCTCCGCCATGAACCGCTGAAGGTCGGTCAAAGCGAAGACGTTCATGAACCACGCCTTATAGAGGTCGCGCGAACGCCAGTGCGTGTTGAGGTTCAACGCGAAACCGTCCTGCCCAGGTAAGAGCCGGGCCCACACGCGCTGGAGGCACGGCGGGTCGTCCGTGGCCGGATCGCACTGGGGGATCCAGGTGATGGCCTGGGCGCGACGTGAGTACGGCACGGCGGCGAGCTTCTCGATCATGTACTCGATCTGGTCAGTCGGAGCGAACTGCGGGCCGGCTTCCCGGTCCATCAGGTCCTCCACCGGCCGATAGACAAACAGGCGCTCGTGATACGTGTAGGTCCACTTGCCTTCCCGCGGGTTGATCCAGTGGTCGTGGATGCCGTCGACGACCTCCTGGCGGTAGACTTCCAGGTCGGTCGGGCCGCCGGGGAAGTTCTTGTGAATCCGCGGCTCGCCGAAGGGCCGGCGCACCTCCACCATGACGGTCGCATCCAGGCTCGGCGGATCGTTTGGCCTGTCGTACTCGGTCCTGACCTCGACGCCATGGTCCCATACGGCCAGCACGGCCTTCTCCCAGGCCTCCGGCAGGTTCTCGCCGCTGACAAACAGAACCGGTATGTAATCCGCCCGCTCCTCTGCCATTGAAGCCTGTGCCTCCAATAAAGCACTCACATGGCGTTAGCCTGCTGCCCCGCGCGCAGCCGTGATCCCTCCCGCTGCGCCATCCTACAGCACCCGGCCACAAGGGACAAGCCAAATCGATCCTCGCCCGTTTGCGGGGCTAACTCAGTTGTGGTACAGTGAACTGCTTCCGCTCCGGGCGGGCCCCTGGCGCGCCGCCCGGGGCTTGCTGTGAGCTACTGCCCTGGAGCCATCCTGCGATGCTGGAATCATTCTTCGAACCCGCCTCGGTCGCCGTAATCGGCGCAAGCCGTACGCCCGGCAAGGTGGGTTACGACGTAGTCAAGAATCTGATCGAGGCGGAGTTTGCGGGCACGATCTACCCGGTCAACCCGAAGGCGGACGAGGTCCAGGGCCTGCCCTGCGCGCCCTCGGTAGACCAGATCGAGGGCAACGTCGAGGTCGCCGTCATCGTTATCCCTGCGCCCTTCGTCCTGGACGCCATCGACCAGTGCTCCCGGAAGGGCGTGCGGGCCATCATCATTATCTCCGCCGGATTCAAGGAGTCCGGGGAGGAAGGGGCTCGCCTGGAGGAGCAAGTGGCCCAGAAGTGCCGGGCCGAAGGCATCCGGTGCATCGGACCGAACTGTCTGGGCGTAATGAGCCCCGTCACGGGCCTGAACGCCTCTTTCGGCGCGACCATGCCCAAGCCGGGCAACATCGCCTTCTTCAGCCAGTCCGGCGCGCTCGGCACCGCCATCCTGGACGTGGCCGTTGGCGAAGACATCGGCATGTCGCGCTTCATCAGCTACGGCAACAAGGCCGACGTGGACGAGACGGACCTGGTGGAGGCGCTGGGCGCGGACGATGAGACCGAGGTGATCCTGGGATACCTGGAGAGCATCGACGACGGCCGCCGCTTCATGGACGTGGCCGCACAAGTCACGCGGGCCAAGCCCGTGATTATCCTAAAGGCCGGGCGCACCCGCGCCGGGGCGAAGGCCGCCTCGAGCCACACGGGCAGCCTGGCCGGCGCGGACTCGGCCTACGACGCGGCCTTCAGACAGTGCGGCGTGGTCCGCGCGAACACGGTGGCGGAGTTCTTCGACTACGCGCGTGCCTTCGCCACGGGCAGGCTGCCGCAGGGCAACCGCGTCGCCGTCATCACCAACGCGGGCGGGCCGGGCATCATCGCCACGGACGCCATTGAGTTCTCCCGCCTGACGATGGCCGAGCTCTCGGAGGAGACCCAGTCGACACTTGCCGAGCGGCTGCCTCCTCAGGCCAACGTCCATAACCCCGTCGACGTGCTCGGCGACGCGAAGGCCGATCGCTACCGCGTGGCCCTGGACGCCGTGGCGCGGGAGGAAGGCGTCTCCGCCGTTCTGACCATCCTGACGCCCCAAACGTCCACCGAGATCGACAAGACGGCCATGGCCATCGTCGAGGCGGCGCAACAGACCGACAAGCCGATCATCAGCTCCTTCATGGGCAGCATGTCCGTCCGGTTCGCCTGGCGCATGCTCGACCACCGCGGCATTCCGAACTTCGAACAGCCCGACCGCGCCGTCAGGGCGCTGGAGGCCATGGTGACCCACGGTGAGTGGCGGCGCGCCAAGCCCGAGCAGCCGCGCTCCTATGAGTTCGACTCCGACGCCATCGGCCGGGCCATCGCGGAAGCGCAGGCCGAGGGTCTCGAAGCCCTGGGCGAACGCAACGCCCGCCAGATCGCCCAGGCATGCGGCATTCGCGTTCCTCAGAGCACCTTCGCCGCGACGGAGGACGCCGCCGCCCAGGCCGCCGAAGACATCGGCTACCCCGTGGTGCTCAAGATATCTTCGGACGACATCCTGCACAAGTCAGACGCAGGCGGCGTCAAGACCAAGTTGAGGGACCAGGAGGCCGTCCGGCAGGCCTATCGCCAGGTCATGGACTCGGCGCGAGCCTACAAGGCGGACGCGCAGCTCGACGGCGTCCTCGTGCAGGAAATGGTGTCCGGCGGGCGCGAGGTCATCGTGGGCGTCAACCGTGACTCCCAGTTCGGCGCCGTCGTCATGTTCGGCCTCGGCGGCGTATACGTCGAGGTGCTCAAGGACGTGACCTTCCGCGTGGCGCCGCTCACACCGCGGGACGCAAGCGAGATGGTTAGGGGCATCCGCGCCGCGCAGATGCTCGAGGCGTTCCGCGGCGACCCGCGCTCGGACATCGAGGCGATCGAGGACTGCCTGATGCGCGTCTCCCAGCTTGCGGTCCAGTTCCCCCAGATCGCCGAGTGCGACCTCAACCCCGTCATGGTCTACCCGGAGGGCCAGGGCATCATCGCCCTGGACGTGCGCTTCGGCCTGCGAGGCGAATAGGACCCCACGCCGTCAGCCACCTTTCAGCAGCGGACCCGCTGTCTTTGCACGCTTTCCCGGATTCCGCGTTAGCTCCCCGCCCCTTTGTGGCACATAATAGAGACGCCCCGAACACTGGGCCCGGGCGGGTAGCTCAACGGGAAGAGCGGCGACTCCGGTCGAAGGCTGCGGGTTCGAGTCCCGCCCCGCCCGGGCGTTTCTCGCGCGCACATCATCGCGATGGATCGCAGAACCGACGCGGCGCTCGTCGCCGAAGCGCTCGCCGGGCGGAGGGAGGCATTTGCCGCCCTGGTCCGGAAGTACCAGGACTACGCCTACGGGCTGGCGATCGGCTACCTGTCGGACTTCGACCTGGCGCGCGACGTGGTGCAGGAAGCGTTCCTATGCGCCTACCGCGACCTGGGCAAGTTGCGGGAGCCGGCCCGCTTCGGCGGATGGCTGCGAGGCATCGTGCGCAACATGGCGCACCGTGCGCTGCGCGAGCTGGACCGGGTCCGCACGCTGGCCGGGGAGCTCGGGCACGCGGTCGAGCCCATCTCGCTCGAGCCGCCGCCGGACGTGGCGGCCGAGCGCGCAGAGCGTCGAACTTCGGTTCGCCGGGCGCTGGAACGCCTCAACGCGCGGAACCGGGAAGCCGTCAGCCTCTACTACGTGGACGGTCTGTCCTACGCAGAGATCGCGGCGTTCCTGGACGTGACAGAAGCCGCTGTGCAGGGCCGTCTCCAGCGCGCCCGCAACGAGCTGCGAAAGGAACTGGCGATGGTCGAAGAGGAATTCAGAGAGCGGGAACTGCCCGAGGACTTCTCCGGTGAGATCCAGCGCCTTCTGGACGAGGCAGCCGTACGCGGCGAGCAACACGAACTCGCCATCCGGCGGCTGGCCAAGATCGGAGCGCCCGCGGTCGACCCGCTCTGCGAGGCGCTGGACGATCCGCGTGTCCCCGTCCGGCGGGCAGCGGCCCAGGCCCTCTGCCGCATCGGCGACCCCCGCGCCCTCCGGCCCATCCTGGGCCTGCTCTACGCCGAGGCATCGTGGAAGGCTGAACTGTGGCTGACCGGGCGGGCCCTTGCCATCCCCGGCGTGCGAGAGGCGCTGCTGGAGGTGCTGGGCAAGGGCCAACGGGCCGAGCAAGGGTATGCCATGGCCGCCCTGTCCCATGCTCTCGGCGATGAAGCCGTCTTTGAGCGGATCCTGCGCGTCTTCCGCCAGTCGGAGGAGCATTCCGCTCTATCCGGGGCGGCGCTGTCCGTCTGCTGCGACGTGCGCCCCGAGGCCGCCGGCGGCCTAATTCTGGAAGCCCTGCGCCGCCCGGATCGGCGCTTGCAGGCCAGGGCCGTCTGGGAGGCGCTGCGGCAGGGCGTCTCAGTGCCAATCGGGGACTGCCTGCGCCTGTTCGGCCGGGGCACGCATTGGTGGGGGCGCGTCTGTGCGGGGCGCCTTGTACTTCAGCATGGCGAGGACGGCAAACAAGCTGTGGAGCGACTGCTCAGGGAGGGTCCGCCTGCAGAGAGGTGCACCGCCGCGATGGCCCTGGCCGCGACGGGCCATGCAGGCGCGTTCGAGGCGCTCAGGGAGGGGCTCCTCGGCGCGTTCCACGACCGTAACTGGGCTAAGGCCCTCTCCCGGGCCTTGGCGCTGCAGTTCGGAGGCAAGCTGGCCGATTGGGCGGAAGCGGACCCGGACGCGTTCCTGCGGGCGCCTGCGCTATTGTGGACGCTGGCGAAGGGGGAGCCCCGTCAGTACGGCCCGTGGATGGAGTTCCTGGCCGCAGAGGGCACGCCGTCCGTCCGTGCAGCGGCGCTCAGGATCCTGGCGCGCCAGAGGGGCGCCGACTTCCTGCCCGACCTGCGCCGCTGCCTGCGCGAGGGCCGGCCCCGCAAAGTGGCCCAGGAGGCATTCCGGCAGATGCTGCGCCTCGGCGACCAGGCTGAGCCCGTCGCCCTCGAGATGCTCGAGTCGGAACGCTGGACGGAGCGCAAGGCGGCCGCCGCCCTTCTGCGGCGTTGGGGCAAGCTTACCCCGGCACAGAAGGCTCGGGCCGAACAGGACTCCCACGTCGCCGTGCGCCACGCCGGCAGGCGGCGTCCGCAGGAATAGGGACAGCCACCGCGCCAGCCCTTGGCAAGCAGCAAGACGTACTCTGCCAGCAACCCGGGGCACCAGAGGCGAGCGCCGTCTCTATCTCTCCCTCCGCCATTGGTCGTAGCGAAGGCGCTCCTGCTCGGCCAGCTCGGGCGCAAGAAGCAGGAACGGGTCTTCCGCCAGCAGCGGCATTACCACGCGCTCCATGCCCGCCGCATCGACCACGCGGACCGTGGCCTCGCCGATGCGGCCCTTGACCAGGATTCCCTCGCACTCCAGGACCGGCTCCATCTTCTCGAAATCCCTGCGCATCCTGTCCGAGTGCCGGCGCGAAGGGACCGCCGTCTTCCTGCCCTCGTAATCGACCGTGTAGAGCATCTCGAAACGCACGAACAGCCACGGCACGCAGGCCATCTCCTCCAAGGCGTGAAGGGAGGTATTCACGCGCAAGTCGACGCCGAGGAAAACGATCTTGGCCCCGCATCGCATCAGACGCTGATAGGGCGACTTGCTGCCGCAGGGGGTCACCTGCGTCTCGTGCCCCCCGACCAGTTCCTCCCGCATCGGGCCGATGGCCGCGCACGAATGAGTCGGATGCAGCCCGCGGAGCGCGTCCGGGCGATGGCGGAACGTCTCGGGAATCAGGCCGACGCAGCAGGGCGTGGCGCGCACGTCGAAGACGGGGCTGCGGGCACGGACCCGGTCCCAGGTGTGAGTGGGGACGGCAACCGTGCCGTCGGGGCCGACCGCCTCACAGAGCGCGTCTATGACGGCGTCCGCACCGCCCACGACGTGGCCGAAGCTACTCAGAGAGCTGTGCACCAGAAGCACGTCGCCCTCGCGCACGCCGAGCGCGCGCAACCCCTCGACGATTCCCGCCTGTGTCACCTCCTCTTGCCCGCCCATGTGCCACCTTCGCTGCAGTATGGCCCGGTCGCCGGACCCAACCCCGCCCCGGAGTATACAAGGCATGAACAGTGGTTTCACCGTAAGGCACCGACCGCGGACCCCGTGTTGCGGCCTGGGGCCGACGGTGGTATCCTGTAAGGTCGGGGTTTCTCCCGGGCGGCCGCATCCCCTATCTCCAGCACTTGCAGGCTTCTGATGCCTCAGCGAAAGGCGAAGGCCGTACTGCTTCACTCCGGCGGCCTGGACAGTTGCCTCGCCTGCGAGGCGTTGCTCCGCGCCGGCGTGGAAGTGGTGGTTCTGCGCCATTACAGCATCTTCTACCCCCTCCGCGAAGGACAGGGGCATTCGCCGCCCTGCGAGACGATCACGCGCGAGATCTCCGATGAGATGGTGGAGCTCGTGCGGGAGCCGCGCTACGGCCTCGGCAAGAACGCCAACCCGTGCCTGGACTGCAAGCAGATGATGTACGGCAAGGCATGGGAGGAAGCGCAGCGGCAGGGCGCGGATTTCATCGCTACGGGCGAGGTGCTCGGCCAGCGGCCGATGTCCCAGAACGTCGAGGCGTTCCGGCGCATGGAGAAAGGCGCCGACGTGCGGGGGCTGGTCGTCCGCCCGCTTTCGGGCAGGCTGCTCCCGCCGACCGTTGCGGAACAGCGTGGCCTGCTGAGCCGCGAGGACATGCTTGACTTCCAGGGCCGAACCAGGAAGCCGCAGATGGACCTGGCCGCCCGATGGGGCATCGAGGACTACCCGACTCCGGCCGGCGGGTGCAAACTCACAGATCCCCAGTTCGCCCGGCGCGTCTTCCAGGTGCGCGACATGGGCCTGCTGAGCGTCGATGACCTCCGGGCCGCCCGCAGCGGGCGGTTCTTCCCACTGGACGGCCGCGCCTTCGCCCTGGTCGGGCGCAACCACCAGGACAACCTGCGACTGCTCCGGGACGCGCCGCCGGACGCCACGATGCTTGAACTGAGGGACCGCCCCGGCCCCACGGCGTGCGTCGTCGGACGTCCGTCGGCGGAGGATCTGGAGGCGGCAAAGCGGCTCGTGGTGCGCTACAGCGGCTTCCGCGACGTGCCTGTGCGCGAGGTAAGGACCGGCACGGTGGCCGAGGCGCGCGCCTGGCAACTCGAACGCGCTGAGCACCAGGGAGGTCCATAGCCGCAGGCGGCGGGCGAAGCATGATAGGGTTCAAACTGAAAATCATTGCGGACCTGTATCGGCAACTCCGCCTGAGTCCGCCTGACGTGCGGCGCGGCCACGTTGACCGGCTCGAGAACCTGCTGCTCGAACTCGATCCGAAGCGGACTTACCCTTATGAGTTCGTCTACTTCCGTGTCACGGGGTTCCGGCCGAAGGAAGAGGTCCTGGAGGCCCATCCCGGCACCAACCTGTTGCCTGACCTGCAGCGGGCCCTGCTGAAACTGGCAGGTACGGTGCCACGGACGGTCTCGGAGTTGCAGGAACCGGTCTACTCTGTGGACCAACTCGCGGATGCCCTCAACGTCTCCGCTCGTACGGTTCTCCGCTGGCGGCGGCGCGGGCTTGTCGCCTGTAAGTACGTCTTCCCGGACGGCCGGAAGCGGACCGGCATACGTCAGGCCGCGCTGGATACCTTCATGGAGGGGAATCGAGAACTCGTAGCCCGCTCGGCGCGGTTTCGCAAGTTGAGCCGGGCCGAGGAGAGAGACATCGTTGACCTGGCCCGTCGCTATGCCTCACCGGAAGGTCCGACCCGAACCGCGATCGTCGCGCGCATCGCGGATGAGCTTGGACGGGCACACGAGACCGTTCGCCTCGCGCTTCTGCACCACGATCGGGACCACCCCGCCGAGGCAGTCTTCGCAGCGAAACTCCAGCGGCTGGATGTCCAGGACAGGCGCAGAGTATGGCAGGAGTACCAGAAGGGCGCCCCGGTCGAGGATCTCTGTGGGCGTTACGGTCGCTCCCGCTCCACCATCTACCGGATCATTAACCGCGAGCGGGCAGCCGAGCTGATGCGAGAGAGAATCGAATACCACCACGAGGACGCTTTCGAGACGGAAGACGCCGAGGCGGACGTCCTTGGCGAAGAGGTGCGCGAGCTGCTGCGCAAGCTCAGAGCTGGACCGCCTCCCGGGGCCGGGGTGGAGAGAACGCCCCGAGACGCCATGCCGTGGCAGCGGGCGCCCCTGGCCGACGCCGATGAAGCAGCCTTGTTCCGCGCCTACAACTACTCCAAGTTCCGCGTCTCGCAACTGTGCGACGAACTGGAGCCGAACCACTATGTCCCCTCTGTGCTTCTGAAGCGCATCGACGCCCTAAAGGCCCTCGCCGAGCAGATAAAGGACTGCCTGACCGCACTCCACCAGCCGCTGGTCGAGCGCGTGGCCAGACAGCACGCCGGCGGGCCCCGCCGCCTACAGGAGCTGGTCACGGTGGGCCGGGGGCTGTTGGAGCAACTGGTCGAGTCGTTCGACTACCGTAGCAGGGGGCGGTTCGGTAGCCGCGTGACGCTGGAGCTATTCAAGAAGTTTGCCCAGGCCGACGCCACGGATGAAGCGGCCGAGCCTTCCCGCTGAAGTACATAGGGGCTCCAGTTGAAAACCGGGGGAAGCGCTCCAGCTCAGTTGCAATGACGAGCGGACAGGGCTATCATGGTTGGTCATTTTCGGATCTCCTGGCGAACCGCCTGAGCAGGGAGACGCGCATTGATCCAGATTGCCCCCTTCCGCGCGTTGCGGTACGACCCGGACAGGGTACCTTCCCTGTCCCGGGTGGTAGCGCCTCCGTTCGACGTGATCGACGCGAGGCTCGCGGCGGAACTCCGGCAGCGCGACCCACACAATGTGATCCGCCTGACACTCGGCAAGGAGGGCCCCGAAGGCCGTTCGGAAGGCGAGTACCGGAGGGCCGGCGAGACGCTCGCCACGTGGCGGCGGGAGGGCATCCTGACCATGGAGGAGGATCCGGCCGTCTACGTCTGCGAGCAGGCCTTCCATGTCAACGGCCTACACTACGTCCGGCGAGGGCTCGTGTGCGCCATGCTCTTGCGCGACTTTGCGTCCGGCGACGTCCTTCCCCACGAACACACCGTCGCCGGTCCAAAGGTCGACCGGCTGCGGCTCATGAAGGCATGCCGGGCGACCGCAAGTCTGGTGTTTGGGGTCTTCTCGGACCCGGACGGCAGCATAGACGCCCTTCTCGCGACGATGCAGGACGGCGAGCCGCTCTACGCGTTCCGTTCCGAGCCCGACACGGCTTGCCGCATCCATCGGACCACCGAGCCGGAGGTCCTCCGCGAGCTGGCCGCGCTGCTCCGACGTGAGAGGCTTTTCATCGCGGACGGACATCATCGCTACGAGACCGCTCTGCGCTACCGCGACGAGGCCCGCGATCCGGCCCGGCCGCCCGGCACCGCCCCCGAAGACTTCCTGGCAATCTTTTGCGTGTCCGTGAAGAATCCGGGCCTCCTGGCCCTGCCCTGCCACCGCCTGGTTCGGGCAAACGGGCAATTTGCACCGGACGCATTCGCCGCCGCTCTCCGGCAGCACTTCGACGTGCAGGAGCTCCCTGTCGGGGGGCCCGATGGCCTCCTCGATCTGGTGCGGTCCTGGCAGAACACCGAAGACGCTATCGGGTGCTTGCTGCGTGGCCCACGGCTTCTGGTCCTTCGGCCTAGGCAGGGAAGCGGCATCGAGGCTCTCCTTCCGTCTGACTCGACAGCGCTGCGCCACCTGCCAGTGACCAAACTTCACTATGCTGTGATCGGACCACATTTCGGCATGCCGCCCGAGCCCGGGCGGGCGCCCGAGGGGCTAACTTATTCGCCTGATCCGGAGCAGGTGTTTTTGGGGGTCACCAATGGGGAGTTCGATGCCGGCTTCCTCCTCCCCCCGATTCGGCCGGCGGTGGTCGAGAAGGTGGCTCGCGCCCGGCATACCATGCCTTCGAAGTCAACGTTCTTCTACCCCAAGATAGACTCCGGGCTCCTGTTCTACCCCTTGGACAGCCACGCGCCTGCGCCGCAGCTCCCCTCTGCCTGACCCGCCCTGAGCCCGCACAGGGGCTCGTCCGGCGCTCGCCGCCGCTACTTCTGCGCTGCCTGTCCCGCCCCGTACTCTTGTCGTGCCGAAGAGCGCTTCTACGACTCCGTTCACCCTTTCCAGCCGGCCTTGCGCCAGCCTGATGTATCCGCGCAGCCGCAGGGCCGGATTTCGGCCCCAGCTGGCCCTCAGAAGCCGTCCTAAGCCCCTGCCCTCCTTTGACTTCAGAAGGCCAAACATGGTATAATGGTTTCCTTGGTGGAAAAGGGATGAACGTGGGGGGCCTTCCCCAGGTGGGACGCCCCCAGGGGGCGTGCAAGAGCGGTTCATTTGTCGTCGAAAACCGGTCGAAAACACGTACGTTAGGTGCTCGCGGAATATGCGAAATCAAAGGCGTTCGCGGCCCTGGGCCGACCAGACCTCGTGTTCCTTACGAAACGCTCAGAGTTATGAACAGGTTCTCGACAGGTTCGTCGCGGACGAGCTCGGTATCGTAAGATCATCGCGAAGGACAAGTTACCGTTCGATAACTCCGTGCTTCAACACTATTGGCGTTCTTGGTATGCCTGTTACAACGGTACTTAGATAGAGAACTTAAACAGTTTAACAAACACCCTCTTTGCGCTCAGACCTACTGCTTCGGAGAAAGCTATGAATCTCATAGCAAATCGGGAAGCTTTGTATCACGGCTTTCAGCGCGTGGGGAGCGTGGTGGGTTCGAGCATTCAGCAACCCATCTACCGCAACGTCAAGCTCGAGGCCGCCGAGGGGCTGGTGAAGCTCTCCGCCACGGACCTGGAGGTAGGGCTTACGCTGAAAGTGCCCCAGGTGGAGATCCAGGAGGAAGGGGTTGTTCTTCTGCCGCATGCGCGGATCTCGCCGGTTCTGGGAGCGACGCCTGACGATCAAGTCACGCTACGGGAGAGTGACGGCGCTATCGTTCTGGAGACGGGCGACAGCAGCTTTCGCATCCTTGGGGAGGATCCTGCCGACTTTCCTGACATTCCGCAATTGCCGGGGGAGGGGACTGTAGAGATCGACCCGGAAGTGCTGAGGTACATGATTCGGCGGACGGTTTTTGCCGCGGCGGAGGAGAAGGGGCGGTATGCCCTGAACGGCGTGCTGTTTGTCGTGGGGAAGGAAGACACGATCGAACTGGTGGCCGCCGATGGTTCGCGTCTTGCCCACGTTCGCAAGAAAGTGAGCAATCCGGACGGCATCGAGGCAGAGTTCATAGTCATGACCAAGGGGGTGGAGCAGTTTGCGCGCCTTGCGGAGTACGGCAAGGATGCCATCCGGTTTGCGGCCACAGAGAACCAACTGATCGCCGAGAACGACGCTGGACGCCTTGTCTGTCAGCTCGTCGAGGGCCAGTTCCCCAACTATCAGGAGGTCATTCCTACCGAGAGCAAGATAAAGGTCGACCTGCCTGTCGGCGAGCTGCTCAGCGCGGTGAGGCGGGCAAACTTGATGACGACCGACCAAACGAGGGTGGTCGATTTTTGCCTGTCGGAGAAAGCCCTGGTCGTTAAAGCGGAATCGCCGGATGTCGGGCAGGCAGAGGTGAGGATGGCGGTCGAGTATGAAGGCGAGGAGGCCAGTATTTCGTTCAATCCGGAGTTTATCGAGGACATGCTGTCTGCGGTGGAAAGGGACGCCATCAAGATGCGGTTCTCGGACAGGCGGTCTCCGTGCGTCTTAAAGGCCGGATTGGACTACACTTATGTTGTTAGTCCGGTTATCAGAGAAGAAGGCGAGCTATGACTTCACAGATGCCCTGGCGGGGCGAGGACAGAGCCCGTCCGGTGGGCGAGGTCATTCGCGCGCTGGTTCGGCGCAAGCGGTTCCACGAGAAGGGCAGGCTCGGTCCCCTCGCTCAAGCATGGACGGAGATGGTTGGCGAAACCATCGCTCGCAGAACGCGGGTCGGCGATTTCAACGACGGCACATTGACGGTGGAGGTCGATTCCCCCGCCTTGCTGCATGAATTGAACGGCTTTATGAAAGAGAACCTCCTGGCCGGCCTGCGTGGCGGACGCCCCGGGAGGGATGTGAACGCCTTACGCTTCCGGCTGCCGACCCGAGGCCCGGAAGACGACGCTCAGGTGGTGTAAGAGGCAAAGTCTGGATGGCTGCTGAACGGCGCATGGTGGAAAGCTACGAGGCCGAGGACATCCGCGTGCTCGGAGGCATCGAGCACGTCCGTCGCAGGCCTGCCATGTACATCGGCGACACGGCGGAGCGCGGGCTGCACCACCTGGTCGAGGAGGTGGTGGCCAATAGCATTGACGAGGCCCTGGCCGGCCGGTGCGACGACATACAGGTCCGCGTCCACGCGGACGGCAGCGTATCGGTCACGGACAACGGCGGCGGTATCCCGGTCGACGTTCACCCCGAGGTCGGCAAGCCGGCCCTCGAGGTCGTGATGACCATGCTGAACGCCGGGGCGAAGTTCGACCACAAGACCTACAAGGTTTCCGCGGGCCTGCACGGCGTCGGCGTATCGTGCGTCAATGCCCTCAGCAAGTGGCTCGAGGCCGAGGTTTGGCTCGGCCGCCACGTGTACTACCAGCGTTACGAGCGGGGCGAGCCCAAGACGCCCGTCGAGAATCGCGGCACGACGGATCGGAGCGGCACACGCGTTCGTTTCAAACCCGATCCGCAGATATTCGAGACCACCACGTTCAAATGGGACATCATCGCCCGCCGCCTGCGAGAGCTCGCCTTCCTGAACGGAGGGGTGCGCATCTCCGTTGCCTCTGAGCCGGAGGACAGGGAGGAGGTCTTCCTATACAAGGGAGGCATCCGGGAATTCGTCCGCTACCTCAACGAGGGCAAGGAGCCGCTCCACGACGACGTTATCTACCTGACGGACGAGGCGGGCGGCCTCATTTGTGAGGTGGCGATTCAGTACAACTCCAGCTATCTCGAGACGATCTTCTCCTTCGCCAACAACATCAACACGGCTGAGGGCGGGACGCATCTGACCGGGCTGCGCAGCGCGCTGACCAGGGCCCTGAACACCTACGCGCGCGACAACGGGCTGGTTAAGGACGTGACTCCCGTCGGGCAGGACTACCGCGAAGGGCTGACGGCCGTGATCAGCGTCAAGCTGCCCGAGCCGCAGTTTGAGGGCCAGACAAAGATGAAGCTCGGCAACCGCGACGTCGGCGGGCTCGTCGAGCAGGCGGTCTACGAAAAGCTCACGGCCTACTGCGAGGAGAATCCGTCCGTTGCGAAGGCCGTTG
>Ga0307432_1000903_pt1 | contig 20089 bp, 16 predicted proteins | sample SalMarWE160150MG_FD_202158 | JGI IMG/M metagenome (GOLD analysis project Ga0307432, IMG submission 202158) | Salt marsh sediment microbial communities from the Plum Island Ecosystem LTER, Massachusetts, United States - WE1603-150 | ecosystem: Environmental > Aquatic > Marine > Intertidal zone >...
AACCCACAAAGAGATTTTCTGCTAGGATATTCGCAACCTCATCTTTTTCAACACCAAAGGCTCGCTCAAAAATGTATTGGTACATGAGCGACCATGATTCGCCGTACTTCTCTTTCCCAATCATTTGGTCTATTTGTAGGAAAACCGTCTCCTCGCATTCCTCGTAGCCAAAAACCTTAAAAACTACATTTCTCATATGCTCTTCCGGTATGTTGCCAAACGACAGCAGCTTTTTGATATCTTTGTTCACCATGAAAAAAGCTACAAAATACCTTGCCAACAGTCTGAAGAGAATGAAGATTCCCTCCCTATCTAGACGGTTAGAGAGTTCTCTGAAATAATTGATGCTCGTCGGAAGTTTTAAAAAAAGAAATTTCTCTATTAGAACAGTTATGCTCGCCAGCATTGCTGATATCATATCCCTCTCAAGGGGCTCCATATACGCAGAATAAACTCTACTAACGAGTTCATCTCTAACCTCAAGAACTGCGCGTTTTTTCAGCCTCTTGAAAGCCATTCACGTTTCTCCCTTCCTCGATCTTCTCGTTGGCACTAATCAGCAGTAGTTATTGAAGTCACTGCCTTATTCTCTCATATATCTCTTTCAATTAATAAGGACGGCGACCATTTATTGATTCTCACTCATAGAACATTAAATCCATATCTTCAGTAAGTCTCTTCGAGTATAATCTCTAGGCCACCCTAGATATCGTCTGAAATCATTCTTATCTTCAAAAAGACGTTCCCAATAATTTCTCCTCTGAGTAGCATGACGAGGGGAAACCTGTTGCCCGGCTCTCGATAGTCGTGGTATATCACAAATTTATGTGCAACGATCAATCTGTCAATAAAAATGGTTGCTGTCCCTATTTTTCCTATTTTTGTGTCAGATGCACTAAATTAACCAGGTCAATTATATTCAGCAATCATTGAAAAATTAATCTTAAACTGTCTTATCGCTGCCCACCAATCTCTATACACTCGAATTGTCACCTTACGAACTCTCGGAGCATATCCCGTCATCTTTAATTTTTCATGTAGTCTAAATCCCGAATCGAGTATGTCGCATGCAATTTGATATCTCTTGCGAGTCGGTATTTTATGAGGATCAATAAATCCCCGTGTTATATTATTCGGAACACTCGTTGCGTTGTTTTTCCACCAAAATTCCTCGGTTGGATTTGTCGGTAATATTCTTCCGTTTTGATAGTCGCCAAGCCATAGCTCGAACACCGCAACACAATTTTCGAAAAGAACTGAAGAAATCGCACTAAAATCCAGATCCGAACTGTCGTTGAAAGGTCGACCATAGTCATCACCTGGTGCAAGTGAGTACCCGATTCGAGCACTCCCAATTAGGGTGATTTCTTTAGCGTGGATTTCGATTGCTCGAGCTAACCATCCACGAATCGCTTCGTACAGCAAAGGACACTCACGAAAACAATAAGGGATGCCCTCGCTTAGCCACTGCTGGACAATACCGAATTTTTCGGAATCTGTGACACTCTTTGCCATGGTGCGTAATTCTTCTGGACACGGGTAAATATTTTTTAACCGCTTACCATCCTCAGATATTATGAAGGGCCGCATAAACACCACCTCCGTCTAATAACTCATATACTCCTTGCTCGGAATGTCGCTGGTACAGTTTTATGAGATGTTGAGCACGGCGTGAAATTTGTCTTCTTCGAGACAATGGTGCTTGTCGTGGCTCCGGATACTTTAGGCGCGCAATTAATGCTGCTGCCTCGTAGAAAGTTAAAAAACTAGAATTTAAATCAAGCCGTCGGCAAGCTTGGTTGAGGCCGTTCATTCTCCAACCTAAGTAAGCGATACGTAGATATACAGCCAGGAGTTCTTCTTTAGAGATAACGTATGTGACTAAAGTTGCTAGAAGCATCTCTTTTATTTTACGCCTGAAAGTCCGCTCGTACCGCCCCGTGAGGATACGAACGGTTTGCATTTCGATCGTACTCGCCCCTTCACAAACACCCCATGCTAAGCGCCTCCATAGCACTCGGCAGATTGCAATAAGATCAATGCCATTGTGCCCAAAGTATCTGTGATCTTCCCCCGAAATTAATAACCTCGAAAGAAAAGGAGACACCGAATTATCGTCATCAGTGAGATAATGTTTATATTCTAGATCTAAACTTTGTTTCAAAGAACTCCAATCTTTACGAAGGAGTAAACGAGCTATTTGAGGCAAGAATCTTGACATACTTAAACTCCCATTTGAGTAGGAACCTAACATTATAATAAACACCACAACTAACTAAAATTCATATTCCCTATATGAGGAATAAAAAATGCCTATTAAAAGGCATTGAGAGCATTTTACTTTGCACCTAGGTAAACTAAAATCTTTATAATTCAGATTCAATAACAACAGTCAACTTATCACTCTCAGTATCATGTTTTAATATTGCATAATTTTCAATGTGTCCGTCTTCCATTTTGACCCCAATATAATTATTTGGTAAAAATAATACTTCAATGACAAACCAACAAGTAGCTCCTAAAACCGGTTTATTCCTGAACAATTTTTTCTGTATTTTTTCAATCTTTTGAATTAACACAGTTTTTTTATCATTAACTTCTTTTGATAAAGCTGATAAATTAAACCACTTCTCACATAAGTTAAATTTATTGACACCGAACAATTCTTCAATTTTCATTACAACACCTCATATCTATTTATAAGTTCCTTCCGATTACCACTAATAAAAAATTTAAGTTTCAGCTTTTCTATAAACCTCGTCAATCTTTCCCTGTAATTCAATCGTTAACCTAATAGCTTTTGCCATTTTCATGTAATGGTTAATTTCATCAAGAGAGAGTTTTCGACCTTTTCTGTCCTTCAGATATTTCTCCATCACCTGATAGGCTCCGATTCGATAGTCCCAGATTTCTTTTGATATGCCCTCAAAATACTGCTCCTTCTTTATAAAAACTCTCTGACTTCCTTCATTATAGAAAACCTTCCCCACCGTATTGGAACCGCCTTTTGGAAAGCCTATCTTGGTCTCCTCAAGAACGGGAGCTTTAAGCAAATGAAGATCAGCCAGTTCTTTCCCAAAATTGCTTAATTTCTGGAACAATTCAATATTCGGAGGTAATGGAATCCTCGGAAAATCTATTTTAAGAAATTCTTCGTAGCGCTTTCGGTAGATGGAAGAATAAAGAATAGCGTAGATATAATAGAAAACCGCCCGTGGGGATGGTTCTATACCTAAGGACGCTCTCATAACTTGTAAAAATTCAGAGGTGAAATTTGGGATGGGCTGTGCTTTAAGGATTTTATTGTTAAATAACTGTGCTTCATTTTGATTAGGATAGAGGTAGAGAGGGAAGAAGTATCCTGTCTCTTTAGTTCTTATCGATATATAGCACCTATCACCGATATTCTGTGTAACAAACGCATGACCAAAAGGTGATGTAGATAGTAATCTGGAGGTCACCAGAGCTAAGTTATCTTTCGTCAAGTGTTTCATAATTTCGTCGTGTGGCCTTCGAAGAAACTCGCAGTAATAAGTAAACCTTATATCAAAAGGACGATATGCATATGAGACGATATTTCTACGAGAAAACGTCTCTCCTTTTCTAAATAGCTCTTCCCTACGAGTTCGTATGTTCCAGCCACTCGTTGGTCTTAAATCATGATAGACCTCTAAGTCCCTCATAGTAATTTTAGGATCGAAGATGTTCAAAAATACTTTAACTTTCTCTTCGCGAGTAAAACCAACTAGCCTGTCATCCTTTCCAGTTTCAACCCCACTTGACCACTTCTTAAAAATCTTCGTTACCTTCCAGAACTTCTCATACTCAGATTGTAATGCAAAATCCTTTGGAATAAAGAAGTAGTAAGAAGCAATAGGTTTAAGTTCCTGCCAGTCAGTCGTTTGCACGTCATTCCCAAAAAGGTATGCATGCTTCTCCTCTCTTAGTCCCCAGAGATCAGCATAATAAATTTTTTTCTCTTTGTGCGGCTTTTCCAATTTCACGTATAGAACAATGGCAACCCCTTGCTGGATGTCAAAGACATTTTCATCTTTGCCGTCTTCGGGTGTCTTCTCACCAATTCTTGAAGAACCGTGAAGATTCAAAATGTATATCTCATCAAAGGTCTCTAGAAGCTTTCTTCTCATCCCTCGATGGATTACACCAGAAAGATAGGAGTTATTGGTAATGAATCCCAAGATTCCTTTTCCCGCCTGAGCTATCTTCCAATGGGCAAATCGAATGAACTTTATATAATCATCTGAAAGTGGCTGAATATTTCGCTCTTTCCTCACATCTTCTTTATAATCATACATCAAGTCTTCAATAAACTCTGACTTATTTTCTGAACTAACTGAATAGGGAGGATTGCCAAGGACAACAAGAATTGGAACTTTTTCCTTTATTCTCTTTGCTTCCTGAGCTTCTTTGGTAAGGTCAATTAGAAAACTTGTTTGCTTTGGGTCTTTCATTTCAAGGGTGTTCGTCAGGTAAAACTGAAACCGTTTATCCTCTTTGAAGCGATAACCCATATCTTCCAAAACCATAGAAACCTTAAAATGTCCCACAGTATATGGGGCCACAAGAATCTCAAAGGCGTGGAAATGCGGCAAGATATGTTCTTCTATGTAAGATGTAATGAGTCCTTCTTTCTTCTTTTCTTCCAACTCTCTCTGGATCTGCTTGATTGCTTGGACTACAAATGTGAGAGTCCCTGCTGCTGGGTCAAGAAGAGTAACATCACTTGTGGCAAGTCCTTCACTTTTTCCAAATTTTTCTTTTAAAAGCTTATGAATGGATCTAACAATGTACGAAACCACAGGCAACGGGGTATAATAGACCCCTAATCGTTGTCTCTCCTCTGGATTATAAGTAGCAAGAAAGGTCTCATAAAAATGAATTACAGGATCTTCCTCCCATCGAGTTGTTTTGAATTCTTTTAATATTGATGAAATGTCTGCCTTCTCAAGTACCTGACTTATGTCATCAACGACCCAAGTCAGGGATTCAGGAAAATGAGGTCCTGTCATAGAATAGAATATCTCTTTGAGTAAAGGCAGGCTTTCAGGAATGAATTTCCAAGCAGTTTCTCTCTTGAATCCATTTTGGACTTTTATTCTTGCAGCAAAAAGACCATACGTAATAGTCTGGGCATAAAGGTCGGCAAATCTCTCCTTTGTCAAAGTCTCTATAAGTTCTTCCCGAAAAGCTTTGTAATATCTTGTTACTTCCTCATTTTCCCGTGAAAGCTCTTCTTGTAGGATGTGCTCAAGAAATCGAGTTCGCTTTGCAAGTTCAACAGAGAGGTCGGATGATTTCTGAATCTTGGGTGTAGAAAAAGAGAAGAATTTTTGTAGTAGTTCATAAAATAAATCTAACTTTTCGGGAACGGGAGGGTATTTCACTCTTTGCAAGGTAAACTGGCGACCAACCTCTACATCATCTATGGGATTGCCATATCTATATAGCCTGAACTCTAAGAAATTGGTCAAAATAAAGTTTGGTAAAGAATTCCGGTATCTCTTGAGTTGCTCGGAGTCTTCGATTTCTCTAAGGTTAGCATCTGGTGATTTGGCTTCGATGTATCCAACAATTTCGCCATTCTTACCAATGCGAAAATCAGGAATTCCCGCCTCCGTTCTTTTGGGTAGAACAAGGACACTCGCTCCTGCTTGCATTTGGAAGAACTGACAACACGATTCAATGAGTTTCTTGAATGAAGGGTAAAAACTCTCCTCTCTGAAATCACCACCTAAGTAGATTTTATGGATTTCTTTGAAGTAGGTAGCAAGATTTTTCTCTAATTTAGCTCTTTGTGTCTTGTTCATATCTTTGTTTTTTTACTAACCGTTCCAGCATTGTGATCGAACTTGGGTAATCGTGTTAGTCCAGAGATGCATCCTAGCATATACGGTACCTTTCATTCTTACGCCAAATTTAACAACGTCTCTACGATCTCTTTAAGTTCATGATGCTCAACACCATTCTCTTCATACTTATCCATGTGTAAAATCTCATTTGGTGTCATATGTTTTATTACCTTAATAACATTTTTGCCAAATAACTTTTTCATATCCGTAAAGTCGTCATATTGTTGCAGATTCCTACCAGATTCTTTTATAGCATTTGGGCAAAGATAATTTTCTATCTCACGTTTTCGAAGGATAAAAAAACTACCACCATCCTGCTCACATTGATTTTTCCAATTAAGTTTCCTTTGTGGAATGCTATCGGCTTGATTTTTTCGATCACTATCTACAACGACTCCAAATCGCCGGCTCAACCTTTTCATTGCCCTAATACCTACCCAACACTTAAGATTACTTCCCCCAACTGGAACAAATCCTATCTCCTTATGTTCAAAGCTGGCGCTAACATAACACCCTTCCTTCAATTTACATGCTACTGTTTTCCAAAATACGATGTCATTGTGTCCTTCAACGAAAACACATGCTCTGTAACTCGTTATTTGATCCGCAGGTTCAATGCCGAGTTGCTCAGCAATTTCACCAGTATCAAGCTTCGGATATTGAATTGTCTTAGCTATGCCTTTTTCTCGCACAATTAATATCAAGTCCTCTATTGGAGCCACCCCAGCGAAAACAGGAGAATGGGAAGTGACAATGATCTGGCATCCTAGGTCTGCAAGTTGTCGGAAAGATTGAGCGAGTCCTCTTTGTAGACTAGGGTGTAAGTCGTTCTCTGGTTCTTCAATTCCAAAGATAACATTATTCGTTTTCTCTTCCTTTTTTTCGGCCAAGTATTCAAAAAAAGCAACCATTAAGAGACGTCTTATCCCGCTGCCTCTTTTTTCAAGTGGTTTATCAATCCCATCGTGATCTTTTCCATAGAGTTGAAGAGACACGGCTTTATCCCACAAAAAGACTGGTTTGGCCGTCAGGGCACTAATATCATCGGTATGCCTCTTAAGCCTCTCGAATATTTTGTCTACCTCTTCTTGAAGTGCTTTTCCTATAGCTCCCGTAAAATTGCTTCTCGCATCGGTAACATTAGGCTGCTCTGCAGCAGTTTTAACTATTGGACGGAATGAACTTTGGAACGACGTTTCACTTACATCAGTTTTAGTCTCAGACTCAAATAAATCGAAATCTGGAAGGAGTAATTCAATGTATTTCCATAATTCATCCCTTGATAAGAGCTTCAACTCATACTCTTTAATTTCAACACCTTTTTCTCTAGCCTTTATCCTTAAAGCCTCCCGTTTACTTTTATTGGTTATCCCACGACCTGCCTTTGTGACGTCAATATCTACATCTTTGCATCTCCTGTTAAGTTCGCTTTCTTTCAGGTTTGGCAAACCCACAAAGAGCTCATCTTGGAAATCCCAAGTAATGAGAGATATTCTCAAATTTGTAGGTTTATCGCTAGGATAAGTTTTTCGTATTCGGAGATGTCCATCTTTGTCAAGCAACATTTCATCTCTGAGTGTCGTTTCGATACCTTCCTCTATCTCGATATTTTCTGGAAGGGACGTAAAGGTAATTTCGACTATCAGATCTTCATCTGGCGACGTACCATCGTGAACATCGCTTACGTCAATCTTGGGTTTCTTTTCAAAGAATAATTGAATGGCCCGTAGCATACTAGACTTGCCGGTATCATTTTTTCCCACTATTGTTGTTAACTGACCAAGTCTCACGTTCGGAAGCACCTTGAATGGACGATAATTCTTGACAGTAATACTATGTATTCTCATCTTTTCTTCTCACTACCTAATTCATTAAATATGAGATTCAAAGAGGTTTATAACATTCCAAATATACCTGCTATCGAGCTATTAGACTGATTTTGGATGAAGCGTAGGGTAGCCAAATATGTTCTGTTATTTCTTATTACCCTTCTTTTCACCAATACTAACCTCTCGTATCTTAAAATTTAGTTCGTATTCAAACAAGCTTATATTTGGAATAACAGAGACAGCGTATTTCAAATTTTCATCAGTCCTTTTCGCTACTATAACTCCCTTAACCCTTTTATTCCCTGCCAGTTTTATCTTTACCCACCCCATATACCTCGAAATTTGTCCCATTGCTTTATCTGACCCTCGACTAAGTTTTGTTTCGAAAACGACAAAACTACCCTCTTTATCAACAGCTAAGACGTCTATTCGACCTACATCTGTCGGATACTCAATACCCTCGCGACCATTTTCGTCAATATAGAGTTTAACTGTTTCCCCATCAACTCTTATTACCCCAATATTTTGCGCAATGAAATTACGTAGATGACTTTCGATAGGGAATGATAATTCTTGTTCCTGTTCAGTGGATTCAGCAGTCTCTACATCTGGAAGATCTTCTATTTCTGCTTGAGCAACCGTCAATTTACCGTATTCGTTTTTGCATATTTCCCAACGTCCATGTTTTTCTGGATCATATAATTCCACCTGTCCTCTTCCCGTAGTGAACAAAAAATCATACCTCGAATTAGCAGCTCTTGGTTTTTTGTTTTCTGGGTAATGTATTCTTGACGGATGATTAACAGTGCATACAACAATCTGATAATTTATGGAGCTTTCGTTGACTTCTCCATGGTTATCTCTGATGTAATTACGTATTTCTGAATACGTAGTTCTACCACCCAGGTTTTTTACAGCTTCTTTGATCATTTGCCAAATATACAGCTTGTTATCCATCTACCTTTCCTCCATTATTATTCAACTTGAAGGAACGAGGTACTTATACCCGATTCTAGGCGAAACATCAAAGTATAGCTTTTGGCTATTCTCTCCTTGGGAAAGATTAGAAACACATTATTTTTACTCGTCTAGAAAATAACCAGCTGGTTTTTTGAGAACTTTGGCAATTTTCACTAAAGTTCGTATGGATGGCAATGTCGCTCCGGTTTCATAACCAGAAATGCTTTTCTGTTTGCCGTTGATCTTTTCGGCAAGTTGTGTCTGAGTCAAATCAAGTTCGACGCGGGCCAACTTGATTTTCTTTCCCAGTCTTTTGGGATCCATTTGTTTCGTCTTTCGCAGAAGAAGCATGAAGACAGGTTTATGCAAATCCTGCTTTCAAAAACGAGATTGCTTCGCTCCGCTCGCAAGGACAGAAATTGCGTTTTTTGAATTCTGAGAAGAAAGCACTTGACAAGTTAAACCTTTTGTGGTATAATATATCTATAGTAAGGTTTATTATCATAGAACTCTTATAATGAGATTATATACCTATTTCGTAATAATGCAAGGTTCTTTTGATGCATACTGCGCAAGCCCAGAAGAATAGTAAGAAGACAACTCAACCGATGAGTTTTGTCTGGGTTGATAACGCTTCTGTCCAGAAACTTCTGGATGTTGTAGTTTCCATTATTTCGGAAGAGTATATTCAGATAGCCAAGAAGAATCCTGATATATTTTCAGATAACGGAGGTAAGAAATGAGAGCAGCGATATATGCACGATATTCTTCTGAGAATCAGAGCGAGAAAAGCATTGATGATCAAACAAGGGTATGCAAGAATTATATCAAGGAGCATAGGATGACCATTGATGATGAGCACATCTACGTTGATGAGGCAGTTTCTGGATCTCTGGTTAACCGACCCGGACTGCAAGCTCTTGAGGAAGGCATGGAGAATAAGGAGTTCGGCGCTGTGGTAGTGGATGATTTGTCCCGTCTCTCAAGAAGTAATCATCAAATGCTCACATTGGTCCTCAAGTTTGATTATCACCAGGTTAAACTCATCTCCGTTTCTGATGGCATCGTGACTGGCGATGAGAACTCTAAGCTAGGTATTCATATACGAGGATTCATAAATGAACTCTATCTTGATGACCTCAGGAAAAAGACGATGCGTGGCTTAGAGGGGCAGAAGCTAAGGGGGTTCAGTACCGGTGAAAATGTATACGGATACCGGACTGAGCCGGTGGGTGAGTTAAGGCTGAACAAAAAGGGGCAGGCTAAATACGAAGGGATGGTTCATTAAAAACTGGCGGAGAGGGTGGGATTCGAACCCACGGAGCACCTTTAAGGCACTCAATTGATTTCGAATCAACCGCTTTAGACCACTCAGCCACCTCTCCTGAATTGAATTTTCTCTATCTTTAGCTCGGTGAAGGCTTGGCGATGACCGTATTTCCGATGATAATTCTTACGCCGCTTAAATTTGTAAACTATGATTTTTCGATCCCGATCCTGCTTGGTAACCTCAGCCACTACTTTGGCCCCGGCTAACCAGGGACTACCAATGAAACTTTCCCCATCCTTCTTTATCAGCAATACCTTATCTAAAACTACTTTTTCTCCTTTTTTTGCGGCTAGTTTTTCAACCCTTATCAAGGAACCCAGACTAACCTCGTACTGTTTTCCACCCGTTTCTAATATGGCTATCATTTTTAAGCTCCTTAAGTCCCTGTCCTCCAGGAGGAAAGATATTCTGTTTGTTCTTGACTTAAGCCGTCGATCTTAATCTCCATGCTGCTTAATTTTAGCCTGGCAATATTGGCATCGATGGCTTTGGGAACTTCATAGACTCTTTTCTCCAATTCTTTTCCTTTACTAACCAGATACTCACAGCAAAGAGCCTGGTTGGCAAAACTCATATCCATTACCAGGGAAGGATGCCCCTCGGCACAAGCAAGATTAACCAACCTACCCTCCCCTAGCAAATTGATTCTTTTACCTCCCTTTAATTTAAATTCCCTAATATCTTTTCTTGTTGTTCTTTTTTGCACGGCTAACTTTTCTAGATCTTCTAGATTAATCTCTACGTTGAAGTGGCCAGCATTAGCCACTATCACGCCATCTTTCATCTTTTCAAAGTGGGATTTTCCGATAACATTCTTATTCCCGGTACTGGTGACAAAAATATCTCCCTGGCAGCTCGCCTCTAATAAGGGCATCACTGAATAGCCATCCATAGTAGCTTCCAGGGCTTTCAATGGATCCACCTCGCAGACAATAATCTTAGCCCCCATTCCTCTAGCCCGCATGGCTATACCTCGCCCGCACCAGCCATAACCACAGATCACGAAGACAGAACCCGCTAAGAGAACATTAGTGGCTCGTAAAATTCCATCAATAGTAGATTGACCGGTCCCATAACGATTATCAAAAAGATGTTTAGTATTGGCATCGTTCACAGCGATGATAGGATATTTTAAAACACCCTCCTCAGCCATACTTCTTAAACGAATTACCCCCGTAGTAGTCTCCTCGGTTCCTCCATAGATTCCCGAAGCTAAATCCAAGATCTCAGTATGAATAGTAGAGACTAAGTCTGCTCCATCATCCATAGTAATATGAGGATTTATCTCCAAAGCATCACGAATATGCTTATAATAAGTTTCTCGATCCTCATTTTTAATAGCAAAAACCTCGATCCCGTGGTCTTTCACCAGCGATGCGGCAATTTCATCCTGAGTTGATAAAGGATTGGAAGCACACAAACGAACTAGACCTCCTCCATCTCTCAACGTCCTCATCAGGTTAGCAGTTTCAGAGGTAACGTGCAGACAAGCAGCAATTCTTGTCCCCTTCAAGGGCTTTCCCCGAGAAAATCTTTCTCTAATTAATCTTAAAACCGGCATCATCGAATCCGCCCATTCAATGCGGCTCTTTCCTTCTGGAGCTATCCCTATATCCTTAATGTCATTCATCATCCTTAAGTATCTCCTTTAAAGAAAATTTCAGAACTTTCCCTGGTGCGCTAGGTCTCCTTTTCCTGGTTAATTAATTGAGTGGCTAACCGAATGGCTGCAATTAAGCTCTTTGGAGAAGCAGTTCCTCTGCCAGCGCGGTCAAAAGCAGTGCCATGGTCAACAGAGGTACGGATCAGAGGAAGTCCCAGGGTAATACTTACTCCCCCCAAAAAATCCCACAGCTTGAGAGGAATATGTCCCTGGTCATGATACATGGCAATGACAAGATCAAATTCTCCTTCTTTAGCCCGATAAAAAACGGTATCCGGGGGTATTGGTCCGGCTACATTCATCCCTTGCGAACGAGCCTCTTTAACAGCAGGTGAAATCTCGGCGATCTCCTCTCTGCCAAATAAACCCATCTCTCCTGCATGGGGATTGAGGCCTGCCACGGCTATGCGCGGCTCGGGTATACCCAATTTCTTGACAACTTCAAAACTTAATTTAATGACGGTAAGGATCCTTTCCTTGTTTACCGCTCGGCAAGCCTCGGTTAAAGGAAGATGTCCACTAATATGGGCCACCCTCAGATTTCCCGCTATCAGCATCATACAGACCTCTTTTCCCCCGCAGAGTTCAGCAAGAATTTCCGTGTGACCAGAATAATGGTATCCTGCCTTATTAAGAGACTCTTTGTTCAGAGGAGCAGTTACTATTGCCTGGATTTTGCCCGATAATGCTAGATCAACGGCCCGCTGTAAATACTCAAAAGCTGCTTTACCTAACATAGGAACCACTCGACCCTTGAGGAGAACCCGAGGATCAATATTATGTAAGTCAAGAACTTCAATGACTCCCTTGTTGAATTTGGCATTATCTACTCTTTTTATCTCCTCAACCTTAATCTCTGTAGTCATAGTCTTAAGGGCGTCTCGGATGGTAGCAGCATCTCCAATAACCAGAGGCCTGCATAACTGGTGCACTTCAGGAAAAGCAAGGGCCATGACAATGATCTCGGGTCCTATCCCGGCAGCATCACCCATGGTGATACCCACTATTGGCTTACCAGAAATCACTTTAGAAAAACTCCTTCAACCACTCCTTAATTCTTACTCCCAATTTGTCCTTGGAGACAAACTCTTCTCTTTTTTTTATCCCATAAAGAATTAGACCGACAGCCGTAGCGTATATGGGACTGGTGACCTCCTCCGGTTCCTTTATACGAGTATAACCAATTCTTGTAGGTAGCCCTAATTTTTTTTCAGAGATTTCTTTGATTCCTCTTAATAGGGAACACCCTCCTGTAAGTACAACCCCAGCTGTTATCAAATCCTTATAGCCGCTTTTTTTCAGTTCCCTATCCACCAGTTCGAACATCTCCTCAACCCGTGGTTGGACCACCTCAACTAACTCCTCTCCACTGGCTATATATGTCTCCCTTCCAGCTACCCTTTCTACTTCGATCTTCTCATCCGTATCAAGGCATCTCCGAGAAGCTGATCCATACCTGACCTTGATCTCCTCAGCTTTTGCTCTTGTAGTATGAAAACCCACGGCGATATCATTGGTAATATGATTACCTCCTACTCCCAGCACCGTCGTGTATCTCATCCCTTCTCTGAGAAAAATAGCTAGATCAGTAGTTCCTCCACCAATATCAAGAAGAGCTACTCCCAAATCCTCCTCCTCAGGAAAAAGAGTAGCCATAGCTGAGGCTAAGGATTGAAGAACCATTCCCTCACACTCATACCCTGCTTGCAGAACACTATTCTCAATATTCTGTCGGCAGGTAGAGGCAGCGGTAATGATATGTGCTCTTACTCCCAGAGTAGCGGCGCTAATCCCAATGGGTTTTTTTACTCCACTTTGCCCTTCCACGAGGAATTCCTGAGGTAGAACATGAATAATTTCTCTATCGGGAGAAAGAACTAGATGAGAAGCATCCTCTAGTACTTTTTCTACATCCTTGACAGTAATTATCCTATCCCCTTTTTCTATTTTAACCAATCCATGACTATCTTGAGCCTGAATGTGATCACCGGCAATGCTAACCCAGCTTTGTCTTACCTTCAGACCGGCCCCAACCTCGGCCTTGTTTAAAGCTTTTTTGACCACCCGAGATGCCTTCTCAATATCTGTAATTACTCCCTTATTTAGACCTTCAGAGGGATCTATTCCAATCCCTATAAGTTCAAAATCTCTCTCCTTTTCCGTTTTGGCAATAAGAACACAAATTTTGGTTGTCCCAATGTCTAATCCTACCACCAGGTCATCCTTCAAGGTTGCCCCCGCGTTTTTGGGATAAACTATTCGGTCCCCACTACAATCTGATCGCGAAAACGAATATCTACATATTTAATATCTCTACCTTTGCTTCCTTTCGCTGCTAAAACCAAGGGAAGGTAAGATAGATAAGCTAGATAAGGAGATTTCCCCAGATAAATCATGGGACCATTCTTAAGGTATCCAATCATAGCACCTTTATTATCCATCTTGATTTTGGAAAAGGATAATTCTAATTCTTCAGCAGCGTGAAGAATCCTCATCACCAGTTTTATTCTTTCTGGTCTGGATGACCAGCCACTTCCTATGATCATGGGTAGATCCGTGATCTTTTTCCCCTTTCCTAAAATAACCCCTTCATCATCTACCTCATAAAGACTACCTTTTTGGGACAGATAAACAAAAGGCATCCTTTCCTCTACCCGAATAAGAACCGTGGAAGGAAGAATTCTTTTAACCTCAGTGGTCTTGACTAGAAGACTAGAGCTTATCCTCTGAGCTATCCTTCTTAAGTTCAACTGAAAAATGGATTGTCCGGAAGGAATATCTGCCCATTTCAATATTTGCGCTTGGGATAATCGGTTAGTCCCCTCAACCCGGATAACCTTAATCTTAAAATAAGCAGAGGTTAAGATAGGTTTACCTATTACCCATACCAAAACCGCCAAGCTAGCAACTAGAATGAGAGCCTTCAGTTTTCTTTGACGTCGCAAATATTTCCTTCTTACCACATACTCAAGCGAAAAATTTCCCTTTTGAAAATCCGGCCTCATCCTCTGCACAATCCTCTTAACGGTATAGGATTGAAAATTTATTCTATTAAAGAGCTTCTAGATTATCTCCAATTCAGGTTCTAATGAAATACCAGATCTGTCTCTGACTCTTTTTTTCACCTCCTCTATTAGCCTGAGCACGTCCTGAGCTGTAGCTTTCCCTTTATTGATGATGAAGTTAGCATGCTGATGGGAAACCTGAGCATCTCCCATCCTTAGCCCCAGACATCCAGCCTGTTGAATAAGATAACCAGCCGGATAAGATGAAGGATTTTTGAACACGCATCCCGCGGAAGGAAAGGAAATCGGTTGGGTAAGAATTTTTCTTTTTCTTATCTCTCTCAAGCGAGAAAAAATGTCTTCCTTTTTTCCCGAGGACAAGGCTAAATTAACCTCAATTATCACCCAATCCTTGTGTGCAAGAAAAGTGGAGGTGCGATAACCAAAATTCATATCTTTATCCGAAAGAACAAAGTAGGTCTCACCTTTATTCAATACTTTCACCGATAAAACCCTCTGGGAAAGCGATTGTCCAAAGGCACTGGCATTTCTTACCATTGCTCCTCCTACTGTTCCCGGAATTCCAGACAAGGATTCTAAGCCTGAAAGCCCCTTTTGGGCTGTAAAATTTATCAAAGTGGATAAGTCCGCCCCTGCCCCAACCTTTATCTCTTCCTTGTGATTCTCTATTTTCCTGAAGGAATCGCCCAGCTTAATCATCACTCCTTTGAAACCCTCATCTGGCACTAGCAATTTGCTTCCGTTACCAATAACAAAAAAAGGGATCTTCTTTCTTTTACAAAAAGATAGGATCAGTTTAAGATCCTCCAGATCCTCCGGGACTATAAAGAGGTCGGCTACTCCTCCTATCTTCAAAGATGTTAGATTCTCCATAGATTGATGAACTACTGTTTTACCTTTAATCTTCGGAAGCTGATCCTCCCTGATCTGCATGGTCTTTCCCTCTCTCCTGTACAAGCTTGTTGTCTATTTTATCCTAACTGTTATAACAAGTCAACTCTTTCATCATGCCCTTGATTGGGAGAAATGAGAGGAAGGAACAGAGGTTAACCAGAGCAAAATAAAATGTCAAGGAGGTATTTGATAGTACCAGAAGAGTCCCGAGATATCCTTGACTTTAAAGTGGAAAAAGCTACTATCTAAATAATGAAAAAATATGAGTTTATCAATCATACAGCCGATTTGGGCATCAGGGTGTGGGGAGAATCGATTGAGGAGCTGTTCAAAAATGCCGCCTACAGTATGTTCGACATTATGGCGGATCTTAACCGCGTGGAACTCAAAAAAACTATGAAAGTACATATCGAAAAGGAAGAACTTGACGAATTATTAGCTGATTGGCTGCGAAATCTACTTTATAAGTTTAATGGAGACAGATACCTTTTGAAAGAGTTTAAGGTAGAAACCATAGACACTCAGGGTCTTAAAGCAAAAGTGAAAGGAGAAAAACTGGATTTATCCCGTCATCATCTAAAAACAGAGATAAAGGCGGTTACCTATCATGGCCTTGAGGTTAAAAAGATTGATAGAGGGTGGGAGGCTCAGATAATATTCGATGTATAAAAATCCAAGAGGCAGAAGAAATGCCTGAAGAAATTAACATAAAGAAGATTGATAACTATCGCTGGGAGATACCTAAATCTGAAGGAATGAGAGTACCGGGCCTTCTTTACGCCGATGAGAAGATGCTCAAAACTGTTCAAAAAGATCGAACTCCTCTGCAGGTTAAGAATGTCGCCTATCTTCCCGGAATAATAAAATATTCTCTGGCAATGCCTGATATGCACTGGGGGTACGGTTTTTGCATAGGGGGAGTGGCTGCAACTGACCCTGATGAGGGGGGAGTCATCTCTCCTGGAGGAATCGGCTACGATATCAACTGCCTCTCTGGAAAGAGTCTAATTCTACATCCCCTTGGCTACACTCTAAGGATTGAAGAATTTGAGAAATTATGGTTCGAAGAAAGGATAGACTGTTTTAACTTTAAAAGCGAAAATTTAACTTCTACTGCTATTATTAATTTCTTGAAGCGTACTCCCCAAAATAGAGTCTATAAAGTAACTACAAAAACTGGCCAGAACATTATAGCCACCGAAGATCATCCCTTTTATACCAGGGATGGAATGATTCCTTTGAAAAAGCTAAGGACAGGAAATGAAGTAGCTATATATCCATTTGAAGGAGTCCCATACAAAAAACCTGGCTATGAAGTTATTGTCAGCGAAAAACAGATAAAAGAGCTTCTCTTAAAAACGGGTAAAGATTCTCGTGGCCAAGGCTTAGAGCAGATTATTTCTCACCTGAAGAAAAGAAAGCTCCTGCCTCTACGCTATGATTCGCCTCAACTCCCCTATTTACTGAAGATAATGGGATATGTGTTTGGAGATGGTAATATTCACTTTGTAAAAAAGAGGGGGAAAGGCGTCACCTCTTTCTATGGTAAACCTGAGGATCTTGAGGAAATAAAAAAAGATGTTTCTTCTATCGGATACAATTGCTCTCGTGTATATTTTAGAAAAAGAGATCATAAGATAAACACCTCTTATGCAAAGTATGAGTTTACCAATGAGGAGACCCACTGTAAAGTTGTCTCAAGTAGTTTTGCTATCCTTTTAATTAGCTTGGGCGTCCCGCTGGGCAGAAAGACAACTCAGGATTACTCTCTTCCCAATTGGCTCTTTAAGGCTCCCCTCTGGCAAAAAAGACTCTTCTTAGCTGGTTTCTTTGGGGCGGAACTATCCACTCCAAAGACTATGCTCAATCATGATTATAATTTTTACTGTCCTATTATTTCCATGAATAAAAAAGAAGGATTTGTGGAAAGTGGAAAGATATTTTTGGAGCAGGCCTCTTCCCTGTTAGCTGAATTTGGCGTAAAAACCCAAAAGATTAGCCAAAGGACTGAATATGTAAACAAGGAAGGGAAAATATCTTACCGACTACGCTCAACCCTCTCTGGCCAAGCAGAAAGCATGATCAATCTTTACAGCAAGGTTGGCTTTGAATATAACAAAAAACGACGTTTTCTCGCAAATGTAGCTGTGCAATTCTTAAAGCTTAAACAGCTTATAGTAAAAAATAGAAAAGAGGTAGCCATAGAAGCTCTAGAATTAAAAAAAGAAATGGGAATAGGAGCTAAGGCCATTCATAAACAAATTAACTCCCCTTATGTTAACTTGCGTTTTATAGAGCGCTCTATTTATGAAGGAAGGAAGACCGAGCCGAGAGTTAGTTTTGACTGTCTTTCTTTCGAGGAATTCTTAAAAAAACACACAGAAGGATTGGGATATTCAGGGATGCTCTGGGATGAAATAATTAGCAAGCGGCTTGTGAATTTCAATGATTATGTTTATGACTTCACGGTAGAACATCCTCATCATAACTTCATTACTAATAACTTCGTCGTCTCCAACTGTGGGGTTAGATTAATGAGGACAAACCTCACCCTTCCCGATGTAAAAGATAAGCTGCGCCATCTCCTGGCAGCTTTGTTTAATAATATTCCCTGCGGAGTGGGATCTACCTCATCACTTAAACTCTCTTTTCATGAGTTAAGAAGGGTTTTGAAAGAAGGAGCAAAGTGGGCCATAAAACAAGGCTATGGCTCAAAGGATGATTTAGAGCGAACTGAGGACTACGGAAGAATGGAAGGAGCAGATCCAGAAAAAGTCAGCCAGCAAGCTCTGAAAAGAGGAAATAACCAACTGGGAACTTTGGGTTCAGGTAACCATTTCCTGGAGATAGATCTAGTAGAAGAGATTTATCTTCCCGAGGTAGCTGAGGTTTTTGGTATAGCCCGGAACCAAATTGTAGTGACCATTCATTGCGGGTCTCGCGGCTTGGGCTATCAGGTTTGCGATGATTATCTGGCCAGGATGCGCCATGCGGTTGACAAGTACCACATTTCTCTTCCCGATCGCCAGCTCTCCTGTGCTCCACTCACCTCCCCTGAGGGTAAAGACTACTTTGCTGGAATGGCGGCTGCGGCTAACTACGCCTGGACTAATCGGCAGATAATAATGCACTGGACCAGAGAAGTTTTTCAAAGGGTTCTTAACCTTTCGCCACGAGATTTAGGTATGGATTTGATTTATGATGTCTGCCACAATATCGGTAAATTTGAAGACCATCTGATCGATGGGAAAAAAAGAAGAATTTTCGTTCATCGCAAGGGAGCCACCCGGGCCTTCCCTGCCCATCACCCACTCCTGCCTTCTGTTTATCAGTCAGTAGGGCAACCCGTATTAGTTCCCGGGGATATGGGGACTAACTCTTATGTAATGGTAGGAACTCCCCAGGCTATGGAAGAAAGCTGGGGAAGCACCTGTCATGGAGCTGGAAGAGTGATGTCTCGCTCAAAAGCAAAAAAAGCTGCTCGAGGAAGAGCCTTAGAAAAAGAGTTAGAGGATAAGGGAATCCTGGTGATGGCAAAAGGCCGAGGAACTATAGCTGAGGAAATGCCCGAGTCCTATAAAGATGTCGATCATGTAGTGGAGATAGTGGAGAAAGCTAACCTTTCCAGAAAAGTGGCTAAATTACGTCCTCTGGGAGTAATTAAAGGATGAGTTAGGAATGCTTCAGTAATTTATACTCAATAGAATCGAGGAGAGCCTCCCAACTGGCTTCGATGATATTACGGGATACTCCCACCGTAGACCATCTACCCTCCCCATCGGAGGATTCGATTAAAACCCTGGTTTTGGCCCGGGTGCCTGCCTTCGTATCTAGAATTCTCACCTTATAATCAGCCAGGTGCATCTGGTGAAGATGAGGATAGTGTTGTTCTAGAGCCTTTCGCAGAGCATTATCCAGAGCATTAACCGGTCCATTTCCCTCAGCCACTGTATGCATAAGTTTTCCTTTCACTCTCAGTTTTACTGTGGCCTCGGAGATTAATTTACCATCATCTCTTTTTTCCACTGTCACCCTGAATCCTTCCAGATCAAAAAGCTTCTTATAACTACCACTGGCTTTCTTGACCAAAAGCTCAAAAGACCCTTCCGCCCCTTCAAATTCATAACCCTGATTCTCCAATTCCTTGATACGATTGATGATCTTTTTGCTAAAGGATCTTTTTTCTTCCGATCCTAACTTTTTTTCCTTCAGTTTATAAACAATGTTGCTCTTTCCTGCTAGTTCGCTAATCAGCACTCTTCTTTTATTACCCACCAATGTGGGATCTATATGTTCGTATGTTTTTTTGTCTCTCGAGATAGCACTAACATGAATCCCTCCTTTGTGAGCAAAAGCGGATCTACCCACATAAGGTTGATGGTTATTGGGAATAAGATTAGCTAATTCATTAACCAGATGGGAAATACGAGTAAGAGATTTTAATTTTTGGCTTGAGATACAATCAATACCTAACTTCAGTTTCAGATTAGGTATAACCAGGCAAAGATCGGCATTTC
>Ga0307432_1000904_pt1 | contig 20083 bp, 21 predicted proteins | sample SalMarWE160150MG_FD_202158 | JGI IMG/M metagenome (GOLD analysis project Ga0307432, IMG submission 202158) | Salt marsh sediment microbial communities from the Plum Island Ecosystem LTER, Massachusetts, United States - WE1603-150 | ecosystem: Environmental > Aquatic > Marine > Intertidal zone >...
GAAGATAAAAGGCATGGTTGAAGCTGTTAAAGAAATAACCCTTGGCCCGGGGCAGAGCCAGAAAGTAGCCTTCACAATACTTAAGGATAAACCTGGCGTCTACGATGCAGATTTGGAGGGCTTGAAAGGCAGTTTTACTGTTGAAGAGAGGTAGCTGCGCCACCTGATTCCTCTTTATCTAGCAGGGGGTAAGACGTGAAGATTAGTCGAGTGCCTTTGGTTGCTACAGCCTTGGCTTTCATTATCATAATGTGTCTGATGATGACAGTGGTTGTGGGTTGCCAAAAGGAGGTTAAACCTACGGGGACAATTACTCTCTACACCTCGGTTCCCACGGCTATTATCGAAGAATTAAAACAGGAATTTGAGGCTGAAAACCCTGGTGTGTATCTAGAAATATATCGCAAGGGCACAAGTGCAGTAGTTGAGAAGATTAATCAGGAAATCGCTGCCGGTCAGATTCAGGCTGACGTAATCTGGGTAGCTAATTTCATTGTAGGTGAAGAATTGAAGGAAAAAGGAGTTTTGCTGTGCTACGTGCCACCGGAAGCTGCGGAAATTCCAGACATTTTAAAGGACGAGGATGGCTATAAAGACCTGCTTGATAAAAGGTATCACGGTCGGATAGGTCACGATACCCCGGAGACATCTGGTTCCCTCCAATATTTTGTGGGCACGTTGCTCCAGGATATTGATTTCGGTGAGGAATTCTTCACAGCATTGGCGGAGAACGCACCCCAGATTCAGACGAGCACCAAGACGACGCAGAGGATAGCCGATGGCGAGCTTGATATGGGAATTACCATAGACAATACTGTGCGCAAGCTCTTAATGGAGAATCCAAGTGCTCCCATAGATTATATCTATCCTGAGGCTGGGGTAGTCATGGTGCCTAGTCCCATAGCTATTTTTAAGGATAGCCAGAACATTGAAGCGGCGAAGGTATTCGAACGATATATCCTCTCTAAGAGGGGACAGACTGTATTACGGGATTTAGGCGGATATGTGCCAGTCAGGCTGGATGTTAGTCCGCCAGAGAGGATAACCAGCATTACCCAACTAAGGGTTATCCCCTCGGACAAGGATTGGATAAGAGAGCATAGAGATGAGATAGTGTCCAAGTTCATCAATATCTTTGGACAGCGGCAAGAATAACAGGAGTTTGGGGTAAGCAAAAGGGGAAAAGACGGTGAAGAAGTTATTGGTACTTCTGGCATTAGTGCTAGTGGTTAGCACAGCGGTTGGCTGCTCTCCCCAGATTGCTCCGGTACCCGCAGAACCGAAGCTTGCTGCGCCCGTTGGTGACTGGGCCGAGCTACCGAAGCGGGTAACCAGAATCCTCCTCGAGGATGAGCTGGGCTGTGTGGTCATGGTCAGAGAGGCTGCGGCTGATACGGTCTATGCTGCTCTGGCAGAGGGAGAGCTTGACATTTTTACCGACGTTTGGTATCCCAACCACGAGGACTATATTGACGAGTTTGTTCCGCATCAGGTAAAGATTGCCGGAGACCTCGCCGACCCCGCCACAGGAATATACACCGGTGCTGACCAGGGCTGGCTTGTCCCTAAATGGACTCGCGATAACTACAATACCGACTCCCTTGACGACATTGCCGCTCTTGAGCCCGGGGACACTCTTTTTGATGCGCTGGATCGAGATAGCGATGGCCTGATAGACTTAATCGGCGGTGAGGTAGGATGGGCTGTGGTCGAAATCAACGACGAGAAGATAGATTACTACAACGAGAACTACGACCTTGATATGAGGCAGCTGGTGGCGAGCTTGCCGGGGAGCCATGACGAGATGCTGGCTACTATTAAGAGCAAACTGGATACACAGAAGGACATCCTCTTCTACCTCTGGACTCCCCACCACCTTTTTGCCGAGTATGCAGACGCGTTGTGTGATGAAGAGGGTCAGATACTATGGTTGAAAGACCCATGGGGGTTCTTTTCCGAGCCAGAAGGTACTGACTACTACACAGGTTTTCCCGGCGCCACTATCTACATCGCTTACCGCACCGGTTTGGAAGACGAGTACCCCGATGTGGTTAAGCTACTGGAGCGGATTAACATGACTATTGCCGACCTGAACGCCTATTGCTACTGGGAGAGCATAGTTAAAGATGGTGAGGCCACAGTGGAGGAGAAAAGTGAGTATGCCAGGCAGTGGATTGAAGACCATCGAGCCGAGGTCGATAGCTGGCTTGCTCGTGAAGATAGTTAGCTGGTATAGGATAAACTCTTGGCAGGAAGCAACTGCCAGGAGGAAGGGTAACAGCGGTGAGATTTAAAAGGCTTTCTCATCAGGTACTTGTGGTCTTTGTCCTTGTTATCGCCACGTGTCTGGGGGTATCTGGCTGGTTTGTGGTGCGGTTCAGCGAGAATATCGTCACCCGGAATATTTCCGAGGGGGACCAGCAGTTGGCTCACCGTGTAGCTCAAGAGATAGAAGCAGAGACGGCCAGCATCAAACCAATTCTGACGCTGCTTGCTGAATCCTACAGGCTGCGCCACATGGAGGCTGCGAACGTAAAAGAAATAATTGACCAGTACCAAGAGCAGTTTCCAGTGATAAGGAGCAGCTATGTGGCGGATATGACAGGAGACCAGATTGCCCGAACCGGCACAGAAGAACTGGAGAATGTCTCTAAGATATGGAGCTTTCAAGTGGCCAAGGGAGGAGATGAGCTTGTTTCCGATATCTACCTTAAGCCAGCGACCTCAGAACCAATGCAGACCATTAGCTTGCCTATCATCAATAATGGGGCAGTGGTCGGTGTCCTTTCCGCAGACATCAACTTCGAGAGGGTACTGCTTTCGGTCGAGGACGTTGACGCCGGCAAGAATGGTAATGTGGTCGTGGTCGCCGATAATGGCAGGGTGGTTGCTCATACTCATATGGAGCAAGTTCCAGAGCTTGACCTAGCCAGGTTGTCTGCTGTAGAAGCGGTTCTAGCTGGTCAAGAAGGGACAATGAAGGGTTATACAGACGAGTTAGGACGTCAGGTACTTGGGTCATATACGCCCATCAGGGAACTGGGATGGGGTGTACTAATCCAGAGACCTCTAGCAGATATCGACGCTGAGGTGGGGCAACTGAGGACTACGATTATACTGGTGACTATTGGCGCGGTACTTCTAGCTGTGCTAGCGGGCTGGCTGATGTCAAGACAGATTACCAAGCCTATTGAACTTGAGGAATACTAGAACGGAATAGTGACGGCTGCTCAGCTTCCTCTTGGCTACCTCCTCCTCTTTCCTCTGCTACCTGGCGGGTAATTTGTTAGCTCAAATTGGCAGAAATATGGACTATTGACAAAAATTAGCGTCGGGTGTTATCATCTAAATTAGAGGATATTCTCGCTTGTCTGGCGAAGAGCCCAAACAAAAACAGAACTTAGGAGGTAAAAATGAAGCAATATAGGAAGTATGCCGTATTCCTGCTGGTGGGCATGGTCATTCTGTTGGGCTGTGCCCAGCCGATAGTAGCGCCAACGGTTACTCTACAATCGCCACCAAACGGCAGTGAGGTTTCATCACTGGCGCCGATACTGGCCTGGAACTGCAATTATGCTGATGCTTCGTTTCGACTTCAGGTATCAGCTCAAAGTAATCTCCAAGAGCTGATACTGGATGAATCAAGCCTGAGCAGTCCAAGCTATTCCATACCTGAGGGCAAGCTGAGCGAGGGCCAGACCTATTACTGGAAGGTAAATGCCAGTAAGGGCGGTCAGATATCAAATTGGTCAGCCGCTTGGTCTTTTCAGACACCGGGTGCCCCACCACCGCCGGAGCCTGAAGTTGGTACTATCGTGATCAACGCTACCCTTGATGGTGCCTCCTGGGCGGGAGGGGCTAACTACACCATAAGTGGCCCACAGGCCTACTCCGGCTCTTCGGTAACCCAGAGCTTTGGCAATGTAGCTGCCGGAAGTTATACCGTAGGCTATAGCTCAGGTGGTCCCGCGGGGGCAACCTTCTCCGATATTGCACCAACATCAACTCAGACATTGTCCGCTGGGGGCACGATAACCTTTACCTTAAACTTCCAGACAGAGGCTGTTGCCGCGATAAGGGTCGAGGCTACCCTTGACGGAGCCTCTTGGACAGGGAAGGTCAACTATATCATAACCGGGCCACAGGGGTATTCCGGGTCTTCTGTATCCGAAACGTTTAGCAACGTACCTGAGGGAAGTTATACCGTAGGCTATAATTCGGGCGGTCCCGCGGGGGGAGCATTGGCTAGTATTACACCACAACCGACACAATCCGTAGTGGCTGGTCAGACGACGACATTCACCATGAACTTCCATTCGGAAAATACCAGTACGATAAAGGTCAAGGCAACTCTGGACGGCCGCAGATGGACGGGGAAGGTTAACTATACTATAAGCGGACCACTTACGGATTCTCACGACTCAGTAAGTGCGACCTTTAGCAACCTGCCGGCTGGAACCTATACCTTAGGCTATAACTACGGTGGTCCGTCCGGGGCAAGGCTTATCAGTATTACACCACAGCCAACACAGACCGCATCGGCTGATGAAACGATAACCTTCACCATGAACTTCGATTCGGAAGCTACCAGTACGATAAGAATTCAGGCGACCCTAGATGGTTCGCCATGGAATGGGTCTGTTAGCTATATCATCAGTGGCCCATACCAAGATGCTGAGTCTTCGGTACCTCAGACGCTTACCAACTTGCCTGACGGGACCTACACGCTTACCTATCGGTCAGGTGGGCCTTCGGGAGCAAGCTTGTACCGTATCGACCCATCAGCAACCCAGACGCTAGGTGACGGTCAGACAATAACCTTTACCCTGGTATTCCATTCCCAGGAGACCACTGGCACAATAATGTTCAACGCCCTCCTTGATGGTAGGCCCTGGACAACTCAGCCTGGTTCCGGGCCAATTAGCTACTGCATCAGCGGACCATGCTCAGATTGCAGCAGTACAATGCCCGATACCCTTAATAATATGCCACCGGGGCACTACACCTGCACCTATAAGTCTGGTGGCCCAATCGGGGCGACATTTATGGGCGTATCGCCACATGCAAGACAGACCTTGACTTCCGGTGGCATGATAACCTTTACCCTGAACTTCACTTCTGAGGCCAGGGGCACTGTCACCGTCCTAGCTACCCTTAATGGCGCACCTTGGGAAGGGGATGTCAGCTATACCTTGGCCGGCCCATACGTAGATTCCCATGGCTCTGTACCCTATACTTTTGACAACTGCCCGTCTGGACAGTATACCCTTAACTATAATTCTGGTGGTCCCGAAGGGATGCAATTATACAATATTACACCGTCACCAGCACAGGACCTGGCTCCCGGTGGCTCGCTAACCTTTACCCTGAACTTCGTCGGGCTAATGCCGGGCCCAGTGGTGCAGTAGTGTCCCACACTGTGGGTTTATACTAGAGGGTATAAGTGTAGGCTTGCAGCGAAGCTAGCATGAAGAGCGCTAGCTTCGCTGCAAGCCATTTAACGTAGAGGAGTGTTCAAAAATGGCGATGGTTGGCTGCAGCAATGTGGCTGGTCTCCGGCGGGACACTCAGGTCGCTCGGTCAACCGTCCCTGTTTCTAGTAATCAGTACCTGGCATTACGCCGACCTGGAAGATATGGGAGAACAGTTCGGAGCGTAAGGCGATAACCAGTAAGATAGAACAGCTACTCGTGGCGCCTTCAATGATGACCGGGTCAGGGAAATCTTTGGCATTCCAGAGAATGAAACTCCCTTGTATGTGATACGGGTGGGCAGAAGGAGTTAAAGTGCTTCTCAATACTCATGCTCGTCAATCCCTGGTGAACAATCTGGCTGATTGTTCACCTGACTCTGGCTATTTGGACACATTCAAGCACCACCGCCATTGACAGTCAAGTTGTGTAGGACTATCCTTAAACATAATGGAGTGATATTGAAATAGGTGGAAGCTAAACCATGTTCCTAACCAAGCCAGTGTCAGAACTTGAGTACGAGGACATCGAGTATTTGACATCGTCAGGTGAACCCGAAAGCATTATACTAGACTACAAGAAGACGATATCAGGTTCAGAACGTGACAAGGCAGAATTAGCAAAGGATATATGTGCGTTTGCTAATTCACAAGGGGGATACTTGATAATTGGTATAGAAGAAAGGCAGGGTAAACCTGTTCACCCTCCTTGTGGAACAGAGCGAATGCTTGAAAGGCAAAAGGTAGAGGAATGGGTCGAACAAGTTATTATTTCAAACGTAGCACAACGGGTTCTTACGGACATTAAGGCTATTTCCATTCCGAATTCAGATTTATGTATTATAGTAGTGCACGTGCCCATGAGTATTAGGATGCCCCATATGGTTACCTGCCAAAGGGAGAACAGATACTATAGGAGGATTTTCAAGAGGCATCACTTTGAATCACTACCAGCAGAAGAGTATGAGGTAAGGGAAATGTTTGAGAAAGGAGCAAGGATAAGCAATAAGACTATTGAATACTTATCCTCTCAAGGCTACAACGACCCATCAGGCACTACATTCGCTGAAAATAATTATACTAGACAGCTCGGAATGCTTGTTAAAGGAGAACAAGATTTTGGCCAATACGAAGCACCTGCAAACCATTTTTCGACATTCGTAGCCTGTCCCGATTTCCTGACAGATGACCTGATTGATACTGGGAAAGATGAGCTTTGGGGTTGGTTAGAACCTAACAGCAGGCGATATCCACCTGACCCAAGGGGTATCTTTCTACCAACAGAGAAGCGAACAACCCTAGATGGTATCATACTCACAGACGGAGAATACTTCACTGCAGACAGGCAGCGCAAATTCCTTCATCGGTTCTTACGCATTAACCGAAACGGATATATTGAACTAGGTGCTAATTTTGCTAAGAAGTACGAAGGTGATGTTTATTTTGCATACGTACCGATGATCGGATTCTTTTGGCAGTTTCTAGGCTTTGTCGTAGAGCTACATAGGCTAGAAGGAGTACATAGCCCGTTTAAAGTAATGCTAAACATGAAATGTACAGAGGGCTCCCTATTGTATAGTCTGGGCAAAGGCTGGGCTGGACCGCTAGGCATGCGTCAGTATCGTCCGCTCAATCCAGAACACAATATCCAAATCATAAAACAGCTAAGGAGTCCCGCTGTAGACGATTCTGCAATCGCTGAGATAGTTAGAGAAGTTGCTACACGGGTAGATAACGCTTGGGGTCAGCGGGACACCCGATGCTATAATCACCCTCAGCATGCCTCAGCAGGAGAACTTCCAATAGACCAAATGCACAGGTTCTTCGGATAGCAAGTGCACATTCTGACAAATTGTGTCTCTTGGAGCATCGCTACCTAGCTCGGGCAAAATCTAGGATATTAAGCCGCAGCCTTTCCTGCCCACCAGTCTACTTGCAGGTCATACATAACGCCAAGGGACGAAGATACCTTGACTCAAAGTGGTACCAGGGAAACAGTGCATTTACTGAGGGTGTGACTTATGGGACCAGCGTAGCTCCTACTGCCTGCCCTAGCCAGATACCATAGCCGATAACTGCCGAAATTACTGCGGCGGCGATGGACACCCCCAACCTTGGCTGCCTCCAGCGGGGACGGGTTACGCCGTAGGCGCTACTACCTACACCACGAATCAGGTCCTGTAGCATCTGGTTCTTGAATTCAGGTGAGGGAGCTGCCGGTTGACATACCGATTTAAGTAGTTCTTTAATTTCGTCTTCGCTGGTGAAATCTGCCATTTCCACCTCTGTTATTGTAGTCGCTTTTACCTGCTGTTATCCCTCACTTCGTGTAGCCAGCTTGTCTCGTAGCTCGTTTCGAGCCCGTGTTAGCAGTCCTTCAATTGACTTCGATGACCGTCCCATAATTTGGCTTATCTCCAAGACTGGCATTTCTTCAACATACTTAAGTATGAGCACCTGCCTGTAATGCAATGGCAGGCTGAGCAAGACTTGCCTGGCGACTTCGTGCTTCTCCTGAGACTCAACGGCGTCGGAGGCAAGCGCCTCACCACCGAGTTGGTCAAGCTCTAATGCTTTAGTAGTCTGGTACTTGGCTTGTCGCTTCTGGCGGCGGTAGAAGTCCGAGACCTTTTTATTAGCGATACTGCACAACCAGGTATACACCTTGCTCTGACCGCGAAACTTGGCTGCTGATTTCAGAGCAGCGACAAACGTTTCTTGAACGATATCCTGGGCTACCTCGTGGTTTCTGTCTACCTGGTTGAATACCAGAGAGTAAATACGGTTGGCATAGGCATTGTATAGCTCGGTGATAGCGCTAGGGTCGCGACGTCTCAGGTCTTCTAGAAACCAAGCATCGTTAGTTTTTGGAATTTTCTGCACCATATCTCTTCCGCCTCCGACGTTCAATCAAGTCCTCAATCATGGTAACCAGGTCTTCATCGAGTTCATCTGGATACATCTGGCGAGCATACTCACGGAACTCGGGCCAATCGGCAGGCCTCCTGTCAGCTATTCTGGGTAGGTGCCCGGCAATGGAAAGAACCTTCGCCACGGGCATACCACTATATGTAGCCAAGCGTTGACAGGAGCGGATATTGGGAACATCCATAGCCCTAAGCCAGCGGCTGACTGTAGCATGGCTCACACTCAAATCGGACGCCAGTTGACTTGGCAAGCGTTTCCGCCGACGCATTACCTCCTTCAGAAATGAAACTATAGGAACTTCTTGTGTGCTCATGGTCACATTTTACAAAGTCATACCACTGCGAAGTATAGTGCTACTATCTGTTTTGTCTTCTTAATCTTCCTGATACCTTCTCAAGAGGCAGCATGATATGTGGTATAGGGGTAACACGGTATAGACAAAAGCAATGGCGCGTGAGATGTTAAAAAGCTGCTAACTATTGACAAATCAGAAAGTCTTGCTAGGCTGTAAGCGCAAGCGAACCGGAGATGGCTGTCAGGGTAACCAGTAATCGTAGCCTTAGTTTAGGAGCTGGGGAGATGAAAAAGGCGCACTGGGACTGCTAACTAATATGACGGTGGCTGGTGTCCGTTTCATTTGAACAAAACTAACTACACGAAGTGCAGGTGGGCTATTAAGGAGACTTTACAGCCATGGTCAAGAGGTACACAATTGACGCATGCGTGCAAACGAATCTTAACTATGGGCTCAAGTTGGAAATTGACAATTACATAAGGGCGGACTAAGCTTAAAACGCAACATAATAAGTGTGAGACGACCATAACACGACGGCCTTCTAACCTCAATTTAGGAGTAGCTGAAGATGAAACGAGGACCGTTAATATCAATATCCTGATACTAATATAAAGGAGGGGGAAGATGCGAAAGGACGAAGGCAAAACCAAAGAGCCGCTCCTGAAAGAACTTGAGGAAATGCGCCAGCGGATTAAAGAACTAGAGGCATCCGAAGCCGAGCGCAAGCAGACGGAGGAGGAGCTGAGGGTTAAGGATAATGCTATTGTCTCGTCCATCAACGCTATCGCCATAGCTGACCTTGAAGGTAATTTGACCTACGTAAACCATGCCTTTCTCAGAATGTGGGGATATGCCGATGAGAAGGAGATTCTGGGGAAGAATGCTGTAGAATTCTGGCAGGTAGCAGAACAGGCTGTGGAGGTAATGCAAGCAGCGATGGATAGAGGAGGCTGGGTAGGTGAACTAGTCGCCAAGAGGAAAGACGGCTCAATCTTCGATGTCCAGCTGTCAGCAAGCGTGGCTAGAGATAAAGCTGGCAGGCCTATTTGCAGGTTGGGTTCTTTTGTTGACATCACCGAGCACAAGCAGGCGGAAGAAGCGCTAAAAGACTCTGAAGAAAGGTATAGAAGCCTGGTAAACAATATTAAGTTAGGCATACTTAGGTCAACGCCAGGAACCCCGGGAAGGGTCTTGGAAGTAAATCCAGCCTCGAAAGAGATTACCGGCTACCCCCGGGAAGAGTTGCTAAAGATTGATATTTCTAAGTTGTATGTGCATCCAGAAGAAAGAGAAGCCATTCTTGAGGAAATAGCCTTGGCTAGGGGGGCGGTAACAGTGGAACTGCAATGGAGGAAAAAGGATGGAACTGAAATAGCGGTATTGGATAGAGTGATTGCGGTGAGAGATGATACCGGCAAGATTCTATATTTTGATGCCATTATAGAGGATATCACCGAACGCAAGCGAGTAAAGGAGGTGCTCTGGGAGAGTGAGGAACGATTACGCTCCGTAGTACAGACAGCCAAGGATGCCATCAGCATTACTGACAGTCAGGGTAATGTCATCTTGTGGAATAGGGCTGCTGAAGCTATGTTTGGTTACACTAGTGATGAGATAAGTGGCAAATCAGTTAGCATACTTATGCCTGAACGGTTCCACACAATTTTTGAAGATGCATTTAAGAAGACAGTTGCATCAGGAGAAATGCAAAGCAGCGAAGCCGTAGCCGAGAGAGTTGGCCTCAGAAAAGATGGCAGCGAATTCCCGATAGAAATTTCTGATAGCCAATGGCAGACGAAAGACGGAGTCTTCTTTACTTCCATCATGCGTGACATTACCGAGCGCAAGCGGCTGGAGGAAGCACGGATGGAGCAGGCAGCGGCTCAAGCGAGGGCGGAGGAGGTACAGCAGTCACGGCAGCGTATTATAGCTATGCAAGAGTCCCTGCGCAGGGATATTGCTCAGCAGCTTCACGGAACAGTGCAGAATAGGCTTATCGTTCTAATGCACCGACTAGCGGATATCGAGAGAACTTCCCCGTCAGAGCAGATGACCGTGGAGGTAGCTGACCTGCGCCAAAAATTGGAGGAGGTGCTGGAGGGCTATATACGTCCCATCAGCCATCGGCTATTTCCCTCTATTCTGCGCAGGGGGCTTGTCCCGGCATTACAATCTCTGGTAGACCACTTTGAAACGGCCAAATCTATTGATATGGAACTGAGTGAAGAGCTTAAGAGGCAGGAGAGAACCAATCCCAGGTTCATCACAGAACAGGTAAGGCTGGCAGCATACCGTATCGCTGAAGAGGCTCTGGTCAATGCGACTAAGCACGCAAAGGCCAGCAGAATAACTGTAAAGCTGGAACTATCTTCCGAAGGATGGCTTGGCCTCACAGTACGGGACGATGGCCAGGGATTCGATATGGAAAGCGCTTCTGCCGGTCTGGGAAAACTAATGATGCAGGATTATGCTGAAGTGGTGGGGGGTAGCTGTGTGATAAGCAGTGCTCCGGGTAAGGGAACCGAAGTTACGGCTCTAGTTCCTCTTGCAGAGTCTGGAGTAGAGTATCCAGCGAGAGCTTAGATTTTGGAATAAAGGCGAGCGCGCCACCTTCCCTGGCTAATTTTTCATAGATACGCTCCTCAGAAGTGCTGATAAGTATTACTTTGACGTCGGGTAAGTGGCGGTGAACGTATCGGGTCACTTCCAGACCATCCGGTTCAGGCATATATATGTCTGCTATTACCACGTCCGGCTTTGTTGATGAGATGAGGTTAATGGCTTCCGCGCCGTCATAAGCCTGTCCCAGTACCTCGAAGTCCTCGCTTTTATCCAGCAGCGAACGCAGCCAGTCGCTAAAGTCAGACTCATCATCAGCCACGATAACTCGATACACCAAGTGTTGCTCCTTCACTGAAGGTATCTATTCTTATAGAATATATTCGTCTTTATGAAAAGAATACAGTACTGCTGGGGTAAATAATATAGTGCTAGCCTGATGATTCTTAACCGTATAACTAGTATTTCTGAGAGGATTCCAGGTAAAGAAGGGTAGCCTTAACCCGGGCATGAATTTCCGGCTCGTTGGAAAGATTTAGCTCCTGATAGATGGAGTTAATGTAAGTCTCCACTGTTTTTTCTGACAGTATTAGCCGTTGGGCTATTACAGCATTGTTATGGCCCTCGGCTATCAATTCAAGTACTTCCTGTTGTCTGGGAGTCAGTCGGGCCACTGCTGAGTTCTGCCGGGGACGCAGGTTTGCCAGCACCGCAGGGTCCAGAACCACCATACCTATCTTACTACCTTGGATGGCACGTATGAGTTCTGCCAGATCCGGCACTGTCTGTTTTAGGAGGTATGCCCACCCCCGGATGTCTTCAAGAGGCAAACTTGTCACATAGTGCCGGTCACTGTGTGAAGAGAGGATAACAACACCGGTCTCCGGCATTTCTCTCTTGATTATCAGTGCTGCCTCGATACCGTCCATCTCGCCCGGGAGTTCAATGTCCATAAGTACTACATCGGGTCTGGTCTCTCTGGCAAGTTGAACCGATTTCTCGCCATCCTCCGCCGTGCCGACTACTTTAATCTTCGGCTCAGCAGCTAAAGCGCGAAGTAATAATTCCCGAAAGAGGGGCTCATCCTCAGTGATGGTTACTCTCGTCGTTTCCGTGTGCATTCTCGCATCCCGATATCTTTTCTGTCTCCTGACTGGGTCCTGGCAATCTTCTTATGTTCTTCACTAAATTATCTCACGCGCTGTTGCTTTTGTCCATGCCGTGTTACCCCTATACCAGATATCACGCTGCCTCTTGAGAAGATATCATAGTAGCACTATACCCTGCGATGGCTCTCTGTCTTAACATGAAATTAGATAAGACACCGTGCAAGTACTTGAGATATGGAAGACGCCAAAGTACTACGATGTAAAACCGCTCTAATAGGGGATTGGCTTTAATTTGTATAGATTGGGGAATGGTATTTGTCGAATAAAGAGCTAGGTGACTTCCTACTCCAACAGTGTAAGGAGAGGGGGTTATCGCTCCGCAGCTTATCCATAAAATCCGGTCTCAGCCCAGGGACTGTTCACAATATCATCAAGAGAAAATACCAGCCGACCCTATTTTCGCTGAATCAGCTGGCAGACTATCTTGGTGTCAAGCGAGAATATCTGTGGCAGCTAGCTGGTCTGCTCGAGGATATGGACTACGATACTAAGGCTACATTTGGTGACCCCCAACTGAGGTCTCACTTTGCCCGGATTGATAAGCTACCTGAACCAGCAAGAAATCTGACAATTAGCATTATTAAGGCGGTAATAATCTACCTTGAGACCACTTGATGCGGACTCAGGCGACAAAGAGCCGCCAGAATCAAAATCTAAGCAGTCAAAAATGAAGGAGCAAAAGGTTTCACACCCTGGTATGAAGACCGTCATATAACTGGCGGAAGGAGGATAGAACCGATGGCTACAACCATGTTGATTCCAAAGGTTGTTACGAACCTTCAGGTGAATGACGGATTTGAAAAGTTCCGGCACTTCTCAGTTGATGAGCTGGTGACATCACGGCCTTGTGAAAGAAAGCCTGTCACTGTTTGGGAAGTTGCCGCCAAAATAGAGAATAATGATGTCGGATAAGCATCAGCTCTTCTGGAAAAGCTGACTGCCGATGGTACCCTGGCCAGGTTTAAGGTGGGTTTCAGCCACTACTACGCTCCGCCGAAGGTGGCCTTAACCGGGGGTGAGCCTACTTTACCAACTGTTGTATCGGATTCGCTGAAGAACTTGCTTCTAGCTTTTCGATTGCCCTTCTGGAGGATTTACCAATGGAACCAGCCATAGTTACACTACTTGCCACGTTAGCTACTACCTTTGTTATATGCCTGGCTCTACTGTGTGAATCGTCAGCAAAAATGGGACACATTGAAGACAAAATGTAATGGACACTTTAGGGCTTGCTCTTGCTCCCTGAAGACGGTTAAGTGTCACCTGAAAAAAGGAGCGAGCCTTGATTTAGGAGATTTCAAACCGACCTGGCGCGCTTTCGTGATTACGAGTCGGCAGGAGGTGCGCGCGTTGACGACACTCCACAAGAGGAGTAAACTGAGATTGTAGCACATAAATTAGGCGACAAGAGGCATCATCAGCCCTGCCCCACCTGCGCTTCAAGGTTACCAGAGGATAGCTAAATAGCTAATATGCGGGGGTTACATGAAGAAGCTCGGGGGTACCTTTTTAGTTATTGCTATTGCTGCGGTACTGCTCATAGGTAGTAGTGTTCCTTTTCTCTTCAGCGCCGGTCCAGCGGCTGCCGAGACTGAAAATCCGTATCTAGTCAGGACGTTTGTTGATGATGAAGACGGAAGACAGATAGATGTAATTAATTTTCCCGGACGGCCACCTGAAATCAGGGCAGCGGTAGCCATCGTCCCTGAGCCCCGTGTTCAGATGGGGATTAATACTCTCGGCGAGGTGCCCGCCTTTGATTGGAGCTACGGGTGCTCGGCTACCTCGGCGGCTATGCTATTTGGCTATTATGACCGGACTGGTTACAGCGATATGTATACTGGACCCACCAATGGCGGAGTCTGTCCCCTGTACAATTCCATCTGGGGCCCAGGAATTGGTGGCTCTCCCGGTGAGTGCCCACTGAGCGCCACGCGTGACGGCATAGATGGACGAGCGACGCGGGGGCATGTGGATGACTACTGGATAGAGTATCTCGACCCCGGTCCAGACCCCTGGATTGTTAACGGCTGGACAGAGCATACCCATGAGGACTGCACGGGCGATTTTATGGGGACCAGCCAGTCTGCGTTTGGTAACGTAGATGGCTCCACTATCTTTGGTTTCTATACAGATGGCAGTCCTTGGGTTGACCCTGACCTATCGCCTGATGGAAAACGGGATGGCTGTCACGGTCTGAGACTATTCGCTGAATCGCGCGGTTATAGCGTGGTAACAAACTTTAACCAGTATATACAGGGGCAAGGCTCTGACCCAAGCTTGGGGTTTACTTTTAACGACTTTATGGCGGAAGTTGATGCCGGGCGACCGGTGCTTATTCACGTCGAAGGCCACACCATGCTGGGCTACGGGTACGACACAACAGGCAATATTGTCTATATCCACGATGCTTGGGACCACAGCAATCATGAGATGACCTGGGGTGGGAGCTACTCGGGAAGTCAACACTTCGCGGTTAGTGTGATTCAAGTGGCGGCAATAACGCCTTCGGTAACCACCGGCGATGCCTCCGACATAACCGATAGCTCAGCCACCTTAAACGGCAATCTGGATGACCTGGGCACTGCCTCAACAGTGGATGTCTCCTTCGAGTGGGGAGAAACTACCGCCTATGGCAGTGAAACTACGCCAGAGGTAATGAACACAACCGGCCCATTCAGCTTCAGCCTGCCCAGCCTGTCACCTGATACTACCTATCACTTCAGGGCCAAAGCAGTTGGTGACGGCACCAGCTACGAAGAGGATAAGAGCTTCACCACTGAGCCGGCGCCTAACAATCCACCGAACGCTTCTGCCTCTCCATTATGTGAGGGAGTGACCAACCCGACTGGGGTTACTGACCCAACACCTGAGTTTAGCTGGACATTCTTTGACCCTGATGGCGGCGACACTCAGGGAACCTATCAGATTCTCGTGGCTTCTTCTTCAGCATCTCTCGCTGCCGACAATGGAGATATGTGGGACTCGGGCAAGGTCAGCAGCAGCGCCAGTGAAGTCTCCTATGCAGGCATAACCCTTGTCAAGAACCAGACCTACTACTGGAAGGTAAAGACCTGGGATAATCACGATGCCGAGGGTCCCTATTGTAGTGAGCAGCAGTTTACCATGGGCTTCACCACAGACCACACCTGGACTTTTAACACCGCTGGCTTCTTCCCCAAGCATCTCCCCGACGCCTACACTGGGGAAGTAGTATTGGCCGACCTTGACCTTGCTAGCATTCCAGATGAGGTACAGGGAGTCTGGTGGTGGAACAGCACTGAATGGGTCTTCTGGATACCCGGAATAGGCGGCGAGCTGATGACTCTCAAAGGAGGTCTAGAAGCTGACTACAGCATCCTCGTCAGTGGCGCCTGCGACTGGACTATCCCATTGCCATAAGATAGCTGATAAGGTGAACCAATCAGCTCGCTTTCTTCCCTTAGACTTCGGCAAGGGGCAAGGGTAATCTACGGCTAGGTGTTGAACTGCCACCAGCTGTAGGCTCCCCTGATCAAGCAGCGGTCGCAGAGTGCAAGAAATTGGGCAAGCGGGTGGTCGATGTGGCTGGAAAGCTCGCCTGAGGGAAGCAAAGCCTCGGGGTAGAGACGGTTCAGTAGCAGCCGAGCAACCAAGCATGCCAAACAGTGCAATAGCAGCTCATGCAGGATCGATGCTGCTCTTTGAGTTTGCGTGCATTGCAGGTTGAACAAGAGTTCGACCTCTTTTTATTGTTGCACATTAGCTTGTTTTGTGCAGACGCAGAGATAAAAAAAGAGGGTCGAGATGAAGGGCTCGACCCTCTGATTACTTAGTTGACCACTAGAACTCAAACAGTGCTGGCTGCTCAGTCTTCCTCTCGGCTGCCTCTTCCTCCTTTCTCTGCCTTCTCTCAGTTCGCTCCCGGTCAAGCCTTGCCTGGGTCCGCTTCTGGTAGAGCCACTCCTTGAGCCGATTGAGGTCGCTCATCTGGTCATCGCTGAGCGAGTCCACACCGATATCGCTAGGGATTTCACTCTTACGCCATCGGCGGTAGGTTTTGCCAGCAATGTAAAGGTAGATTTGCCCCCAGTCGTGGTCCATCGGCTGAGTCAACGCAGCCGTGTACAGATAAGCACAGGCTTCGGCATCGGTACCAGTCATCTCCTCTCCTTTGAGTGCCCTCATATTCATCTCCAGTCTCTCCAGGGTAATGGCGTTCTTTAGCCACTCGGGAAGGGTATCTCCCCAGCCCCCAGGGAAGACGATGATAGGGTCGGTAAAGACACCCACGATGTCGGAGATGCCCTTCTCAATTGATTGAGCCATATTCAGTTGTCACCTCCTTGCTAGTTTCCTGAGCATATAGACGGCAAACATTGAACCAGTGAGCGTGCCCCCGGCAACCTGCATAGCAACCGAGTTTTGGGTGTATCCGAAGAAATACAATCCCAGCCCGATGAATGCAACAAAGAGCATCAGTTTGTATGTCATATGTCTCACCTCCTTTCCTCTTGATTTTGGGTATAGTTACCCTTTCGGATTCGCTTAAATCAAGCTAGCCGATTAGATTAGCGATTGCTGGCTACCGTATTTAGCCTGTTCCTGCTCCGCCTCTATCGCTCCGTCAGGGATGTCACGGCGGACAGATTCAATCCTGTCCTTGATGCAGTCAATTCGGTTAATCTCCTCAACCAGACCGATGAGGCGATGGTCAATATATTGAGGCAGGTTAGGGATATTACGAGCCTTGTTAGCCTTCTTCCGAGCTTCAGCAAAGAATTGGTCGGCTAGCGAGATTTGAGCCTCAACATCATCCATAGCCGCACTCACCTTGACCGCACTCCACTTGATAGCCATATTTCACCTCCTTTCCGGGCATTTTTGACTTTGGCTATAGAGAGGTAACCAGGACACTTTGGAGAACATCGGTGGCTGTGCCCTTTAAGACACCCTCTACAAAGCCAGTAGCACTTTCTGGTGTTTTTACACGGGTAAACTATGTCCATATCTCTCCCCTCTAGCCACAAAAAGGGGGTTACACTCCCACGCTGGGGGAGCATAACCCCCTGAAAAAAGCAAAAAAGCGGGGTCATCCCCCGCTCTTTTGCGTGGCTGTTCATTTCGGGCTATAGCGTTCTACTAGGTTTTAATTGGCTCTTTGGCTCGGCTACGCTTTACCTTTACAGGCTCGGCTACTGGTTCGGTAGGCTCAGCTTGCTCTTGTGTCGGCTCTTGGCTAGTCTCGGCTTGCTCGGCTACTGGTTCGGCTACCGCTTCCCCTTCAGAGGGGGAAGGGGTAGGCTCGGCTTGTTTAGCTTCTCTATCCCGTCTAACTTGCGCATTAGCCTCATTGGTTAGCATTGGCATAACTACCACTTGATAACCGTTTTGGTTAAAGAGCATTGGTGAGTAGGCATTGGTGAGCTTAAACTCTACCATACCGCCACAAGCCTTTAAGACACTAGCCAAATAGCTACCGTCTATCCTTACCTTGCCTTGACCATTGGTATCGGCTACTAGCTCGGCTTGACCTTTGTCGTCGGGATTAGCCATAACTATCTTACCGTCGCCAATGCTTAGGTCAATAGGATAGTCTTTGGGATTATCCGACAACGCTTTGAGTGAGTTAACAGCCTTGATTGCCTCTACGGTATCAAAAGAGGCAATGGTGTTAAACTCGGTAGGTATCAACTTTTGGTAGTCGGGATAATCACCATTGACGCCTTGCCACTTATAACGAGCTAACTCGGTGTCTATAATGAGGCTATAACCGCCAATAGTATCACCGCCTGCCTCAAAGCTAACCCTAACCCGTTTTGCCTTGCGTAGGGCGTTAGCAATACCTTTGAGGTTGTCTCGGTTAATCAAGGCTTGTCCTTCACCATCAGCATAATCAAGGCTAACTACTGCTAGCCTAAAGCCATCAGCACCGACAAGAGTTAATTTACCGTCTTTTACCACAAAGTTGACACAGGCTAAAACTGGTCGGTTGTCATCTTTTGAGGTAAACGGTAATACTCTATTAAGTGCCTCGGCTAGCTCAATAGCTCCGACATTAGGCGTTACGGTATTAGACGGACTAACCCTAACCTCACACAGCGTCATAGGCGTTTTGTCGCCTATCCAGTCGCTATCGGTTATGGTGCTGGTATTAGCTCCACAGATAACTTTAAGCCTCTTATCGGTAGCCTGCGACCCGCTAGCACTACCGTTAGACGGTATAACCTTGACTACATTACTACCGCCTAAAGCCTTTAGGTATCCGAGTAAGCCTTTACGCCCTATGGTCAAGTCCATTAGCACTACTCTATCGGCTATTGCTCTTGATAGAGCATTTACCAGCATAGCCTTGTGAGCAACAAAGCCCTCACCTGAACGCTTGCCCTCAATATTCAGTTGTTCTATTAGAACACCCCCTTTTGGCTATCCGATAGTGGGCAAGTCTATCGGCTTTGCCTAGTAGTAAGTTGACCGATTATCTGCGACCCGCTAGCATAATCGGTGCTTCTACTATATATAGGACATTTTAGGGGGCGTTTTGTCTCACTAAAAATAGGCTTTTTTGTTCCCTTTGCCTAAATCGGCTCAAATAGCACCATTCTCTGTGGTCAAGCGGTATCCCGTATAGCCTCTTACGGACAATGTTCACTAGCCTGTCGGGGAAGCCTAACTCCCACACACTACGGTCAAGCCAAGCCTCAAGGTCAATTGCCTTGTCGTCGGCTAGAGTGTCTATTAGCTCCGTAGTGTTGCCTTCACCGTCAGCTATAATCGTATTGAGACTTATAACCCTACCGTTACGGTATTCGGCTCGCCAATACTTTTTACACTCATAAGAGGCTATCCGTAGCATAGCTAACTCGGATAACTCACCGCCACCATTACCGTCTAGCCTGATTTGGACATTGGCAAGGCTTACAATTATATTGTGGTTTAAGTCGCCTCTATCTTGACGCTTTGCTTTGTGTTGAAATTTTTCAGCTATTGCGATATACTTGCTCCAGTCTAGCATTGTGCGGTTTACCTGCCTTTCGCTAGATTTGCTCTAGCTAGGTTGCTTCTGGCTAGGGCATTTCATTTGCCCAGACTGGGCAAGCGTCCAGATTTGGCTTCTAGTGGCTCTATTAAGTTGTTAACGTGCTTTGTTTTCTAGCTTCATTATTAAACAAAATAGGCTTTTGTTATATGTGAGGAAGCAATTGCATCCTCCCCCCTCCTACCTATATGAAAGAGACCTTTTCTTGGACAATAAAAAGCCCCCCATAAGGGGGCTTTCCGTGGAACGGGAATTGTGGAGATAATATGAAGCTCTGAAATATAAATCTAGGGGTTCGTTTTGGGGCATTGAATGATTTTTTATCTATGCCCTGATATATGAACGGTTTTTGGCGCTTCTCTGTGCTCTGGAGTAATGGTAAAGAGTCATTATAGGATCTGATATTTCAGCCGCGGACGCCTTCTTACCGGCATCGGTGAGTCGATAGTACACCCTGGGAGGTGCCGGCGGATAGTCATCCTGAATAGCCGATGGCTCAGTCTTGCCTGTCTCTTCAACCCACCCCAAGCGCTTCAAATGGCCGAAATACCGGGTAAAGCTGGAATATCTCATCTTAAGCAGCTTATAGGGGATACGACTCAAGTAATACTCTAATCGCGCCGCATACTCTTCTTCAGTGTAGG
>Ga0307432_1000906_pt1 | contig 20069 bp, 15 predicted proteins | sample SalMarWE160150MG_FD_202158 | JGI IMG/M metagenome (GOLD analysis project Ga0307432, IMG submission 202158) | Salt marsh sediment microbial communities from the Plum Island Ecosystem LTER, Massachusetts, United States - WE1603-150 | ecosystem: Environmental > Aquatic > Marine > Intertidal zone >...
AAACTTTCCGTAGCAGCGTTATAAAAAGCCAATTCCTCAGCCGGCATGGTAAATGTAACCGTTTTTGTTTGACCCGATTGTAAGTTAATCCTTTCGAACCTTTTTAACTCTTTAACAGGCCTTCTTACAGTTGCAGCAACATCATGAACATATAATTGAACAACCTCATCGCCTTCACGCCCACCAACATTTTGCACATCTAAACTAATATTAGCTGTTCCCGCAGTGGTTATTAAGTTCGGCTCTATTTGAAGATTGCTATAGCTAAATTCCGTATAGCTCAAACCGTGACCGAATGGATATAGGGGCTCGCCTTCAAAGTACATATATGTCCTGTTTGCATCAATGACATTGTAATCATCAAAGCCCGGCAATTGCTCGACTGTTGCATAGTATGTCATAGGCAGTTTGCCGCCTGGATTGTAATCACCAAACAAAATGTCGGCGATTGCAGTACCACCTGCCTGGCCGGGATACCACGCCTCAAGAATTGCCGGTACATTCGCTTGAGTCCAGTTGACAGCTACCGGTGACCCATTAACCAACACAACTATTGTATTTGGATTCACATTGTAAACTGCCTGGATTAAATCTTCCTGAAGGCCGGGTAAATCTACATCAGAACGGTCAAATCCTTCATTTGCTACGGTCAGGTCGGTGCCCACAACCACGATTGCTATATCAGAACTTGAAGCAAGATTGACCGCATCAGCAATACCACCACTTGAATAATCCCATTGCAAACGCGCCTCAGCATGAAGCGTATTATCATAGAACTCCATTACGATATCATACTCCTGACCGGATTGAAGCTCCTTAAAAACAGAATACGTACCCGTCGCATGGTCGTACCACTGGCTAATCAGCAATTCATCATCCAGATAAAAGCGAGCACCGTCATCCGTAGTCACCGCTAATTCATAGGTTTTGGTTTCGGGTGGCACTAACTTGCCCGTCCAGCGAACTGAAAATTCGTCGGCGTTGATAGCCGGGTCCGGCGAATCCTCGCCCCAATTGAAATTAACCTGGCTGTCAATCCTGACTAATGCCGGTGAGCCAGATAGATTCTTATTGTTGAAATATTCGCCCTTTAGGCCGTTCTCTCCTGGCGAGCCAGCCGGTATCAGGTACTCAGACGGAATAGCTACAACTTGCAATTCTCCTTGAATTTCGCAGCCCTGGGCATAAGAAACCGTAATACCCTGGCCAGCTACCTTGTCTTGTATGCCTTCAAGCGGGTTCACCTGGATATTAGGCGTGCCGCTATAACCACCGAATACACAGCGGTCTGCATTTGGTCCAATAATAGCAATGGAATTTATATCATTTATATCTAAGGGTAATATGCCGTTATTTTTCAATAAGACCATTGATTTAAGTGCCGTTGTTAACGCAAGGTCTCTATGCTCCTGGCAATCAAGTCGTGAAGACGGTATAGAGGTGTATGGAACCAACTGCGGCGGGTCAAACTCACCCAGCCGAAACCTCGCCGTAAACAATCGAGTAACCGCTAAATCAATGTCGGCTTCTGAAAGTAATCCTTGTGGAATTGCCTGTGCTAAACTGTTTTGATAAACGCTGCCGCAGTTAAGGTCACAGCCGGACAGAACACCCAACGCTGCCGCTTCCTCCGCAGTCGGAACATAATGGTGGTTAGCGTAAATATCGCTAATTGCACCGCAGTCGGAGACTACATATCCGTTAAAGCCCCATTCATATCGAAGCACCTCAGTCAAAAGCATATAATTACCACAGCATGGTACACCATTTAGCGCATTATAAGCACCCATAACCGATTGTGCCCCAGCTTCCATAATACAGGCCTTAAAACCGGGCATATAGTATTCTCTCAGGTCCCTGTCGCCGACATTCGATGAGCTGCTATGGCGGTTATATTCGGTATTGTTAGCTATAAAATGTTTAGGAGTTGATACCGTCTTCAAGTAAACAGGGTCGTCACCCTGCATACCGATTACAAAGGCCACCCCTGTCCGCGAGACCAGATATGGGTCTTCTCCATAAGTTTCCTCGTTTCTTCCCCATCTTGGGTCTCTTGCTATATTGATAGTTGGGCTCCAGTATGTCAGGCCTTTACCAGTGGTATTACTCTTAACCCTCGCCTCATCTGAAATGGCAGTAGTTACCTGGTGTATTAAGTTTGGGTCCCAGGTACTGGCCAATGCTATTGCCTGCGGAAACACTGTACAGCCAGATGACATTACACCATGCAGGGCTTCGCTCCACCACCCGTAGGCCGGCACTCCCAAACGAGCAATTGCCGGTGAGTCGCTTCCCATCTGCGATATTTTTTCTTGAAGTGTCATCAATGATACCAATTCTGCAGCTCTTCCAGCGAAATTCCCTGCTTCCAGAACGATAATTGTCACGTCATCACTTGTAGATAATTCACTATCATCAGCTGTAATCCGAAGAACATAAGTACCGGCCTCATAAAAGGTAGCGTTAGTATCTTCAGCGGATTCATTATCGAACGTAACCGCATTCGGCCCATTTATTGCCTCCCACAAAACCGTTACCGTCCCCGGTGGACACGGCAGACCATCGTCAATAACAATGCCGTTCAGATACACCTCCACGCTGTTAGCATCCCCCTGCGTGCCAACCGTCCGGTCATTGCCTGCATAAACCTTCGGCGGCAGATTAATGTATCTCAGCCAATTGTCAACCAATAGTGATAAATCAATCCAGTTAACCCAACCATCCTCATAGATGTCACCTGCTAATTGTGCTCCTTGCATCCACCAATTTTCAGCTAATAACGAAAAATCATTAAAATCAATCTTGCAGTCAAAATTAATATCACCGTCTAACAAAGCTCCACCGCAGGGCAAAATAAAGGATGCACCGCCGAGGTCTCTAAGCTGGGCGATTTCATTGGGATTTAATGCGTGGTCGAAGATGGCCACGTCGTCAATCAAACCGTCCCAGTAACGCCCTGTTGTTTCCGAGTTTTCACCTATACAAACATTGTAGCTATTCGTAGGTATCCCATCAGTACAGACTTTATCTGCATCAAGCACACCGTCGACATATAACCGAATCATTCCGCCATCATACGTTCCACAGACGTGATGCCATTCGCCGGCGAGCACTTCGACACTTCCACTGACAAGATTCACCCAGGGAGAACCACAAATAGCAAAGTGAAACCTATATTCGCTTTCGTCGGTGGAAAGTCTCCAGGCGGTGTTACCTTTGGCGACGATAGCCGTCCAGTCACCAGAAACCGTATTGATATTTACCCAGGCCGAGACAGTAATCTCATCAGTGATATCAAATACCGAATCATTCCCGCAGTCCACATAGTCGCCGGCCCCATCCAGAGCAATCGCTTGACCAAATACGCCGCCAACATAGCAGGGGTCGCCGCATTCGCTGCCGTGGTTAGAACCGAAGCTGTCAATCGCATTGCCATCAAGCTCGTATAATGCTACAAGAGCTGCATCCACTGGAGCTATTACCAGAGCTATCCATAAAATAAAACAAAATGGAAAGACACATCTGCGTAACATATTATTCCTCCATAAACTTGGTTATCTACATACCTATTATACCAGATAATTCCCCTATTTTTAAGAAATAATACCTAAATTATTGCTGGATCGCTAATATATTGAATTAGAGTAATTTCAATGAGTTGAGATTGCCTGCGTGGCTCAGCTTGGTTTTCGTGAAATGCCAAACAATGATTTGAAATAATTCTTTATCCAGCTGAAGTGCAGAACGATATGCACCACAATCAGAACCGCAAATACAACCGCCAGATAAAAATGGATATCGCCCCATTCGTGCCGGCTCATCGACCAAAAGGTTTTTATATGTTCTCTTCCAAGACCTTCGTGCAGCTGCCGCCCACGCCCACCGGTGCCGGGCGGCAATGTGAACTTGATAATAAAGCCGGCAAAAGCCAAACCAACAAAAACAACAAAGCTAACCAAATCAACGATAAAATTTAACGTAGTGCGTTTCATAATCTCAGGCCCCATGCAAAACATACAATACTTCATTGTTTGCCAACAATACTACCAGCACATTCTTATATAAATTTTATCCCTCGTCAACTAAATCAGAAATATGGAGTAAAAAAGCTTGTTTTGGTGAGATAATTAAGGTATATAATTGATTTATCACAAATTAATAATGGAGATAGAAAATGATGTCATCGATAATTGGTTCTCTTGATTGGTGGAACTATGAGCTCATCAAAGGAAATGCAATTTGGCGATTTGGCCTTGTTTTGTTAATTATCCTGGCAACACTGGCCATAGGCAGGATAGTCCAATATATCATCAATAGCTATGCCCTGCGGCTGGCACAAAAAAGAGGCGAAAGCCCTCTAACGCTATTGCTCAAGTCTCTGGCCAATCCAATCTATGTAGCCATATTTGCAGCTGGCACATCCTTCGCCAAAGCCCCTTTATTTTTTGATGATGAAACCGGAGTTCGAACTGCCCTAAGCAGTGGTTGGACAACAATCGCTCGAGTGATAGGGGCTATCGCCGTCGCTTACGCCCTTTATCGCCTCGTCGATGTAATTGAGTATTATCTAAATCGCCTCGTCGGCAAAACGGAGACGAAACTCGACGATATGCTGGTGCCTATAGTCCGCAAGGCCCTGCGGATAACAATAGCAATTGTCGCCGTTCTTCTTATAAGCGAAAATATCTTAGGAGCAAATGTTAAGTCACTTTTGCTCAGTGCCGGTGTCGGCGGTATTGCTATCGCTTTGGCAGCCAAGGATACCATTGCGAACTTTTTCGGCTCTATAACTATCTTTACCGACCGGCCGTTTCAAATGGGTGAGCTTGTAAAGATTGGTGAGCATTTAGGGCCGGTCGAGGAAGTCGGCTTTAGAAGCACACGTTTGCGAACGCTTTATGGACATCTCGTTACCATACCAAACAGCGTAATAGCAAATTCGGCCGTTGAAAACTTAGGAAAACGTCCTTTTATTCGCAGGACTTCTAATATCACCATAACTTACGATTCAGGCCATAACAAAACCAAAAGAGCAGTCGAAATTGTAAAAGAGGTCCTTGACAATGTGCCGGAGGTAAATACCGACCACGATAAGCTGCCGAGGGTCTATTTCAGCGATTTTAATGATTGGTCGTTGAATATTTATATGAGTTACTGGGTCAATCCGGCTGATTACTGGCTGTACCACGAGGTCAATCAGCGTGTCAACTTAGAGATTATGAAGCGATTTGAAGCTGAGAAAATCGAGTTTGCCTTCCCCACACAAACGCTTCACTTAAAGAAGGACTGAAACGACATACGTTGTGAATGGCGAGAGATGTAAAAAAAACGGCTGTGCGGATAATATCCACGCAGCCACAGATTTGATTTACTTGTAGATTTACCCTATTAGAAAGAATACCCCGTTCTTCCCTGCTTCGCCAAAGCCTGCCGCGACGAACACTGGCACGGCGGGCTACGCGGCGGCGAGTGGGCGGGGTAAACAATACGTACAACAAGGGTGGGGGCTAAAGCCCCACCCGAGCTTTCTAACGGGGTTTACTCCTTGTTGCGTTCAATCCAGAGCGTTGGCTTCTTGGGTGTTGTGAATTCGGTATCTCTGAGTTGTTCCTGCTCACTTGGTGAAAGAGTCGGCTCAATAATAATCCTTGGTGTTATGAAAATAAGCAGCTCGGTGGTCTCTACGGATTCGGTTTCAGACTGGAATAATCCTCCCAAAAGTGGTATATCGCCGAATATTGGTACTTTCCAGGTATCTAGCGTGGTTTCGTTTTTGCGAAGCCCGCCCAACACAACAGTCTGCTTGTCTTTTACCAGTGCTATTGTATCAACTTTACGGGTATCAACAGTCGGCGGTGTAGTGGTGCCTACTTGAACACCAAATTCCGGCTGGATGTGGAGTCTTACCATACCTTCCCTTGTAACATGCGGGGTAACTACAAGCTTAACTCCAATCTCTTTAAATTCATACCCGCTCATACTCCCGCCTTGTTCGGTCTGGCTTACCTCTAAGTAGGGAATTTCGCGTATGATTTCGAAAGTGGCTTCCTCATTATCAAGTACCATAATTCGAGGGTTCGCAAGAAGCTTGGCGAAACCTCGCTCGTGCAGAATGTTAAACGCTATATCTATATCAAGTGCATCGTTGAGAAGACCAAGGCGTATAGAACCACCCGTCAGCTCATCATACGAGCCAGCCATAAAGGGTGTACTCGTTCTTCTGGTAGTCCCTCTGACGCCAGCTGACGCGCTCGTATCGCCGGGCTTAGCATCCATACCTACACCATAGCTTGTGCTGTCAGGTATCAGGACACCAGTGTAAGTGCCCGTATCAGGATCGATAGTCTCGCGCTCGGTACTATTGCGACCTGCATTCCACTCTATCCCTAAATCGAAGTCTTCGTTGGTGGTTACGTCGTAGATTCTTACCTCGACAAGTATCTGGGGCGTCATGCGATCAATCTCCTCGATAAATTCATCTATGGCCTTAATATGGCTTTCAGTATCGGTGACGATTATATTGCTTGTGCCGGGATTGGAAGATAAATAACCTTGCTTTGAAATGAACCTCTTTAAGGCCTTCTCCACTTCTTTGACATCTGCGTACGTAATCCGATAAATTCTGCTGATAACCCTTTCAGCTACCTGGGTAATTTCATCAGCCGGTGCCACTCTTATCATGTTCTTATCTGCTACATACCTATAGCCGTGTGCTGCGAGAATATTGTCCAGCGCTTCCTTCAGCGGCACATCGGTGAGCTTAACTGTTACATTGCCTGTAACCGATGGGCTTTTAACAATGTCAACGTCTGCCTGGTCGGCCATCAGCATTAACGCATCCTCGATAGCGGTGTTCCTGAACTCGACACTTATTAGTCTTTGCATCCGCTCCTTAAGAGGCGAAATCTCTACTTTCTCTGGTTCCGTTGGTGGTTCTGCTGCCGGTTCTACCGCTGGTTCTACTGCCGGTTCTACCGCTGGTTCCACTGCCGGTTCCGCTCCAATTTCAGCTATGGTGATAGCGCAGGTCAGGCTAACAAATACAAGTAGTAGCAAAAGCTTTAATCGGTTAAATTTGCTTATAAAATTTTTCATAGTATTTCCTTTTCTTAATTAGTAATTGGTTACTGGTTATTGGTAATCACCATTTAACCACTTTATCTTTGAACCTTTTGGGTCCATCTTTTATCGTTCATTTCGAATTCAACGCTGTCTTGGTTTATTTTTGTAACACTTGCGCCTGCTATTGCGTCACCCTCATGCACTATTTGTGTACCAATAACCGCAGCAGGATTGTCCTTGCTGTGCACGATACCTTTTACGATTAGGGTTCTTCCGTTTTCTAATGTACCAGTTCCCGCAACAGCCGTCGCCAAAGATGGTTGCATAGGGTCGCGAAGCGTTGTTGGATACGGTTCCGGAATCTGCCAAACAATTTCACCTTTAGAGCCGACAGCAACCTTGGTCGGCTCTCCTGCCTTGGGCTCGGATACATTAGGTCTTCTGAAGAGCGGCATAAGCACATAAATTAAGGCGATAAAGAGAATCGGCACCAATATCAACATCACTTTTTGCCTTGTGGATCTGGCGCCCGACTTCGGTGTGAAGAGCTTATTTTTTATCTTCTGCCAGGTCTTCTGCCAGCGGGATTCGCCGGTTGTCTTCACCGCAGCAGCTTTCGCTACTGGTCCCTTGGGGAGACTATGTTTTTCTGTGGGGGTTGTCTGCGGAACGCCAGACCCTGGAGCTATCGGCCTCGCAGGGCCTTGCTCTGCCCGCTCCGGTGCAGCCGCACCTGAAGGCCGCTCTTGCCTACCCGGAACCGGAACACCATCGAAGATTGATGATATCTCCTTGTGCAGTCCTGCCTTACGCTTTTTCTTGTGTTCATTGTCTTGCATTTATTATCTCCTCAGCTAAAGCCTTGTACTCGGCAGCTCCTTTGCTTTCAGGGGCGTAAGTGATAACCGACTCGCCGGCACTCGGCGCTTCCGCCAGCTTTACCGTTCTGTGAATAACCGTATCGAACACCAAATCGCCGAAAAACTCTCTCATTTGCTGTTGTATTTGCTTGCTCAACCTCGTCCTGCTTTCGACGAAAGTCAACAATAGGCCCAGGATTTTTACATCGCAAGGGTGGAAACGCTCTCGGATGATGTTGACGGTCTGCAGTAATTGTTTTAGTCCTTCCATAGCATAGTAATGAACTTGTACAGGCACGATAACACCGGTGCTTGCAACAAGTGCATTGAGCGTCAAAAGACCCAGCGACGGAGGGCAATCAATAACGCACACGTCATATTCGTCCCTTACACTATTGAGCTGCTCGCTCAAGACAAATTCCCTTCCGAATACAAGAGTCAATTCAAGCTCAGCTCCTGCGAGCAAGATATTGCTTGGTGCCAGATTAAGCAATTCGATATTCGTGCTTGTTATGATTTCGGAAATTCTGTTTTGAGTGTTCGTAAGAGTAAGAGCATGATAAATAGTTTTGGTTAGCTTGTCAGGGTCATGGCCCAGACCTAAAGTAGTATGCGCCTGTGGGTCGAGGTCAACTATCAGTACCCTTTTGCCTCTTTTAGCAAGGCCAGTTGCGAGGTTAACTGAAGTAGTTGTTTTGCCACAGCCACCTTTCTGATTCGCTATTGCTATCGTTTTCATATTTTGCCTGTAGTCAGAAGTCAGAAATCAGAAGTCGGAAGTCAGATTTTTCTGTCCTTTGTTCCCTGTCTTCTGTTCCCTGTTTTCTGTCTTCATATTTTGACCTGGTCATTATGAGCTTATCTGCTCGGCCAAAGTTTTGACATTGTTTGTTTGTTCAGTCAAAATCCTGTTACTCAATATCTCTTCTGCCAGAGCTATGTACTCGATAGCACCTTTGCTTCTCGGTGCATAAGTCAGGGCTGGCTCACCTGCGCTTGGGGCTTCAGCCAATCTTGTTGTTTTGTGAATGACCGTGTCGAATACCAAATCCCCAAAGAATTCCCTCATCTGACGTTGCACATCTCTGCTCAAGGATGTACGCTCCACAAAGGTAAGAAGAACACCTAGAATCCTCAATTTGGCGTTGAAACGTTCATTAACGATATCTATTGTCTCAAGTAACTGTCTTAGGCCTTCAATTGCATAATAATGGGTTTGTACTGGTATTATTACATCGTTGCTTGCAACCAGTGCGTTCAGTGTTAACAGACTCAGTGAAGGCGAGCAGTCAATAACGCATATATCGTAATTATTACTTATGGAATCAAGCTGTTGCTGTAGCACATATTCTCTGCCGTAGACTGTTGCCAGTTCAAACTCGACACCGGAAAGCAAGATATTACTCGGAGCCAGATTCAGCCCCTCTACTTTCGTTTTAACTATCGCCTTAGAGATTGGTAATTGTGCTCTTGATATCGGTACTCTGGCATTCGTAAGTGCGTCATAGATGGTTTTATCAAAGCTTTCAGGATTACATCCGAACCCTATGGTCGTATGTGCTTGAGGGTCGAGGTCAATTATCAGGACCTTATTTTGTAAGTTGGCAAAAGCAGTGGCTATGTTCACAGCAGTAGTTGTTTTGCCACAACCGCCTTTTTGATTCGCTATTGCTATTGTTTTCATATCTTTATACCGTAAACTTGTGTTGCCCCTGCTATCTTCCGACAGGAAGACGCGCGCGAGGGGGCGTTTCTATCTGTCCTGTTATTTCTTGACAAAAACCGTCACGCTTAAATTTGCCCGATGCTTCTGGTCTTGCTTATTTCTTGAGCGAGTTACTGTGAACTTATCTACAAAAATAACTGGCCGGTGTCTCTCCAGTGTATTTAGGAAAACAACAAACTGGTTGAACTGGCCGCTGAAGCTGATATCAATGTGATTCTCACCTATGTGGGTACAGTTAGGTATTGATGATACCTCGTTCCGGCCTTTAGCTTTGATACTAAATGAAGCTATTTGCTGCTCGCGGGCTATTTTGCTTATATCGAATGTTAGATTAGCCGAATCCTCGAAATCGACAACAAAACCCTTCGCCTTGTTTTGTAGCTGTTCAATTTGTTCCTTCAATTTGATTTTGGTTTCCTCTTTGGTTGCTTTTAGTGCAGATTGATACTGCTGGTCGCTTTTGGCGAGGGCGCTTTCAATATTTCTTTTGCTTTTGTTCTGTGGCAACAGCACAAGCATATATACAAGGAATAGCAGTATGAAGCAACCTGCCCATATTAAAGCCACTGTCATAAGGTTTTTTTTGTAAATTAGCTTCATGAAAGACCTGCTACATTTCCGGCTTAAAGATGCAATCTATCTCGTAAGAGATAACATCTTTGTTCTCAATCTTGGCAGACTTCTGCGAAACTCTAATGTTTTCGAGCTTCGGACCGAGTAAAGGCGACGACCGAAGACGATTTCGGAACTTCCTAACTGCTTCGCCACAATTGTATCCGTAAACGCTCATTTGCAACGTTCTTACAGGGACAGTGACATCAACCATTTTTTTGGGGTCCTTTTTTTGAGGAACCTTTCTTTTCACAGAACTTTGTTTTGTGGCAAGTCTCTCCAGTACCACTGAGTTTGGCATATTCTCTACCAGTGTTGCCAAAATAGACGACCATTGAGTATGTCTGCCGATAGAGGACTTAACTTCCGACATACAGCTACCGTAAACGATTTTCTCATTCTCGAGCGATTTCTGGAGTTCTATCGCATCCGACAATTTGCCAATCTTTGCTTCATAATTAACTATATCCTGCTTCTTTATGGATATAATGATTTCGTTGCGTAGGTAAAAGCTTAACATTGCTATCGCTATAATAAGTGGCACTGCAAGAGTTACAGAGGCAATAACTATGCCTTCCGGCCTACTCTTTGCCGGAAGCCCTTGTCCCTTTAACAAATCTATCGTGAACATATTATATTGACCTCATAGCTAAGCCGGCTGCTACTGCTAACGCTGGGCCGCTTCTTTGAAGAACATTTTTTTGTAGAATTCCTCGGTGGTCATAGCCAGTATTGCAGCGCATTTTGTCAAATGGGTTCCACAACACCGCTTCTGCCGGCAGCTGGTTATTTAGAATCTGGACAAACCCTTTAGCCAGAGCGAAACCGCCGCAGACGTATATTTTATCAGCAAGGGTTGTTTTTTCTTGAGCCGTGTAATAGCGCAGTGTTTTAGTAACATCGGCAGTTAGTTTCCAACAGGCTCTTTCCAGACTATCGCGAAGCCCTGATTGGTCTGTGGACGAATCCAGCTCCTCCGAGGGGCTGGGCGAATCACCAGCCCCAGCGTCTTCCTCCACATCTGCTTGCCCCCTGCCCCGACTTGCGTCGGGAGACGCAGGGGCAGGCGCAGACAAGTGTGTGTGGGGCTGCTGGTTAAACAAAGCTTTCCTCACATCCTCTATCGACATAGTATTTTCGTCGGCGATTTCTCTTATAATGTCATTACCGGCGTAGGCCACATCGCGGATAAACGGCCAGTTATTGTCGCCTATGATTGCCAGATTTGTGTAAGAGCTTCCAACATTCAAAACAGATGTTGGTCGGCCCGCCTCACGTTTTTCACATGCATTAAAGCAATTTAGAAGTGCTAATCCGTCAACATCTATCAGGACACAATCGAGAGAAGCTTCTTGAAGCTGCCGGAGCTTATTTTTTATTATGGCATTTGTCGCTGCTACCAGAACACCACCTGTTTCGTCTTTGCCGACAGGTATCAACTGATGGTCAACGGTTCCATCCTTTACATTGAAAGGGCAGGACTGTGCGGCTTCGAGCATTACCGCCCCTTCTATCTCTTCCGACTGCAATAAAGGAAACTTAAAGTCTCTCACAGCGACTTGTGGGCCGCATACGCTGCAAACAGCCAGTTTCGTCTGAGTCCTGGCGAACTCGAGACATTCCTGAATTGCCCTGACGGTGCTTATTTCTCTCAGTTCATTGTCATCCTTGCTGAAATCATTGTCACCTTTGCCGGCTGCGATATCTGCGATGGTAGCCGCCGTGACCGCATAGCTGCCATTGTCTTTGTGCAACTGGATTATCTTTACTGTCGATGAGCCAACATCCAGCCCAAAGACCTCGGTTGGTCCAAAATTGAACACTCGTTTCCAATCCATTTCCCTACATCGTCCTAATTTTGTTAAATGTATTTTTGTTTATTAGACGCAGATTGCGCTGATTAACGCAGATATTTAATACTATCTATTTCAGCGTAATCTGCGAAATCAGCGTATAAAAAAACCAATTATCAGTCAGAGGTATTCATCGGCTCAAATATGGGGCTGTATAACTTAGAAATTACAATATGGGCGGCCTAAGACCTATTAGACGTGTTTTTGTGATGAAGTGTCCGATAAATAACGCCGAACTAAAGTGCCTAAAGTGAACTAAAGTGAGCTAAAGTAGAAAAACTATTCATGTCATGCTGAGCGAACTTGTCTTGAGCGGAGTCGAAGGAGCGAAGCATCTGGCCTCCACCCACGTCTGCTTGTGCAGACAAGCGTGGGGGGTGAGATTATTCGTTCGCTGTCCTATGGACTCCTTACGGAGAACACTCTCTCAGACCTGCCCTTGAGCGAAGCGAAGGGATGACAGCTTTGCTGTCACTTTAGGCACTTCACACTTTAGGCATTTTAGTTCACTTCATTATCGATAGTCGTGCCAGCCGGCTGGTGCAGGAACGTATTTGCCCTGCAGCCAGATATCACCCGGTAATATGCCTGAAAGGACTCTTTCATCAAAATAATAATGTTTTAAATAACCATCCTGGCCTATCAATCCGACGACGCCTCGGCAGCATTCCACGATAGTACCCCGGACAATCAAGTAGTCCTGGTTTCCACTTGTTGCCTGTAGTCTGCCACCATAATAAGGAGAATAATAATCAGGTTTACGGGCGACATTTTCAGCACCCCAGCCACCGCCGCCAATCACCATAGCGGCCTCTACCACAGTCTGGTCAGACAAATAACGCAAATGAATTTCGTCTGGGTCAGTGCTTTCCGGATGAGCTACTGGAGCATAAACGTATCCAGATAGCCCCGAAATGTATTCCGGTGGCACAGGACCTGGATAATCATTATTACCTCCATTATACGGGTAATCTTCATTGTACTCGCTATAATCAGACTCATACCTGCTCATCCCTGGGTCAATTACTTTGACTACACCCTGAGCAATCAGACCCAGAATGTTAGGATTGTCCTCGGCAGGCATACCATCGCCACTGCGGGGATAGTGGACGCCGGCATCATCGTAATCAGAGACTTTGATACTATCCGCAATCCAGATATTGCCCGTTGCTACAACCGTAACCGTTCCTTTGACGACCTGGTCGCCGCTACCCAAGGCATTGTGGCCGCCGATAACAACACTGCCATCCACGAATATCTGCCCGCCCGGCTCAGATTCCACTTCACCAAAAACCTGAGAGACGTAGGTATCGTTAATATCTCTGACAATTATCGGCTCTGTCTGCAACCTGACATGGTAGGCATAAATATCGTATCTTTCGTATTCATCGCCCTCACTGCCGGGCTTAATCTTCCAATCCCATGTAGTATTTCTTTGATAACCCCTGACGGTGCAATTGTTGGTTATGCGAACTTTGCCAATACCGGTACCGGCTTCAACAAAGAATTCAAGCTGAACAGCATCGTAATGATTCGGAACCGGCGCATCTCCATTAGGTTTTTGGCTTGTATCATCTGAAAAGTTGTAATCATCGTCTGTGGATGTCCGGAAGCGGTCGACCTTCATTTGCACGGCATCTTCATCTGTTATCCTGCAGTCCGGCTGGTTGAAACAAATACCGTCCTCAAAAAGGTCCATTAGGTTGTCATAGTCACGGGAGTCGTTATATCCGGGCTTGTCGCCGCCGCCACTTCTGTACTTTGATTCGCCCATAGCTACAGGTTGTAAAAACCGCGGGCTGCCCAATATATAAATGTCTCTTAAATCCGTAGGGTCAATGCTCGTCGGGAGTTTATTAATGTGTATGGGCACATCGATTATCTCTCCGTCAGCAAAGTGGACCGGATAAGTGGTGGTACCATCAAGTGGAACTCTACACTTTCCCATATCCCAGCCGCTTATCGCCTGAACAACATACGCATCTACCGTTCTGCTGAATACACCGCTATGGCCGTTGGATATGACCCTGTAAATAGGGCGCTTACGGACAAATGCAAAGAGACCGATTTGATAGTTGCAAGAGCTATTTGGAAAACTTATTGTACCGCTTGTCCCGGACACGTTCTGCTGAAGTGCGCTTAGCATATCCATCTGCTGACCCATCCAGAATACGGCCTTTTCATAGCCCGCCTCAGCAGCTAACATTGCGGCCGCTTCATTTTTCAGTTGAATTGCATGGTGTCTGACACCGGAGGCGATGCCTAACATTCCTATTCCCAAAAGAGTGAAAATAATCAGAAGGACAGCAACCAGAACAAGGATGGAGCCCCGTCTTTGGCTGGCTGGATATTGTTTGATATCGGTCTTCATAATCTTAAAACCCCTTATTACCTTGATACCTCGATGCTCCGCCGATAGGCGTCCTGCAGAGATTCTCGTCAAGCATCCAGTATCCACCTGCGCAGTAGTAAACCCCAAGTCAACTTACGGTTCCATCCGGAAATAGCAACTCACTCCTCCCATCCTTCGGAAGGGCGGGACTCGTCTTAGCGTAGGCGCCGAGCCGTAGCTGGGTTTTTTTTGTGGGAGAAAGCTTGATGGACATACCCTTCTCACCACCTCCTTTAAGCGATAATATACCTGATTGATAGAAAAATGTCAAGAAAATTATGAAATGATGGTGTAAGGGACAGGTTTGAATTTTCATAACCCCTTACAGCACAGGCAGATATCTTGATTTGTCAGGATTGGAATGTGGAGAAGATGATTGGCTTAATCCCCCCACACTTGTCTGCGCCTGCCCCCTGCGTCTTCCAACGCAAGTCGTGGCGGTGGGCAAGCAGACGTGGGGGCGGATTAATGCCTATAGTCGTGCCAGCCGGCTGGAGCAGGAACGTATTTGCCCTGCAGCCAGATATCACCCGGTAAAATGCCTGAAAGGACTCTCTCATCGAAATAATAATGTTTTATATAGCCGTCGCCGCCGTAGTAATAGGAGGATACACGTCCGACAACACCTCGGCAACATTCCACGATAGTGCCCCGGACAGTCAACTCGTCCTGGCTTCCACTGGCTTCCTTTCTCCCTCCATAGTTATTCCATTCGACATTTTCAGCCCCCCAGCCACCGCCGCCTATCACCATAGAGGCCTCTACCACAGTCGGGTCAGACAAATAACGCAAATGAATTTCGTCTGGGTCAGTGCTTTCTGGCCGAGCTACCGGAGCATAAACGTATTCCGACGGCACACTCTCATCCGTAGGCGGACCAGGATAATAATTCGGGTTCCCTTCGTCATAACCGGATATCCCCGGGTCAATCACCTTGATTACGCCCTGAGCAATCAGACCCAGAATGTTAGGATTGTCCTCGTGAGGCATACCATCGCCACTGCGGGGATAGTGGACGCCGGCATCATCGTAATCGGAGACTTTGATACTATCCGCTATCCAGATATTGCCCGTTGCTACAACGGTCATCGTTCCTTTGATGACCTGGTCGCCGTTATGCATGGCATTGTGGCCGCCGATAACAACGTCGCCATCCACGAATATCTGGCCACCCGGCTCCGACTCGACTTCACCAAATGATTGCGTAACGTAGGTATCCTCAATCGCAACCGTGGGCCTTGATTCGTCATCAGCTATGCAGTGATAGGCGTAAATATCGTATCGTTCTGATACCGTTCCATCAGTATCTGGTTTAATCTTAAAATCCAATGTTCTGTTATTAGAGCTCCTCTGATAACCAAGAACTGTGCAATTATTTGTTATGCGAACTTTGCCAACGCCACCATCAACAAAAAACTCCAGCTGAACACCGGGATGATGACATCCTTCGAGTTGTCCGACTATTCGTGCGTTCGCGACTGGCCTTTGGCTTGTATCATCTGAAAAGTTGTAATCATCGTCTGTGGATGTCCGGAAGCGGTTGACCTTCATTTGCACGGTGTTTGAATCTGTTATCCTGCAGTCCGGCTGGTTGAAACAAATACCGTCCTCAAAAAGGCCCATTACGCCGGCATATTTATCATAACCGCCCGTTCTATATCGCGATTCGCCCATAGCTACAGGTTGTAAAAATCGCGGGCTGCCCGATATATAAATGTCTCTGTAATCACCAGGGTCGACGTCAGGTTTAAGCTTGTTAATATGTATGGGCACATCGATTATTTCACCGTCTGCAAAGTTTACCGGATAAGTGTCGGTATCCCCGAATAGAACTCTACACTGGCCCATATCCCAGCCACTCAACGCTTGAAATACATAAACCTCCACTGTCCTGTTGAATACTCCGCTATGGCCGTTGGATATGATTCTGTAAACAGGACGAGAACCGAAAAATGAAAAGAGCTTGATTTGATAGTCGCAAGAGCTGGCTGGAAAACTCAGAGCACCACTCGTCCCGGGAATGCCTTGTTGCAGTGCACTTAGCATATCCATCTGCTGACCCATCCAGAATACTGCCTTTTCATAGCCCGCCTCAGCAGCTAACATTGCGGCCGTTTCATTTTTCAGCTTTGTAGCTTGGTGTCTGACACCGTAAGCAACGGTTAAGATACCGGCTCCCAAAGAAATCAAAATAGCGATGGAAAATATAACCAGAACAAGTACAGAGCCATCTCTCGATTCCCGATTCCCAATTCCCGATTCCCGTCGGGCATCCGGTATCCAGTATCCCTTGTCCGCCGTAGCTTTAGCGAAGGCAGAAGTATCTTGATATCTCTTGATTTTGGCCCCCATAATCTCATAACCCCCAGTAATTGGTAGAAATCAGATGTCAAATTCTGTCTTCTGTCTTCCGTCTTCCGTCTTACTTATCTTGGCCACATATTTCGCATCAATGTAGCTGTCATCACCTTGATACGCTCGCCATCTTCAGGGTCTGTTATGGTAATATTAATCCTGACCGACCCCTGACCTACGCCGCTTATGGTTGTGTGGCTAAAAGCACCCCCATCAACATCAGTGGTAACATTCTTAGCAAGAACGGTGGTTCTGTCAGGAGTATTCTTGAAACCTCCGCCCGCTGGTACTGCCCCAGGTGGATATGGGCCGTAGTCAACCTTCAATTTATCATCGTCAAGATAAAAAAGGGCGTAAGCCGTCGCTTTCTTTGTTACGTCCATCAGGTCTTGAGTGTCTTCCGAATCGAGCTCAACATCCCAGTACCTGAATTCCACCGCATCGCCGGAAACCACTTCCTCTTCATCACCCGAGCTTTCTGGCTGAACAGGTGTAAAAGTGCCGCTGGTTATATCATAGATAGGTGACTCACCAATGGAATAATCAAATGCAAGTCGGTTAGATTTTCTTCCTACACTGCCGAATACGAGCATAACCGCCTCGGCGTCCTGTTTTATTTTCTTGTGGGCGGTATTGTATGTCCACTGCCAGGCTCGATGTCCACTGGTGACGACAACACCAACTGTTAATAACAGTATCAGAGCAATGACCATAGTGACAGATAGCTCGACTAATGTAAACCCCGTTAGAAATCTTGGGTGGGGCCTCAAACCTCGCCATCGCCATGTATTTTTTACCCTGCCAAATGGTGGGTGGAGATTTCTTTCTAATGGGGTAAACCCCGTTAGAAAGAATGACCCGGCTGAGCTCGCCGAAGTCGAAGCTTTTTCTAACGGGGTAAACCCCCGCCGCCCGATGGGTCGAATTTCGAATTTCATACTCTGCCGCATTTCGTACTCCCTGAAGTCAGCCCCGCGTCTTCCTGTCGCCTGCCCCCGCGTCTCCCGACGCGAGACGGGGCGGCGGGGAAGACAAGAGCGGGGCTGTCGTCTGTCGTCAGCCGCCTGTTGCATCAATTCTGACATAAGTAGTCAGAATAACAGATAAAATATTCTCCGACCCATCTGCTTGCTCAAAAGCTCCTACAAATCTGACCGTAACGGAAAGTTCCCTTAGTGCAGTTCCAGTTTCCGGGTCGTAATAATCAGGATCCTCCCCACATCCTTCACCTCTATCTATCCAATAGAGCGTAACCTCCATTGGTACGTTATCAACTGTAATAGAATGCAGCGCAGTCCCTTCACACGCAGTCATACTGCTCGAGAGCTTAGATGAAAAGCCAAGTTCTAAACTATTTGGGTCATAAAATTCCGAGCCGCCGGTACTTTTCCAGTCTTCCAGCAGTAACTGCGCGGTGCGTGTACCGATTATCTGTGCACGTGCTATTCGGGAATGTCTGGCTGCATGGTATTGATAGCTCAATCCGCCTAAAGTGATTATGGCCAAAATGGCCATAGCCACTACTACTTCAGTTAGAGTAAGTGCCGCTGCGAATTTGGGACGATTAAAAATCATACCCCGCCTCCATACTCGCTTTCTAATTGACCTTTGAATATTAGGTGGAACGTTCCTGTACAAACAAAGCAAAGATGCCATTCCCGCGCAACCTGTCCTGAGCACGGTCGAAGGAGCAGGAATCCAGCCGTTTTATCAACGTTTTCTGGACTCCTGCTTACGCAGGAGTGACAGTATGCCTGGTTCATCATTTATTCAAACATCAATAAATGTGAATAAAGGGGGCCTCACGTGCAGGCCCCCCAATACCCATTAGGCCTTTGCTTTTTTTACGGACCCCACGCACCTGTCGCCTTCAGAGTGACCACCTTAGGATTCAAATCGCTGTTCGTAGCCGTGATAGTAAATGTCAACGGGTCTTCTACGAGGTTTGGGTCATAGGTGGAATTACTAACCACAAACATGCCTGGATCGGTGAAGTAAGTACCCGTAAGGTCAGCCTGATGGAATCCTAAGCTCGCAGCATAACCATCATCTACATCGTCACTAAGCGAACCGTTACCCGGCGCCGCATCCTCAGAAGCGCAGTAAGCACGTATCGCTGTTGCGATTGTACCCATAATCGCTCTGCCTTCCGACCACTTGGCGGAATCAATTCGGCCTCGCATAATCGGGATTGCCACCGCTGCAAGGATGCCGACAATCAGAATTACGACCATCAGCTCAATCAATGTAAAACCTTTTCTACCTTTCATTTTGCTTCTCCTAAAAATGTTTTGAAATTAATATTACTTTCTTTGCATCCTTGCCACATTTATCCATACTATCCAGATTTCCTATCTTGACATATTCGGCCAAACCTGTCAAGAACTTTTTATTATTTTTTTTAATATTTTGGACTCCGTTTAATCCTTTTTGCCACAAAGGCACCAAGGCACTAATGCTTAAATATTTAATTTTTAATTTCTTTGTGGCTTTGTGTCTTTGTGGCTAAATTTCTACTTTGCCACTGCCGATATCGAGAAAATCGGCAGATACAGCGCAAGTACTATCACCAATACAATCGCCCCAACCGTTACAATCATTATCGGCTCAAGCAAGGCCATTGCAGCGGTTACGGTAGCATCGACCTTTCGTTCGTAATAATCGCTGGTCCTGTCGAGCACCTTCGGCAGTGAGCCGCTTTCTTCACCGACCTGTATCATTTTAACGACCATATTAGGGAAAAAACCGGCTACGGCCATACCCGAAGCGATATTTGAGCCACTAACAATATGCTCTCTGGTATGTATTACAGCCGACTTTATAATGTCGTTATTGGTCATTGTTGCGAGGATATCAAGCACCTCAAGCACCGAGACACCGGCAATAAGCAGTGTTGCCATCGTCCTGCAAAACATCGCAACAAAGGCCTGACTGAATATCTTGCCGAGCAAAGGTAAACCCAGAGCAATTCTGCTGAATAAATAGTGTCCTTTTCTCGTCTTAGTGTAAGTTAAAGATAGGAAAATAGTTATCAATAATATCGCGCCGATGATGAACGGCAGATTGTAGCGAATCGCATCATATACATTCATAAACCCTTGTGTAAAAGCAGGCAGTTTCCCGCCGATTTGGTCGAATATGACGCGAAATCTCGGAATAATAAAAGCCATTATGAATACCACTATCAGGATGATAAACACGAGCACAAA
>Ga0307432_1000907_pt1 | contig 20065 bp, 17 predicted proteins | sample SalMarWE160150MG_FD_202158 | JGI IMG/M metagenome (GOLD analysis project Ga0307432, IMG submission 202158) | Salt marsh sediment microbial communities from the Plum Island Ecosystem LTER, Massachusetts, United States - WE1603-150 | ecosystem: Environmental > Aquatic > Marine > Intertidal zone >...
AGCGCTCTGAAGTGCCAGAGCATTAATCAGAGTACCCAGCATCCCAGCGTAATCCGCGGTGCTTCGATCCATGCCCGCAGCCTCCGCTGCTGCTCCTCTCCATATGTTCCCTCCGCCGACCACGATTGCAACCTCAACCCTTTCTTTTAACAACTGCTTTATTTGTTCTACAATGCCACAGAGAGTAGGCGGGTCGATGGTAACTCCACTATCTCCCATCATGGCCTCGCCGCTTAGCTTTAGTAGTATGCGTTTATACTTAGAGTTTGCCATCTGATCAATCCTTGCCTAACTCAAAACGGGCAAATCTTCTTACCTTGATGTTCTCCCCAACCCTGGCTATGATATCGTTAATGATGTCCTGGACAGTTCTTTCGGGGTCTCTAATAAAGGATTGGGAGAGGAGGCAAACCTCATCGGGGTCAACCTCGTGAGGGAGTTCGTCTTCATTAAAATCAGCTCTGCTCAAAAAGGACGGATCTGTGGCTGCTACCTGCATCGCCAGGTGGTGGGCTAATTCCTTGAACTCATCGGTATGCGCCACAAAGTCGGTTTCACAATTTACCTCCACCAGAGCACCAATTCGTCCCCCGGTATGAATATAGGTCTCTACCAGTCCCTGTCTTACTTCCCGATGCGCCTTTTTCTCTGCCTTGGCCAGACCTTGCCGCTTGAGTATCTCTACGGCACCATCGATATCGCCCTTCGCTTCTTCGAGTGCCCTTTTGCAGTTCATAATCCCAGCGCCGGTTTTCTCTCGTAGTTCCTTTATCGTTTGGGTAGTCACTATGTTACTCCTCAGCTTCTGGGGCAAAGCTTAGCGATTCTAAGCTCTCAGGCTCCTCTGCCTCCACCGTCTCCATCTCTGCAATCTTTTCTGCCTGTGCCAACTCGTAGGCACTTTTGCCCTCTAGAGCGGCATCGGCCATGCTGGTTATCAGCTTGATCGCTCTCACCGCGTCATCATTTGCCGGGATAGGATGGTCAATCTCGTCGGGGTCACAATTGGTATCGGCGATGGCTACAATGGGAACTCCGGTGCGCCTTGCCTCGGCAACAGCGATCCTGTCCTTCGTCGGGTCTACTATGAATAAAGCTCCGGGGAATCTGGTCATCTCCTTAAAGCCCCCCAGTTGCCGATTGAGACGGGTGATCTCATCTTCTAACTTCAGCGCCTCCCTCTTGGTGAGGTAATTGAATTCGCCCCTCGCTTTGCGATCCTCAAGGCGCACTAAATAGTCGATCCTCGCCTGGATGGTAACGAAGTTGGTAAGCATCCCCCCTAACCAGCGCTGATTCACATAGAACATGCCGCAACGCTTGGCCTCTTCTTCCACTGTCTCCTTAGACTGCTTCTTGGTGCCCACAAAGATTATTGCCTCACCCTTTGCGGCGACATCGCGAATAAAATCGTAGGCCCTATTTAACATGATGGTTGTCTGCTGAAGGTCGATGATGTGGATCCCATTCTTCTCGGTGAAGATATATTTCTTCATTCTAGGGTGCCAGCGCGCCGTCTGGTGACCAAAGTGGGCACCTGCTTCCAGCAGCGCTTTTATGGGAACTATCTCTTTTTCAGTCCTTTCCTCTTCCATACTCCCCCTTATGCGAGTTTAGTGAAAGTATAGCACAGTGGATGGCGCGAGGCAACATGATTGAAAAATTCGCCACTCTGTGCTAAATTTAGATATGGAGGGATCGCATAGTGGTCTAGTGCGGCCGCCTGCTAAGCGGTTACCCTGAGAGATTGGGGTCGTGGGTTCGAATCCCACTCCCTCCGCCATGGAGGTTCGGAGAATTCGCATACCCCTCAATCGGGGGTATATTTTTTCCAGTAAAGGGGAGGCTTCGATGCCCTTCTATCATATGTGGACCATCGGATGCCAAATGAACAAAGCCGACTCACAGCACATTGCCTGCTATCTGGAGCAGATAGGTTATCAGGCTAGCTCAAAGGTAGAGGAGGCTGAGATCATTGTGCTGAATAGCTGTGTTGTGCGCCAAAGCGCCGAGGACCGCGTTATCAATAAGCTCAATGCTCTCAAATCGATAAAAAAAACACATAATCCACTCCTTGTTCTCACCGGCTGCATGGTGGAATCGAATATGGATGACCTGATGTATCGCTTCCCTCAGGTGGACCTCTTTTTCCGGCCACAGGCTTTTTCCGAGTTGGTCCAATTTCTAACAGACCGTCATCTAGCCCCCGATGAACTGGAGCCTGATTCAATTCTTCCCAAGCCGTCGCCCAGCACCTTTGTCCCCATCATTGAGGGCTGCGATAACTTCTGTTCTTACTGCATCGTGCCTTATCGAAGAGGGAGGGAGCGGAGCCGTCCTATGGAGGAGATTATCGGCGAGGTTGCAGAGCTTGCCTCTTGCGGTACGAAGGAGGTCATACTCCTGGGTCAGAAAGTCGATTCCTATGGCCATGACCTACCTGAAAAGCCCGACCTGGCCAAACTCCTGACCGGGCTAAACCGAGTCGACGGTTTGGCTCGGATACGCTTCTTGACCTCTCACCCTAAAGATATGAACGAAAGACTTATTGAAGCGATGGCATACCTTGATAAGGTATGCGAGCACCTGAGCTTGCCCTTTCAGGCAGGGGACGATGAAATCTTGCATACGATGAGGCGAGGCTATACTATAGAGCAATATCGTGCTCTCGTGGATCGTATTCGCTATGCCATTCCTGACATCGCTCTGAGCACAGATGTCATTGTTGGCTTTCCAGGAGAGAGCGAGGAGCAGTTTCACCGGACATTCGATTTGCTGCGTGAGCTCAGATTCGACACTGTTCATGTTGCTGCCTACTCGCCACGCCCGGGGACCATCGCCTCAAGAAAGCTCACCGACGATGTCCCACCTGAGGAGAAGGTGATACGGCGAGAGATTATCGAACAACTTCAGAAAGGCATCGCCACCGAACTCAATGTCCGTCTTATGGGCAGTACCGTAGAGGTCCTAGTGGAAGGGCAAAAAAATGACAAATGGTGGGGTCGCACCAGAGGGGATAAGCTTGTCTTCTTTAAAGATGAAGCCGACTGCCTGGGCCAGATTGTCAAGATAAGAGTCGAGAAAACAGGCCCCTGGTCATTACAGGGGAGTTTGATATACGACCGTCAGAGGGGAGAATTCCCTGATATGACAAAGGCAATCCCCAAAATGCAACCGGGAAATCTCTCCACTCATATAGTTATTTAAGGCCAATAAAATGGATAATCTTAGAGATAGAATTCTCGAGTTGAAGAAATCGCTAAATGCGGTGATTGTGGCCCATAATTACCAGCGGCCCGAGGTGCAGGACATCGCCGATTTTACCGGCGATTCACTGGAGTTGTCACGCAGATGCACCGAGGTCGATGCCGATGTTATCGTGTTCTGCGGAGTCCGTTTTATGGCGGAGAGCGCTGCAATCCTCAACCCAGAACGAACTGTCCTCCTTTCAGAGGCCGACGCTGGCTGCCCTATGGCCGACATGACCGATGCAGACAGCGTCAGGGAGTGGAAGGAGAGGTATCCACAGGCTGCTGTTGTTTGCTATATAAACTCTTCGGCAGCGGTCAAGGCGGAGAGCGATATCTGCTGCACCTCAGCCAACGCGCTCAAGGTAGTGGAATCACTCCCCCAAGACGAAATCCTGTTCATCCCAGACCAGTATCTGGGACACTATGTGTCGACAAAGACCGACAAGCGAATCATTCTGTATCCGGGTTTCTGCCCACCACACCAGCGGCTGAATGTCAGGCATATCCAGCTTGCCAGGGAGCTTCACCCCGATGCTGTGGTCCTGGTGCACCCTGAGTGCTCTGCTGAGGTCATCGCCCAGGCTGATGCTGCGCTGAGCACCTCGCAGATCCTCCGCTTTGCCAAGGAGAGCGATGCCAGGACCTTCCTCATTGGCACCGAGAAAGGGCTCATTTATGGCCTCAGCCAGGAGAATCCAGGGAAGACCTTCCACCTGCTCACGGAGGGATTGCTTTGTCACGATATGAAGAAGACAACACTCGAGAGCGTTGTCAGGACGATGGAGGAACAGCGGAATGTAGTAAAGGTGCCCGAAGAGGTGAGAGTCAGGGCAAAGCTTGCCCTTGATCGCATGCTGGCTGTTTCCTAAAAGGGGCTTTCAAATGAATGAGTATGACTATATCGTGGTTGGCAGCGGCATCGCCGGGCTCTATACCGCACTTCTGGCCAAAGAGCAGGGGAGCGTGCTCATCCTGACCAAGGGCACTATCGATGAGTGTAATACAAAGCATGCTCAGGGTGGGATTGCCGCAGCAATTGGACATGGAGATTCCGCCGAGCTTCACTATCAAGACACTATCGCCGCTGGTGACGGTTTGTGTGACCCTGAAGCGGTGCGCATCCTTGTCGAGGAAGCGCCTGACCGCATAAGCGACCTCATCAATTTCAGTGTTCCCTTCGACACTATAGATGGCGAGATCGCCCTCGCAAGGGAGGCAGCTCACAGCGTTCCCAGGATATTACATGCGGGCGGCGATGCCACTGGCGAGCGTATTGAGGTTACCTTGAGCAACATGGCGAGGCTGGCCAAGATTGGCATCATGGAGCACTTCCTTGCTACAGAGATAACCGTTAAAGACGGTACAGTAAGTGGAATAAGAGCCCTTGATTGTCAGACCGGTAGCGTCGAGGAGTTTGGCTGCAAGTCCGTTATACTCGCCACCGGTGGCATGGGACGTCTTTTTAGATTCACCACAAACCCCGATGTTGCCACTGGCGATGGCATAGCGCTGGCCTACAATGCCGGGGCAGAGATTGCAGATATAGAGTTCTTTCAGTTCCATCCCACGGCGCTGCGCATCCCCGGTATGCCTCCCTTCCTCATCTCCGAGGCGGTAAGGGGTGAGGGGGGCATACTACGCAATGTAGAGGGGCGCCAGTTCATGTTTGACTACAGTTCTGACGGGGAGCTTGCGCCTCGGGACATCGTAGCTCGCGGCATCCTATTTGAGATGAATAAAACGAATAGTAACCACGTCTTCCTCGATGTGACCCATTTGCCGCCGCACAAGGTCTCCGCGCGGTTCCCAAGCATTTATCACTTCTGCCAGGAACATGGCCTGGATATGACCAAGTCCCCTATTCCTGTAGCACCGGCCGCCCACTATATGATGGGCGGTGTAAAGACCAACGCCTGGGGTGAGACTAATATCGCCGGATTGTTCGCTGCTGGAGAGACGGCTTGCACCGGGGTTCATGGCGCCAATAGACTGGCCTCGAACTCGCTTCTGGAGGTGCTGGTCTTTGCCAAGAGGATTGCGCAGAGGTCAAAGGAGGAAGGCTGGCTCTCTGACGCCAGCAAGGGGGAGCACTATTCCCTGAGCGAAAGAAGAGCATCAGGTGCTGTCCCTCCACTAAGCCTGGCAGCGCTTCAATCGTTGATGTGGGACAAGGTGGGTATAGTGCGCTTCGGTGAGGGATTGGAGGAGGCGGCATCGATCCTGGCCTCATGGCAACAGACACTGGAGATGCGCTGCGACCGCCCTTCCTATGAGCTAAGTGGCTTGATCCTGGCAGGCCGCCTGATGGCTGAAGCAGCGCTTGCGAGGAAGGAGAGCCGTGGCGCCCACTTCCGCACCGATTTCCCTGAATCTTCGGATGACTGGCTGCAGCATATCGTTTTCAGGAAGTCAGATTGACGCTTAAAAACGTCATGTCAATAAATTGCGGTAATCAGGCGAGGTCGATCAATGCGAAGCAGCTTAGAAACGTAGCGCGAGGCTTTAGCCTCGCTGAAAGCGTCCCTTAAGGGTCGCGCTACATGAATATAGGTATGAAGCACCATGAATTGCTAAAAATAAAACGAGAAGTCAACATTAGATAGTCTTCATAAACGCGGAAAGGAGCAAAAATGACAAAGGTAGTGGCGATCAACGCCAGTCCCAAGATGACTAAGGGCAATACACACCTCATCCTGGAGCCATTTCTTGACGGGATGAAGGAGATGGGAGCAGAGGTGGAAGTCTTCTACACCAAGAAGCTCAAGATTAAACCATGCCAGGGCGGGTTTATCTGCTGGATTAAGACGCCTGGAAAGTGCTGGCAGAAGGATGACATGCAATGGCTCGTTCCCAAGATAGGTGAGTCAGATATCCTCGTTCTCGCTACACCGGTCTATGTCGATGGTGTATCTGGCCCGATGAAGAATCTGATGGACCGCACGCTCCCCCTAGTACATGGGCCATTCGAGTTGCGCGACGGTCACTGTCGCCACCCGCTGCGCGAGGAATACAAAGCCGGCAAGCTCGTGCTGGTCTCCAATAGCGGATTTTGGGAGATGGATAACTTCGACCCATTGATTGTCCACATGAAGGCATTCTGCAAGAATCTATCTCGCGAATACGCTGGGGCATTGTTGCGGCCTCACGGAGGGGGATTGAGGGCATTCAAGGACCTGGGTGTGCTGATAGATGACGTCTTCGAGGCGGCGAAAGAAGCCGGTCGCCAACTGGTGCGAGACGGAAAGATGTCATCCGAAACCCTGGCGACAGTGAGCCGAGAAATTCTGCCTTTTCAGGTATACTTCGACGCCGCGGTCAAAGGTTTGACACCGGTACAAGAAGACGTTAAGGCATAGAACGGGCTTCGTTATGAAAGCAGGCCTGCCAGTTTCGCCTATTTATTTGCTTGTGGCTCGCCTAAACGACTGGATAGTTACATTATGGACGAAATTTTAACTGTCTCTTGGGCACAGGTTCAAGGGCTAATCGAAGGCGCTCTTGCCGAGGATATGGCCTTTGACGATGTTACCACCAAGGCGCTTATCGCCGAGGACCTTGATGGCAAAGCATCCATTGTGGTCAAGGGCGATGGGATGCTGGCGGGAGATAAGATAGCCGAGGCAGTCTTTCTGCATATTGACCCTTCTCTGCGGGTTGAGGTGCTGATTCAGGATGGCGCCAGAGTTCAAAAAGGGGATGTGGTAGCTACAATTGAGGGCAAGGTGGCAAGCATCCTGCGGGCGGAGCGGACGGCGCTCAACTTCCTTTGCCATTTGAGTGGCATCGCTTCGGAGACGGCGCGTTATGTTGAGGCGATAAAAGGGCTGAAGGCTCAGATCAGCGACACTCGAAAGACCGTTCCGGGCATAAGGCTACTGGAGAAGTATGCCGTCCACGTTGGTGGGGGGAAAAGCTATCGTCTGCATCTCGGCGATGGCATACTCATCAAGGACAATCACCTGGCGGCGTTACGCTCCCTTGGAATAGGGCTCAAAGAGGCGATTGGGGTGGCGCGCCAGAGTTCCGACCTGGTGGTCGAGATTGAAGTGCAGAACGTTAACGAAGCGCGTGAGGCGCTCGATGCCAGCGCCGACATTATCATGCTTGATAACATGGCTGTCGATGACATGCGCCAGGTGGTTAAGATCGCTGCAGGGCGCGCCTTAATTGAGGCCTCCGGTTGCATCAACCTGGACAATGTTCGTTCAGTGGCTGAGACCGGCGTCGACATCATCTCCGTTGGTGCCATAACCCATTCGGCGAAAGCTCTGGACCTCAGTCTAGATGTTGAGCCAATTTCTTTCTAGGCTTCCTGTCTTATATCGTGGTTTTCCGATCATTCACACAGGCGAAGAGGCACCCGAGCACAATGATCACACCTGAGGGTACTTGTCTCTACTATCGAGCATGATGGTAACTGGCCCATCGTTGTGAATGTCCACCAGCATATACTGTTGGAAGCGACCGCCCTCTATCTTCAGGCCACTTGAACGAAGGAAGGACAAGAAATGCTTATAGAGTACCTCAGCCTCGGCAGGCGGCGCCGCGTCGGTGAAGCTGGGGCGCCTCCCTTTCTTGGTATCGGCGAGCAAGGTGAATTGACTCACCACTAAAAGCTCACCCAGGGTGTCAAGAATGGAAAGGTTGAATCTGCCTTCGCTATCAGGGAAAATGCGCAGATTTACCGTTTTCTCCGCTAGATAATGGGCATCCCTATCCGTGTCCTGACTAGAGATACCTAGAAACACCACCAATCCATGACCGATTCGCCCCACAACCTCATTATCGATGCTTACCGAAGCTTTGCTCACCCTTTGCAGCAGTGCCTTCACCAGCTTCCGCTCCAATCTCTTGTCATATAGTCAGACTTACCTGATCCAAATTCTTGGGGAAATAAATACATGCTGAATCTTATCCTGCGTTTGGGGCTAGTGCTCACCAGTTCTTGATAATATATTATCTTTTTCGGAAGCTGATGTAGTAGAAGCTATATTTATGTAGACGAATGTAAGCTACTTTTTCTCTGTACTCTTTGAAGTGGTTTTTTCGCCCTTCTTTTCAACGGACGTTTTCTGTTCACCGGTGGGTTTCGCTTTTCCCCGTGAGGCGGAGCCGCTAGACCCTCTGCCATGATCGGTTGAGTAAAAGCCGCTTCCCTTGAAAATGACAGGCACCGAATTGATAACGCGGTGTGCTTGTCCCTGGCACCGTGGGCAAATACTTACTGGATCATCATTAAACCTCTGTCTCCTCTCAAAATGGAAATGGCAAAGCCCACATTCATACTCGTAGATTGGCATTCATAACTCCACACTTATTATTCTATCGCTTCTTTAGCTTTGTGGCAAGTTTTTACGCTCGCTCGGCATTTTTATCCGTTACCTGTTCCCCGGTTGTCCCTGTCATTGCATAGGGTGGGACCAAACTCTCCCACACAAGGCTTCCTACAAATGTAGTTGCCCATCCTTCTTTGAAGGATGGGGCCAGTTTCGCCTGATGAATAAGGCAACTACAGAAATGGGGGCTGCTGAGAGAAGTAGGGTGGGTGAAATGAAATGGAACCCACCTTCCCAAATGCAAATGTAAATGGTGGGTTTTGCCCTTCCGCTGAGGGGCTGCACCCACCCTACCGATTAGAGAATGGCAGGTTACAAACTCAGGGATTTCCCGATTGTGCACCAGGCTATTACGATGTAGTTTAGGCATACGAGCAAGCAAATCGAAAAAAAATTCACAGGCGGAGGATAGCCGAGTATGATGACAGGGCTGCCAAAGGCAAGCCCAGTTAGCACCGAGCCTTTTATGAGAAAAAGACTTTTCGTGTTTATCGAAGCAATAAGGATACGGATGTGGAAACAATTCAACAGCGACACAGGCCGCATACCAGTTACCCGCACTATTTCCTTGAAATCGCTCCCCGTTTTGAAAGGCACATAAGATGAAAGATGGCAGTAAGATAAAAAGCCAATCCATAGATGAACTGGTACAAATGCGCCAGCGAATTGCTGAGTTGGGAGCATCCGAGGCCGAGCGCAAGCGAGCGGATAAGGCGCTGAAAGAATCCGAAGAACTGTCCTGAGGTATATTGGACACTGCAATGGTCGGCATATACCTTGTACAGGATAAGGTACGACAATATGTTAGCCCCGAGTTCGAGTATATAACGGGTTACACGAGTGATGAGCTGATAGGTACACATTCTCTCGATCTTGTCCACCCTGAAGATAGAGAACAAGTCAGAGAGAAAGCTATAGAGCACCTAAAGGTACAGGGCAACGTGCCTTACGAGTACAGGTTCAAGCGCAAGGACGGGGGAATATTATGGATATTAGAGAGGGTCAGTTCCATCCTGTACAAAGGGAAACCAGCGATGGTAGCAAGCTTTATGGACATCACCGAGCGCAAGAAAATGGAGGAGACCATCAGGCACCTGGCCTATCACGACGCCCTGACCGACCTGCCGAACCGGTTGCTGTTTAATGAGATCCTCACGCTGGAGCTGGCCCGTGCCCAGCGCAACCAGCAACAGGTCGCCGTGATGTTGCTCGATCTGGATGAATTCAAGAACATAAATGATACGCTGGGGCATCCCATCGGAGGCCAGTTGCTAAAAGCTGTAGCCGATAGATTGAGAAGGTCGGTGCGCAAAGCAGATACCGTAGCGCGCATGGGAGGCGACGAGTTTATGCTGGTATTACTGGAGATAAGACAGGAAGAAGATGCAGCCAGGATCGCCCAAAAACTTATGACAGCCTTCACGAGGCCATTTGCCTTTCGAGACCACAAACTCCGTATCACCAGCAGCGTAGTTATTGCCATCTATTCACACGACGGTGAGGATAGCGAAACACTTATGAAGAATGCCGAAATCGCCATGTACCACGCCAAGGAACGGGGAAGGAATAACTACCAGTACTACATTCCGGCAATGAACGGTAGAGTTCTGGTTGACTCCTAATCGGAATGTTTAACAAAAAATGGAAACAAAATAGTATTGACAAACAATATTCAGTGTGATATATTATTTGTTTAGCCAATGAGAACCCCAATTTCTCTCTTAATTCCTCAATATCATTAGCTTACCTTAACGGTTCAATGCGGGGGAACTATTGCCTTTTTTGGGAGATTGAGTATGCTTTCTACATTTGAAATGCCTCGAGAAACGCCGCCGAGGAAGTCCTATTCCAAGATACCCCAGATTTTGGAGGTGCCAAACCTCATCCAGACCCAGTTAAGCTCCTTCCACCAGTTTATGGAGGAGGGCTTAAATGAGCTATTTGACGAAATCTCGCCCATCAAGGACTTTGCTGGGACGAGGCTTGAGCTTCAATTCCTGGATTACAAATTCCGATATCCGAAGGATGTTGAGTGTGTCCAGTGTGGCGCCTGGGACGATACGCCTCAAACAAGGTTGTGCCGTCTGTGCCCCAATAATGTGAACCCCAAGCACTCCGAGGAGGAGTGCCGTGATGGCGACATGAACTTTTCCGCCCCGCTCTATGTCAGGGTGCACATATTGATCAAGGAGACAGGAGAGATCAAGGAGCAGGACATATTTATGGGTGACCTCCCTTTGATGACGCCAAATGGGGTCTTCATTATCAACGGGGTTGAAAGGGTAGTGGTAAGCCAGCTAATCCGCTCGCCCGGTGTTTACTTCACCAGGGAGGAGGATGTTTCCAGCGGGCGCTGGCTATGTTATGCCAAACTGATTCCGGAGAGAGGTACCAGGCTAGAGTTTGAGACCAGTAGCAAAGATGCTATCTCAGTCAAAGTCAATGGAAAAAGGAAGCTCCCTATTACAACTGTGCTGCGCGCTATAGGCTACAGCGAGGACGAGGAACTTATGGAGCTTTTCAAGGATGTTAATTGGTCCACGAGGCACGATTATATTCAGGCAACCATAGAACGCGATGCCACCGTCAAGAACGAGAAAGATGCTCTAATCGAGTTCTATAAGCGCCTCAGGCCAGGCGACCCGCTAAATGTAGAAAACGCCCGAAACCTGATAAAAAACATGCTATTCAATTCCCGGCGCTATAACCTGGGCAAGGTTGGTCGCTACAAGCTGAACAAAAGGCTGGGGCTCGATGTACCCTTGTCCGAAGGGGTGCTTACCAAGGAAGACCTGATCGAGATAGTGCGGCATATTATAATGGTAAACAATGGTGACGATTCCCCCGACGACATCGACCATCTGGGGAATCGGCGAGTAAGGACTGCTGGTGAGCTACTGCAAAATCAGTTCCGTATTGCCCTGCTGCGCATGGAGCGAGTTATCAGGGAGCGTATGAGTATTGTTGATATCGAATCAGTGACTCCCAGCGTCCTGATCAACGTTCATCCCGTGGTAGCAGCAATGAGGGAATTCTTCGGCGCTTCCCAACTCTCCCAGTTTATGGATCAAACCAATCCAATGGCAGAGCTAACCCATAAGCGGCGGGTCTCTTGTCTGGGGCCTGGGGGCTTGTTGCGTGAGAGGGCTGGCTTCGAGGTGCGGGATGTTCATCATTCCCACTACGGTAGGATATGCCCCATCGAGACCCCAGAGGGGCCAAACATTGGCCTGATTAACTCCCTTGCTACCTATAGTAAGGTAAACGATTATGGACTTATCGAGACACCCTACCGACGGGTTGTCAGGGAGCTGCCTGGTACTTCAGATGACCTGGTGGGCAGGACGGTCAAGGAGGCGGTGCTCGATGATAACGGGAAACCGCTGGTGAAACCAGGCACCTTGGTCACCCCAAAGATTGCCCAGCGGCTTTCTGGCCTGCCCGAAAGGTTGATCAAGATTAGGCCCTTCGTTCACAGTGATATCGTCTATCTCGATGCGGATGAAGAGGAGCAGTATATCATAGCCCAGGTCAATGAGCCCCTAGACGAGGGGAATCAGTTTATCAATGAAAAGATAGAAGTGAGACAGGGAGGCAAGTTCTCTGAGGTGCTGCCAGAAAGGGTTGACCTCATAGATGTGTCACCAAAGCAGATAGTTAGCGTTTCCAGTGCCCTGATCCCCTTCTTGGAGCATGATGACGCTAACCGCGCACTCATGGGTTCGAACATGCAACGCCAGGCAGTGCCTTTGATCTGTCCCGAGTCACCCCTTATTGGCACCGGCATGGAGAGGCAAGCAGCCTGTGACAGCGGACAGGTGATACTCGCTAAAAGAGATGGCGTGGTGACCTCGATTGAGGCAACAAAGATTGTGATTAAAGATAATAGTGGGGAGGAAGATGTCTACTCATTGAGAAAGTTCGCCCGCTCAAATCAAGGAACCTGCGTCAACCAGCGGCCTGTTGTCTCTAAGGGCGACTCAGTAGTACAGGGGCAGGTATTGGCCGATGGCCCCGCTACAGAGCAAGGGGAGCTCGCATTGGGACAAAACGTCCTTTGTGCCTTTATGAGCTGGGAGGGTTATAACTTCGAGGATGCAGTGGTCATCAGTGAGAGCTTGGTCAGGGAGGACAAATTCACATCGATTCATATCGAGAAACACGAGTCCGAGGCTAGGGATACAAAACTGGGTCCTGAGGAGATAACCAGAGATATACCCAATGTTGGTGAGGAAAGCCTTAGGAATCTTGATGAGGATGGCATTGTTCGGACAGGCGCTGAGGTGAAGCCTGGGGATATCTTGGTGGGCAAAATCACACCTAAAGGAGAAACGGAACTAAGTGCTGAAGAGAAACTCCTCAGAGCTATCTTCGGTGAAAAAGCTAGAGATGTTAAGGACTCGTCACTGAGGGTACCTCACGGAGAATGGGGCACAGTTATCGGTGTTAGGATTTTCGACAGAAAATCTAATCCTAATGATGATCTTCCTTTTAGGGTTAAAAGAAGGGAATCTGGTACCGATCTTCCTCCAGGGGTAAATAAGCTGGTGAGAGTTTGGGTAGCGCAAAAAAGGAAAGTATCAGAGGGGGACAAGATGGCGGGGCGGCACGGCAATAAAGGGGTAATCGCCCGCATATTGCCCGATGAGGATATGCCTTTCTTGCCCGATGGCAGGCATATAGAACTCATTCTTAACCCGATCGGTGTCCCTTCAAGGATGAACCTGGGGCAGGTGTTGGAGACCCACCTTGGATGGGCAGCTAATACCCTGGGGTTTAAAGCGTTGTCTCCCGTATTCGATGGTGCTGATAACGATGCCATTCAGGATAGTCTTGCCCAAGCATGGCTCGCTCAGCATTCTGGAGCCATCAGCCAAGATCCCGAAGAAGAACACGCTTTCCATCTTGAGCAGGTGAAGGCGTGGCTCGTAGAGCGAGGCTATGATGCAGAGCGGATATTCAGCGATAACTACAAAGGTGAGGCAAGAAGAGCCTGCCTCAGGTTATGGCTGGAAAGCGTAGGGTACGAAAGCGAAAACCTCAGCGATGAGGAGCTAGCAGCGAAGGCAGAACATGTTGCCAAAGATAGCGGTTTCCCAGTACCTATATGGGGGAAGTCCGTTCTACGCGACGGACGCACCGGGGAGCCCTTCGACCAACCGGTGACTGTTGGTTACACCTATATCATGAAACTCATCCACCTCGTCGAGGATAAAATACACGCTCGCTCTACAGGACCCTACTCTCTAATAACCCAACAGCCCTTGGGAGGGAAGGCACAATTTGGAGGGCAACGCTTCGGAGAGATGGAGGTTTGGGCACTAGAGGCCTACGGTGCTGCTCATATTCTTCAGGAACTGCTCACCGTTAAGTCAGACGATGTGGTCGGTCGTGCTAAAACCTATGAGTCCATTATTAAGGGAGAGGCTATCCTGCAGCCAGGAGTGCCAGAGTCCTTCAAGGTGCTAGTCAAGGAATTGCAAAGCCTGGGGCTTGCTGTAGAGGTGCTTAATGAAGAGGAGGATAAGATGTCCTTGGTGGAGGATATGGGGTTGGACTTCCCTAGATCGAAGATAGGAGGATTGCAGGAGAGGTAGCAATGCCTGAGGTTAACGAATTTAGCTCTGTACGGATATCTCTGGCCTCGCCAGAACAAATCAGGAGTTGGTCATGGGGTGAAGTCACTAAGCCCGAGACTATCAATTATCGTACTCTGAAGCCGGAGAAGGATGGGCTTTTCTGTGAGCGTATCTTTGGCCCCACAAAGGACTTTGAGTGCTACTGTGGCAAGTACAAGAAGGTGCGTTATCGGGGCATTATCTGCGATAAATGCGGAGTGGAGGTAGCGCGAGCCAAGGTACGCCGTGAGAGGATGGGCCATATTGACCTCGCCGCCCCAGTGAGCCATATCTGGTTTGTAAGAGGAACCCCTAGCAGATTAGGCCTTCTTCTCGATATCTCACCGCGCAATTTGGAGCGTGTGATTTACTTCGCTCATTGCATAGTCACTGACGTGGATGAAGCAGCGAGAAGTGAATCGATAAAACGGGTGCGGGAGGATATCCTCCAACAGGTCGCCAACCGAGAGGAATTGACACGCGACAGGGTGGAGGATATTAAAAGCCGACTCGAAGAAGAGATTACCAAGCTTGAGTCTATTAAGCGTGATGAAAGAGAGCCCATCGAAGAGGAGCACACCAGCGCAATTGACCTGATACTGAGCCTGAGAGATTCTCTCCAGGAGAAGCTAGAAGAGGGGATGAACAAAAAGACGTCAGAGAAAATTACCTTTGGTGACCTCACCATTGTGTCCAAAGGCACCAAGGTCACCCATTCTCACGTTGAGCTTCTTGGAGAGGCAGCACAACAAAAGATCGATGAGAGTGAAGGTAGTTTTGCCAGTGCTGTTCAAGAGATAGATGCCAAAACCGACGATAAAATCCAGCAGTTGCGAAATCAGGCGATAGAGGAGATAAACCAACTTCACCAAGGGGCTAGTGAAGAGCAGAAACAATTGCTAGAGGAGCTTAGCACCAGGATCGACGAACTGGAAGAGCTTCGTCGCTTTACCCTGCTCTCCCCGAGCAGGTATCGTGAGCTTAAGGATAAGTATGGCGATGTATTTCGAGCGGGTATGGGGGCTGAGGCGATTCTGGACATACTTGCTAATCTCGATTTAGAGAAGCTTCGCGAAACCCTGGACAATGAGATCAATTCCAGCACCGGACAGCGAAGGAAGAAGGCTATCAAAAGGATAAAGGTGGTCGAGGCGCTGAGAAGGAGCAGCAATAAGCCGGAGTGGATGATCTTGACTGTACTGCCTATTTTGCCTCCCGAACTTCGTCCTATGGTTCAGTTAGATGGTGGGAGATTTGCAACCTCAGACCTCAATGACTTATACCGGCGGGTGATCAATCGTAACAACAGGCTGCGACGCTTACTGGATCTTGGTGCCCCAGAGATCATTATTCGCAATGAGAAGAGGATGCTTCAGGAAGCGGTGGACGCCCTCATAGACAATGGAAGGAGGGGACGCCCTATTACTACGTCGAGAAACCATAAGCTGAAGTCGCTATCAGACATGCTCCGAGGTAAACAGGGAAGATTCCGCCAGAACCTGCTGGGCAAAAGGGTGGATTACAGCGGGCGCTCAGTGATCGTAGTTGGCCCCGAACTCAAGTTGAACCAGTGCGGTCTCCCCAAGAAGATGGCTCTTGAGCTTTTCAAACCCTTTGTGATGCATCGCCTCATCCTCCAGGGCTATGCCCATAACATTAAAAGTGCCAAAAGGCTGGTAGAACGGGAGAGGCCTGAGGTGTGGGACGCTTTAGAGGTGGTATCCAAGGGAAGGCTAGTGCTGTTGAACCGTGCCCCCACCCTTCACCGTCTTGGTATTCAGGCTTTTGAGCCCGTTCTTATCGATGGCAGCGCCATCCAGATCCACCCATTGGTTTGTACCGCCTTCAATGCTGACTTCGATGGCGACCAAATGGCAGTCCATGCGCCCCTTTCCCATGATGCACTGAGGGAAGCTAGGGAGATAATGCTCTCAACCCATAACATGCTCCTGCCAGCTTCCGGTGAGCCAGTAGTGGCGCCTACACTGGATATGGTACTGGGCTGCTACTACCTCACCCTTCAACGGGGCGGAGCTAAAGGGGAAAATAAGCGCTTTAATAGCACTGAGGAAGCCATCCTTGCTCACGAGCTTGGAGTCATAGATATTCAAGCGGAAATTGAAGTGAGGGTTGGGGAGAATGGAGAGCGAATGAGAACCACTGTTGGTCGCCTCATCTTTAATGAAGTGCTTCCTGAGGAACTCCGCTTCATCAATAACGAGATGGATAAACAGTCCCTGAAGCAGGTGATCGCTAAATGCTACAAGCTGTATGGGAGTGAAAAAGCTGCTGAGGTGACTGACAATATCAAAAGATTAGGGTTTCAATATGCTACCAAGTCAGGAACCACCATTGCCATGAACGATATCGAGGCTCCTGAGTCCAAGGGGAAACTCTTAGAAGAGGGAGAGGCAAGGGTTGCTGAGATAGAAAAGCAATTTCAACAGGGACTGATTACCGACGAAGAACGCTACAATAGTACCGTGGACACATGGATGGAAACCACAGATAAGATCTCTGACGCCCTGTCCGATTCTCTTGATCGCTTTGGGCCAGTCTATCTCATGACAATCTCCGGCGCTAAGGGGAACATTGCACAGATTAGGCAAATGGCGGGAATGCGGGGCTTGATGACCGACCCATCAGGGATGATCATCGAACTCCCCATAAAGTCGAGCTTCCGGGAGGGACTCTCGGTGCACGAGTACTTCATATCCACCCATGGCGCCAGAAAGGGACTGGCGGATACGGCGCTCAGAACATCGGGCAGCGGCTATCTCACCAGGCGGCTTATCGATGTGGCCCAGGAAGTTATCACTGCTGATGAGGATTGCGGTACCACTGCTGGAATTTGGGTCCATGAAGCAGCAGAGGGAAGCATATCGCCACCTCTTGCGCAGCAAATATTGGGGCGATTTGCCGCAGTGAAAGTAGTGCATCCAGATACTGGTGAGACAATCGTGGAAAGAAATGAGGAGATCGACGAGGAGAAGGTTGAGCAAATCATATCAGCAGGGATTACCAGAGTTTATGTTAGGTCGCCTCTAACTTGTCAATCAAGACATGGAGTTTGTCAACGCTGCTACGGGTGGAGCCTTGCACGAGGACACTTGGTCGACGTAGGAGAAGCGGTGGGCATCATTGCCGCTCAAAGCATCGGTGAGCCAGGAACCCAGCTAACCCTGCGCACTTTCCACACTGGAGGGGTCGCCGGAGTGGACATCACTAGTGGACTTCCTCGTGTAGAGGAGATTTTCGAGGCTCGCTCACCAAAGATTCAAGCGATCATTTCTGAGATCGATGGCAAGGTGGAGGTTGTCGATAACGAGGAAGAGCGTCGAATTAAGGTCTCAAACTCTCAGTTTTATTCCGATGAATACCCACTACTTCCGCACTGGCAGCCTAGTGTCAAAAGTGATCAATTGGTAGACGTAGGAGATACACTGGCAGAGCTTGGAGCGCCGACTGAAACAGAGGTTACTGTGGCACCAGAGTCCAACCCTTACATCGCAAGGGTAGCTGGTGTGGTGAGTGTGGAGGAAGAGCAAATACTCATCTGGTATGAAGAGAAGGAGGAACGGGAATACCCCATCCCCCTCTCATCCCACATCATCGTAGAAAACGGATCCGAGGTGAGGGCTGGTCAACGACTCACCGGGGGACAGGTAGACCCACAGGACCTTCTGCGTATCATGGGAAAGGAGGAGGTCCAGGAATACCTGTTGGATGAAGTGCAAAAGGTTTATCGTTCTCAGGGAGTAAATATAAATAACAAACATATCGAGGTTATTGTTCGCCAGATGCTGCGTAAGGTTCGCATCGATTCCCCCGGTGACACTGAGCTACTACCAGAAGAGTTAGTGGATCGCTTTGTCTATGATGACATCAATGCCAAGGTACTGGCAGAGGGAGGAGACCCGGCAACAGCCCAACCTGTGCTCCTCGGCATTACTAAAGCCTCGCTGAATACTGATAGTTTTCTCTCGGCAGCCTCCTTCCAGGAAACCACCAGGGTGCTTACCGAGGCAGCATTGGCAGGCAAGACAGATGGGCTGCGGGGGCTGAAAGAGAACGTGATTATTGGCAAATTGATACCAGCACACTATACTCTTCTTCAGGAAGCTGAGTCTCAGCCAGAGGAGGAGGCCCTACCCGAGATGCTGGAATCCCTAGCCATTGAAGCTGCTCAGGAGACCGGCGTTATGCAACAGGTTCCGGAATCAACATCCGCTGAAGATGAAGCTACTCAAGAGACGGAGGCCCTGCCGCAGGCTCCAGAATCACAAGCCCCTGAGGAGGCGGCTCAAGATAGTGAGACCCTACAACAAGACCAGGAATTGCTGAACCTTGACGAGAATTAGCGGTTAATCAAGGCGGCGAAATAGCCTGCCCCGAAACCATTATCGATGTTAACCACCGATACCCCTGCGGCACAGCTATTTAGCATAGCCAGTAGCGCAGTGAGCCCGCCGAAGCTCGCTCCATAGCCAACACTGGTGGGCACCGCAATCACAGGCACCGCCACAAGTCCGCCGACCACGCTGGGGAGTGCCCCCTCCATTCCGGCTACCACTACCACCACCTTTGCCTGGCGAAGCTTGGGCAGATGATCGAAAAGACGATGGACGCCGGCCACGCCAACATCGTAGGAACGCTCCACCACATTTCCCATTACCTCCGCTGTGACCGCCGCCTCTTCAGCAATCGGTATGTCCGCAGTGCCTCCGCATACCACCATGACCCCTGGGCGCGAAGGCGCTTCTTTTACCCGGTCTATGATGATTAACCGAGCGACGGGATGGTATGACGCCTCAGGAATAAGCTGGCGCACCGCATCAAAGCAATCTTGCTCGACCTTGGTCACCAGCACCCGATCGGAGGTGGAGGCGAGTTGTTGAACAATAGCGGCGACCTGCTCCGCCGTTTTCCCTGGACCAAAAACCACCTCAGGGAAACCACATCGTAGTTCCCGATGATGGTCAACCTTGGCGAAACCCATCTCCTCATAGGGTAGATCGATGAGCTGGGCCATAGCATCATCAATGACTACTTCTCCAGACTTCACCTTTGAAAGTATCTGACGCAGGCGCTCGGTATCGATCTCTTCCTCCCGATATGGTGAACGAATTATAACATAAGAAAAGGAACAGCGCTTGGCACAAGAACTCGACTTTACTAACGATGAGTTGCCATTTTATGGGTGCAAGCTACCATAGGTGCCGAGGCGTAGGTAGGAAAGACAGTCCACTGTGCATTTTATGTTATAATAATGCGCGGAAACTCAAAAATGGCCAGCGTAGCTCAGAGGTAGAGCAGCGGTTTCGTAAACCGCCGGTCGTCGGTTCGATTCCGACCGCTGGCTCCAGTATGGTTGGCAGCAATTATACATCAAGCCTCAACGCAATGCGAGAATAGGCAAAGGCGGGGAGATGGAAAGACCGCGAACAAGTGGACTAGCCATGGCCTCACTTGTCCTAGGAATCCTTAGCATAGTCATTCCCTTCGTCAGTTTCGTGCTAGGCCCCCTGGCGGCAATCTTTGGAGGGATATCGATTAGTCAAACTGGACGTGACCCCAGCATAGGCGGCAGGGGCATGGCCATAGCCGGGCTGGTATTGGGGCTCATCGCGACCGCTTTCTGGGTAATAATCTTTGTAATATGGATGATATGGGGCCTCTTCTTTGCTGTGTGGAGCGTATCCTAACCCAGAAGTTCACATGCTACTATAGAAGTGTACAACAGTATACTTTTTGTGACTGACCCTTAACTATAAACGTATGAGATGGAGCAGCTATTTTAAGGCCTACTGACCCTATTTCCTACCTCTCAACGGATTTCATAGCGACTGAATTAATGCAC
>Ga0307432_1000909_pt1 | contig 20053 bp, 12 predicted proteins | sample SalMarWE160150MG_FD_202158 | JGI IMG/M metagenome (GOLD analysis project Ga0307432, IMG submission 202158) | Salt marsh sediment microbial communities from the Plum Island Ecosystem LTER, Massachusetts, United States - WE1603-150 | ecosystem: Environmental > Aquatic > Marine > Intertidal zone >...
CTCGGAGGTAGTAGTGTCCTCGGTCGTGTCCACAGTAATTGCCACCGGGTCAGAAACCACGAATTTAACGCCGCTAACCTCATTGGCGCCGGCAGCAGGGGTGGTTACCCTGACATCATATTCGCCAGCGCTAAGCCCCGGCGCATCAGCAGTAATCTTGGTATCGCTAATTACCGTAACATTTGAGGCAGCGGTATCACCAAAGCTTACCGCGGTGGCGCCGGTAAGGTTTTCACCAAAGATTTGGACACCGCTAACTGCGCTACCGCTGGCTGCCATCTGTGGGATTAGATTGGTTACTACGGGCAGTGGTGTCGGGGCTTGCGTAACCTCATAGGTAGCCGAGCTCAGCTCCGAGGTACCATTATCGTTAATCACCCTTACTTTGTAGGTGCCGGTGGGGGCACCCGTGGCAACATCAGCCGTCAATCGGGTTAAGCTAGCATAAGTGACATTGGTAAGGTCAAAGGTGTTATCGTCGCTGACAAGTCGCACTACATTGGTGCCCTCAACAAAGTTGGTGCCATCAATAGTAAGCATTCTGGCCTGGCTGTTATCCCCGCTTGCTGGTGAAATACCGGTTACCGTTGGTGAATTGGCCCCCGTGGTAATTGATGGCGAATTGCTTGTTGGTGAGGTATTGCCGGCTTCGTCCTTAGCCTGAATGGCGAAGTAGTAGGTGGTATCGGGGGTGAGCCTGGATACCACAAAGCTCTCCGAGCCGCCGGCAGCTTGGGGCACAATATTGTTGTAGATTATGGTGGCTGAGCCCCAGTTAGCCTCGGTAATGGCGCTGGCCGACCGGCAGATTTCATAGCTGGTGGCAGTGCCTGTATCTTCATCATCGCCAGGGGCTGTCCAGCTAAGAACTATCCTGGTTGTAGCCGGTGAGCCAGCCGATGCCTCCAGATCGATAATCTGGCCGGGGGAAGTTTCGTCAATTGGAGGTGCCGCCAAAGTAGTTTTGCTGGCTATATTACTCAGAAGCCCGACAAGCCCTTCCTCATCCACTAATTTTACGGCAAAGTAGTAAGTTGTATCACTATCCAGGCCTTTTACCTTCATCCCTTGACTGATACCGGCAACCGGAGCCGGCTCGCCGGTGGCTCTTACTACCCCACCCCAGTTGTCCGAGGTAATAGTGGCTGTGGAGTAGCGGACATCAAAATAGCTAAAAGCGTTTGCTCCGGCCTCCGGGGTTGTCCAGGTCAAGTCAATGGAATTTTGGGTTGGATTGCCAGCAGCAAGGTCCGTGATTTGATAGGTGATAACCTCAACGGTGAGGTCATCACCATAACTGGTGCCATCACCCACCGCTACCGCCCTGAAATGGTAGATGGTACCTGCACTTAAACCGCTTATAGTAGCGCTAAAGGCACCTGCCTGGCTCAGGGGCGATGCGGTTACTGTAGCTGTGTTGCCATACTCAGTGGTCTCTCCCCACTCAAAGGAGACAGCCACCGATGAGGCGGTGCCCAAACTATTCAAATTGCCGTTCAAAGTAGCTGAGGTACTAGTTACCGATGAAGCGTCACTAGTGATTACCGAAGGTGCAGGGTACGCATGGTATAGCCATGGGCTGTAGGCAACATTATCGCTTACTGCGTCACCTTGCCCAGTAGGGTTGGTTGCGTGGTCCGGCCCGGTGGCATCACCCCACCAGTTGTTGGTGGCGTCAAGGGCTTCATTACCGTTGTTTTTCACCCCGTGATAGATATTTCCTGTGATGTTATTGAAATGGATGGTGTTGCCGTTAACCGCTCCGGTCTCTGTACAAATACCCACTTCATTTCTGTCGACAGTATTTCCTGAAACCGTCACATCTGATACGGTAGCACCGCTAAATGGATTAAGGTATATCCCGACCTCACACTCCGTAATTGAGTTGTTTTCTATCCGAACATTGTGAGCATATTCCAACAGGATGCCGTAATCATCCGTGTCCGATATCACATTGTCCGATATCACTATGTTGAAAGGTCTGCTTGCCGCATCGTTGCCCCACACATTTATGCCAGTAGTATGGTCAGTCTCCACATCGGGGCAGTTATGCAGATTTCTGATGATGTTACCTGAAACAGTTACATTGCTTGATGGTCCGATAACAATACCAGCAGGACCGTAAGAACTAGTTCCTTGAAATGCATCTTTTGTTGCTTCTACAATATTATTGAGAACATGCACATTATTAACAAGCAACGCATCCAAATTCTTAGGGTCTTGCACATAAATTCCACCTGCATCAGCATATGCACCAAGTGTTGGATTAGTGACCGTGAAACCTTCGAATGTAACATTTTTGTGCCAGATATTAACTACATTGTTGCCCACACCATTACCATCAATAATTGTGTTTTCTGCTTCATCAGTTGATTGAATTACCAACTCTTTTTCGATTGTTATACGTTCCTTATAAGTCCCCGCCGTCACATTGATGGTGTCGCCTGTGGTGGCGGCATTAATGGCGTCCTGGATACTGCTCCAAATGGTATGGAGAAGCGAGTCCCCGGGACGGTCAACAGTCACGGCGCGGTCGAAGGTGTTGTTGGCGAGAACGGCCCCGATGTCAAGTCCTCCAGACTTGTCATCCACTTGCACGTCGTTGTCCTCAAACTCGTTGTTGTAAACCTGTGGTGAAGTGACGTTCCACTTCAGGTAGACTCCGCGCTGACCGGAACGGATTTCGTTGAAGGCTACCACGGCATTTGTAATAATACCATTCGTCTCGCCGCCGTCGAGCTTGATGTTGTCGCAGTTGTTAGAAAACTGGTTTCGAAGTATCTGGACGTCATCCAGCACGTAACCTTCGACGGTGCGGTAGTCCCACACCAGCACACCAAAGGCCCCATTGTCGCGGAAGAGGTTGTCCTGCACCGTTACATCGGAACTGCCGTAGACCTTCACGCCCGAATCCCCATTGCCCTCAAGACGGCACTTCTCGATGAGGATGTGGTTGTTGATCTGGAGGCTACTGTTTCGCAGGAAGGACTGAATCCCCTGGTTATTGTTGCTGTGAACATAGGTGTTTCTGATGGTTACATAGTCGGCCCCGTCCTCCAGACCGATCCCGGCGCCACGCTCATCGACGTACCCGGAGTTCTTCACCTCAAACCCGTCTATAACAGTGTGATCGCCCTCGCCTACGATGTAAATGCCCACTCCGTAGCCTGTGGCATTGATGATTGACTCTGCACCGGAGCGGTTACGGGCGTCCACGCCTGCCTGGGCACCCAGTAGCGTTATTGGCTTATCAATATAGATAGCCCATTTAGGGTTGGTGCCTCCAGGGTAGGTCCCCGCCGCCACATTGATCGTGCCGCCTGAGGCAACTTCGTCAATACCGGCTTGGATTGTGGCAAAGGCGTCCCAGCCCCAGAACAACCCGGGGTCAACATCGTCTTGGCTGGTCCAGTTATTGTCTATCCAGACTTCTGTTGGTGCTGGTTTAACAACCATAAAGGGGTTTTCACTTGATCCATCACCGCCTGATGTAGTTAGGCCAGAGGTTAGATATAAAGTGGGACGCACCTGCTTGTTGATAGCACCAGCGTTGTCAGTTACTAGGTTGGCAGGGTTGACTGCATACATGCCGAAAACATGCGTCGTAGAGGGTGTCAGGAGCCACCACGACAGGCTCGTACCCGGCGGAGTCGGCATATGTGGGTCGGGAGAAGTATAGTTAATGGCCTTGGTTGATGTTGCATGGAGATTTGGGCCATTGACTCGATAGGACTCAAATTCGGTTTTCGTAAGCAGTGCTATTTTGCCTGTCCAAATATAAGCATCTCCTGAGGCGTCAGGATGCCCTGCTTCTATCTGCCAACTTCCATCTGCCACGAAAGCTTTGTCATCGCCCAAGTCGTTATAGAAGGTACCATTCAGCCACTCGTTCAAACTAGCCACCCTTCCGTTGGTATCCCATTCCTGCCTGGCATCGACCTTCTCGTACTCGTAATCAAAAGCCCTGCAGTGGTCTTCAAATGGACCGCACATCCATACCGGGTCTGTTTGCTTGGGAATCGAGCTTGCATCCTTTAAGATGACATAGCCAGTAGTGTTATCCAGTATGATCCAATCCCACCCGCCAAAGTGGATATAGTCACCGTCAGCTACCCCGGAAACATGCAGACCGTTTGCCTCCACCGTTCCTGCCATTGGCACTGCTACTATTCCCGGGGCCAGCGCCAGAGCCAGCAAGACACTAATAATTTTCCTTTTCATTGTTCTCCTTGGTAGCCTCTACCTGTTAGATAACTACTTGGCATAATCACTGAAGTGGTAGTACCGAAATCATAGTACCAAAGCAGGGTAAACAGACAGGTAAACAGGGTAAACAGGCAGGTAAATATTTGGTAAACAAAGGGTAAATATTTGGAGAGGAATTAATAGCAGCGGTTAGCTAGGCTGATGGTGGACTAACAAACTTATAACCTAGTCCTCGCTCGCTGATGAGGAGTTGAGGGTTGGCAGAGTCTTTCTCCAGTTTATTGCGCAGGCGCTGGATATACACCTTGAGGTACTCAGGAGAGTCAGTGTATTCCTCCCCCCACACTTTCTCCAACAGTGCCCGGTGGGTAAGCACAGTACCTTCATTTAATACCAGATAATGAAGCAGGCTATATTCAGTAGGGGTTAATCTTACCGGCCTCCCGTTGACGGTCACGGTTCGGGTGGCAAAATCAATGGTCAGCCTGGGGCTATGGAAGGACTTTTCCTCGACTTGAAGTTCCGGCAAGCGGGTCCGGCGGAGGACGGCTTTTATCCGTGCCAGCAGTTCTATATGGCTGAAGGGCTTGGTAATGTAATCATCAGCTCCCAGTTCTAACCCTCTTACCTTGTCCATTTCATCGCCCCTCACCGTAACGATGATAATCGGCACATTAGAGAAAGACCGAATATCCTTCAGCACTTCAAGTCCATCCATATCAGGCAGACCAAGGTCGAGGATAATGACATCCGGGGACTCAGTCTCAGCCAGAGTTAATCCTTTACTTCCTTCAGCAGTAGATATTACTTTAGCCTCAGGCCAGCGCAGCTCGAAGCACAAAGAGATAGATTCAACAATATCTGGAGCATCCTCAATTATCAAAACCTTCAAGATGACTCGCCGTTAGACAAATTATTAGCCCGACTCTCTGGCTATGGGTTTGTGGCATTTTCCTCCTTAGCAAGGGGTAGGGAAAAGGCGAAGGTGCTACCCTTACCCGGTTGGCTATGGCACCAAATCTTGCCTCCCTGAAGTTCAACCAGTTGCTTGGAGATAGCCAAGCCTAAACCTAAGCCAAGAGAGCTATTTGAGTGCGAGTAAGGCTGGAATAACCCTCCTTGCTTCTCAGAGGGGATACCAGGACCGGTATCCTCCACTTCGATAATTAGGGCATTTGCCTCTACCTTAGCCCTCAAGGTCACTCGACCTCCTTCAGGGGTAAATTTGCTAGCATTGGATAACAGGTTCGAAAGCACCTGACTGGTGCGCTCCTCATCAGCTAGAACGTAAGGAAGCGGGCTCTCCAGTTCTACCTGAAATTCCTGCTTTTTAGCAGTAAGCGTGGGCGACCATTGACCCGCTAGCCTTCGGATCAGACTCCCTGCCTCTAAAGGCTCGAGGTTTGCCTTAAGAAGCCCCATTTCCCCCTTGGCCAGTTCCAGGAGTTCATTCAGGCGGTTACTCAAAGTATGGGTAGCATCGAGTATATTCTTGGCCAGCCTGTACTCAATCCCCCCTTTCGGTTCAAGCTGCTCTACTAGTAGCTTTCCCGAGGATAGGATAGGAGTTAGAGGTGTACTCAGTTCATGGGTGATAGCATTAGTAAATCGTACTCTTTGCTCTAACTCTCGCTTGTGCTCAGTAATATCCATATAGCTGCCCACGGTTACCCTCTTTCCCTGGTATTCAGTTGAGGTTACTCTTTCCATAATCCATATTATTTGTCCGTTCTTCCTCACCGACCTATATTCATAGGCTCGTGTTCGCTCCCCCTTTAACATTTTCGTAGCGTTTTCCCGAACCTTCTCCCTATCTTCTGGGTAAATAAGGTCGAAGGAGGGTCTCTCTAAAAGCTCCTTTTTGGTATAACCGGAGAGACTCTCAAATTCTGGGTTAACATATTTGAATTTCCCATCTTGGACGATAAATATCCCTACCTGAGTATTCTCAAATATCTTTCTTTGTAGTTCTCCCTCTCGCCTTCGCTCCGAGATATTCCTGGCTACTATTTCGATATCAGTTAATTCACCACCCGTCATAACTGGGCTAGTATTCAACTCAAATGGCACTATGCTGCCATCTTTAGCTTTGACTTCCACCTCATAAATAGACCGGCCCTTCATCCCCTCCAGGCGTTTTTTAATCCTTTCACTTACTATTTTGCAGGATTCTGGAGTAAGAAGCTCTTTGATATTTTTGCCTTCGACCTCCATACGAGTATAGCCAGTTTCCTCCTCACCACTTTTGCTCATGTAAGTGATATTTCCCTTTAGATCCATGAGAAGGATTATATCAGCAATGCCCTCTTTAACAGCCCTTTCTAGTTGATAGAGACGGGCATTATTAATAGCCTCAGATATCTGAGCAGACAACTGCTCCAGCACTTCCTTGTGCCACTTATTGTAGGTATCAGGTTTGGAGCTGGTGAGGTTAAGGCTGCTAAAGATCTCTCCTTTCGATATAAGAGGCACCCTGATAGCCGACTTCAAACCGCTCTTCAGATGAAGCTCATCCACAGGGAACCTTTGCTCTTTGAGGAAGTCATTTTCAATATTTGTTTGCTTATGCTGGATGAGCCACTGGAGAACTGAGTCCTCCAAAGGAATAGTATCTCTAGTATCAAGTTCAGTTGGCACGGTGGAAGAGACAGCCATAAACTTCACCTTGTCTCCTGCTTTTAAACTAATGGAGATGCGGTCAAATGGCACTAGCTTTTTAAGTTCTTGGGCGAAGGTTTCATATACTTGGCTAATATTGGCATCGGAGGTAATAATTCTGGTAAGATGGCTAATAGACTGGAGCAGTTCTTGACGACGCTTATTTTCCCCATATAGCCTGGCATTTTCTACGGGTGTGGAGATTTGCTTGGCAACATGCTCTAACAGGGAAAGCTCTCTTTCCCTGTAGGCATAAGGGCGCCGTGAGGCTATGATTAAGACAGCAAAGACTTCATCCTTGAGTATCAAGGGTAGATAAACGATAGACCTCGTTCCTTGTTTCAGATGATATTCACCAGTCCAGAATTTCCTTTCTTTAGACAGGTTTGGCTCCACAAGGCTTTGTTTGTGCTTAGCTACCCATTGGGTGGCCGTACCCTCAAGGGGTATGACATCGCCTTGCTTCCAAAGCGAGCTAATCTTGGTTGATAGGGCAAAGAAACGAAGCTCATCTCCCTCGATTGAAACAATGGTAGCCCAATCTACATCTATGACATGTCTTAATTCATTGGCGAAGCCCTCATAGACCTGCCTAATGTCGAGGCTTGAGGTAATGATTCTGTTTAGCTTGTTGATAAGGACTAGTTCCTGCTGCACTCGTTTCAACGCCTCAAGCTGGGATTGGTCATCCTTGGCCACTACGTTAACACTAACCGGACAGTGATAATTGCGGCTACCTCTTTGACTCATCTACCTGTTTGCTTTCATTAAAGTTAATTTGGCTCTATTTGCGCTACTCTATTTAACAACCGCGGTTAAGGCAAATATGAGCATTGGCTCCTTCTCTCCGCCTTCCCAAGGGTACGTATATTCCATAGATATGGTGCTCATGCCTTTCTTAAGCGCCTTGAAAGTCCACACTTCTTGACCCCCGGCAGGGCACTGACCCCGATTGCAGCCAAGGCGCCGCACGGGACGGGGAATAGCGTGGGGCCGTCAACCCAGCCTTGGTCTCCCGAGTGCCCTGCCGAGCATCGGACAAACCATAGCCTACTTTTGCTCTTTGGACGGATACTCTAGTACGTCCTCAATCATGGTTATAGTATCTTCATCAAGCTCAGGAAATTTCCTGCGGGCGTATTCACGAAACTCAGGCCATTCAGTTGGCATCTTGGAACGTGCTTGAGCAATGGACTTCAACACGGAGAGGATTCCGACGACAGCCCGTTGGACGTCCAGGGGCTCTTGTGATAACACCACGGTCACATAAGGGTCCAATCGCTCACCAGTGGGCGTCTCAACCTCAACGGCAGGTTGGGGAGATAGGTAGCCAGCACTAATAAATAGGTTGCCCTCACCAAGGCCCAAAGGCTTGGCAATCTTCCGCAGAATACGGGCTGATGGGAAACGTTCTCCCCTCTCTATGCGACCAAGGTGTGATGAAGATACGCCTGACATTTTACTGAGCGCCTGTAGTGTCAGCTCCCTCATGACTCTATTCTGCCTGATTGTTTCGCCTAACTCACTCCTGCTATCTCTGCTCATCTTGGCTTCCATCTGGAGCAACATAAAAAAGCTCATCAAACCTATATCTGGGGAAGGCTTTCATTGCCCGATGATGAATTTTTCATTGATGGTTCGTTCACTATGTCTCACCCGGTAAATCTGGCTTCTGGATATTCCCATGGCTTGAGCCAGCTGGACTAAGCTCGAGTAGTCCTCATTGTAGAGGTCAAAAACCCTTGTTCTCAGTTTCACGACCATCCTTGTGAGCTTTACCTTTGGTACCCATATGTTCCAGCAACTGCTTGTTAAATGCCTCAAGCCACAAAAGTTCCAGCAGCCGCTTCTTAAATTCAGGTGGCATAGCCACCGGTTTATACACCGATTTTACCAGTCTTCTTATCTTCTCTTCCTTGCTCATTGGTCTTCCTCTCCTGAGCATCTTGGTTCTATATACAGGGCACTGAGTTGCTGCCTGCCATTCTTCATTCGTCTTTTGCCTGCTGGCTTCCATCTGGGGCAACATAAAAAAGCTCATCAAGCCTATATCCGGGAAAGGCTTTTACTGCCCCAACGATGAATTTTTCATTGATGGTGCGTTCACCGTGTTTCACCCGGTAAATCTGGCTGTTCGCTATTCCCATGGCTTGAGCCAGCTGGACTAAGCTCGAGTACTTCATGTTCGCCGGTGGTTCTGCCGCCTTGGAAGTGACCCACCGGGCTGACCTGCACTTGGGGCACTTGCGTAGCTGTGGGTTACGAGGCATCCACTCATGCTCACACTTGGCGCACTTATACGTTGGATAAAACTCAAAAATCCTTGTTCTTAGTTTCAGACCACCCTCGTGAGCTGTATCTTTAGTAGCCCTACCTTCATTGCGAGCGGGGTAAGCCGGTCTCACTAGGTGATGAAGGTCAGGCACCTTTACAATCTCGTGTACCCTTTGTCTTGATACACCCAATATCCGACCAAGCTCTGCTTGCGAGTATCTCTTGGGCTCGGCCTTTACTATTTGAACTAAGCTATCTTTGGTTGCCATGTAACTTCACTCGTAGGCCAATTTGGCCAGCTTTGCTAGAAAAGGTCATCAAGCCTATATCCGGGGGAGGTTTTTATTGCCCCGATAATGAATTTTCGCTTATGGTGCGTTTTGCCTTCAGCGACTTCACGCATAAGGTATTCCAGCAGCCGCCTCTTAAATTCAGGTGGTATAGCCACCGGTTTACACACTGATTTAATTAGCCTTCTTATCTCGTCTTCCACGACCATCTACTCAAGTATTTACCCGACTCTTCTCCTCCTCCGCCTAATCGGTAAGAAGATAGCTAAAAAGACCGCCACACCAATAATTGGTCCGAGGATAGCCCAGTTAACCCTTGATGGTGGTGATGCCTCCTCCGGCGGTGCTGGTGGTGCTGGTGGTGATACCTCCTCCGCTGCCGGTGGTGTTGGTGGTACCTCCTCCGGCGGTGCTGGTGCTACTGGGGGAGGTGAGGGTGAGAGCTCCGTGGGCTCGATGACGGTGAATGTGCCCTCCAAGCCGGCCAATTGAACCAGGTAAGTACCGGTGGTCTCCTTGGCTATAGAAAAGCTAACTGTCTCGTCTTCTCCCGGGTCTAAGGTAAGCGATATGGAATCGACGATAACGTCGTTTATTTTCAATGTTGCTGTGTAGTCGCCGGTGCTGCCGCCAGAGTTGGTCACTTCGGCTTCGATGGTTACCGTTTCCCCAGGCTCAACCTGGGCTGGTGAGACAGTCAAGTCAGTAACCACGAAGCTAGCTGGTAGTGGCGGTGGTGCGCTGGCAATAGTCAGATTCAATTCGGTTATTGCGCTGCTTTGGAACTGATAGGTCTGATTAGCCTTGGCGCCATTGATGTAAAACTCGATGATATCGCCATTCTTGATATTTGATCCTTGGACATAAAGTCTCGGTTCGCTGGCACTCCCATATTCACCAACTACGGTAATACTTACCGGGTTACCTTGGATGCCTGTGGTGACATTAGTGCCTCGGGCTTCGACCACAGTGCCTGCTGGTGCTGGCTCGCCACCAATACTCAGGCTGCCATAGAACATATGGGGTAGTGGTGGCTGGGCCAAGACCGCGGTTGGCACAAGTAATAATAAACAAACTAATAAAGCAATAGCAGACATCTTAAATTTCATGATTTCCTCGACAACCTTGTTTGAAGATTTTGAGTGGTGAGGGGGAGCTAAAGCTCCCCCTCACCACAACTTGCCTAGGCTATGGTAGGGTACAGGAACCAGTCAGCCGGCTAGTCGCTGTTGGGAATACGAAGTAAGCTTTATACGGCCTAGCCATTGGCCCATCCCAACCCCAAAGGTGATAATAGATAGCCGTCCAGGCATCTTGGTCACCCCAGCCGGGACTAACTACACGGCTAGCGTCAACGCCGGCCATAAAGTCATCAACCCATATATCCGGGGCAGCACCATTAACCACGCCTGGCGCTGGTCCGACCAGGGCCCACTGGTTCGCGTTAAGCTGTTTTGTTGGTGGAATTAGTGGTGTGTCGCCTTCCTCCCATTCCGCCCAGGGCCAATTATCAACATCAAGCTCAATGTCGTCATCAGTCAGGTTGATGATAGCGAAACCATCCAGTGGCTCTATGATAGTGTAGGCACTGACTGCTGACCAGATTGACCCAGCCCATGACCACGTAAGTCGATAACCAATCCAAGCTGTTCCATAAACCCCGGGGATGATGTCCCCTAGATCTGATTCCAGATAGGCTGGTGTCGACAGCGTATTCAGCCCCGGCTCCAGGACATACTCTCCTGGTACTCTAAAATTAGCCGTTACTGTCTTGTCGGCATCCATGGTGACATCGACTGTCAGGCTAGTACCAGTGGCATCACCAGTCCAGTTGACAAATTCAAATCCCGCATTAGCTGCGCGGGTTAGTGTCACCACTGTATCCTCAGCATAGTCCTGGGTGCAGTCACCAGGGCAGGCGATGCCGGTACCGGTTACCGTACCACCCCCCGCCGGATTGATGTTTACATCCAGGGTATAGACTTCACCACTCCAGGCAGCCAGGTCTACTTCCAGATTCACCCAACCAAAAACGGGTGCTGCCGGGTCGGAAGTAGCCGGGAAGCCACCTACGGTGAAGGTGAAAACCTTACCATGGTCGGCGGGGTCATTTGCCCAAATCTGCACCGGTCCGTATCCCCCGCCCAAGACGGTTACCGTCGTGGTTTCCATGAGGACACCGTCCAGGTATATCTCAATCTCAGTGCCTATCGGGGCAGCAGCATCATCCAGCTCTGCATTCCCGTAGACCACAATCGGGTGGTCAATTGCCAGAGCCGGTGCCGCAAACCCCACCACCAACGCCCCGACCAGAAGCAACCCTACCAGCATTTTGATACCGATTTTCATGCATTTCCTCCTTTTTCAAGAATCTTAACCCCTAGCCTAGGGCTGGAGAAGCCCAGCCCTAGGCTAGTTCAGACGTGTTATGGTAACGGGATAGTCCAGCAGCATTCGCCGCTGACTAGAACGTTGTAGTCAGCTACCAGGCCTCCCTCGAGCACAGTCAGGTCACCGCCTACATCAGGTACCCAGAATATCCAATCACCGTCATGGTACCAGACACCCTGAATCTCATCTGGAATGTCAGCCAGCACAAGGTCAGCCAGTACTACTTCTCCCGTGTAGGTATCAGGCAGATGCTTGGGGAAGAAACCAGCAGCGGTGAAGCACCACTCCGTCTCACCAACGACGCAAAAGTCTGTTACCATCACATCTCTGGTGATAACTACCTCCTGGCCGCCATAACAATCGTGAACATAGATAAGTACATCTACATCTTCACAATGGCTGCTAACTATCTTTACACCCTCTATAGCGTAGTCCTCAGCAACAGCTGCGCTGGCAAAGACCCCATCGGCAACAAAATTATCTATCTCAGCAGCAGTCATTAAGCGAGTGCAGCTCACAGCATACCTGCCAGCCAGATATATCCCTGCAGTATAGTCATCATCATCAGTGCAAGGTCCACATGTGCCACCGGTGCCCGACAAAAGCGCTTCAAAAAGACCATAGGGACCATCAACGGCATATTCCACAGGCTCATCCACTGCCGGAGTGCCATCATAGTCACGCACAAAGACATAGAGCATCTTGCGGATGGGGTCAATCTCCTCAGTAACAGGGTCTATGACATCGTCCACGTAAGTCTGAACATCCTTGTACTCAATCAGCGGCAAGGGGCTGAATTTAAAGTACTCCACGCATACGGCGTTCTCACCGTTCTTGCCCAGCGGATAATCGGCTAAGAGCACCACGATGGCAGGCTCAACCTCGCCACTGCTACCAACTTGAGAGAACTCAACCGTGACATTGGTGAAGCCCTCTCCCAGCGTGCCGCCCGCCTCGTCAGTCTCGGTTACAGTCTTGGTCGTGGGAGTGATAGTAGTACCCTCTGCCTTGACAAAATTGGTATCTGATGCCGCACAAGTGGCATAAATACCATTAATGATGGTTTCAGGTATGAAAGTCACATCATCAGCCCAACTGCCATACTGACCGCAGCCTTCACCCCAGCCCAGGTTACCTTCTTCAAACTCGTAGTTATCGAACCTTTGAATCAGGTCCTCCAGGGCATCTTGACAGTCGTCAAGGGCATCATTCTCCAGCAGCCACCAGGTAATCTTGGCACCACCTGCGTTTGCTGGCACCAGCCCGGGAAGGAAGTTCGCTACCACCTGTTCCTTAATAAGGATCTGTTCGTCAACGGCCACATCAGCGCGGGTATGCTCCACAGTGGGGTGTAATGCCTCCCAGGCAGTAAGCACGGTGTAATCAATCTCGCCCCACTTCTTCTCGGCATTGAGGGTAACTTCGTAATCACCTGAAACGACATCACAGGTGATGATGCAGTCACCGGTAGTAACCATGCGAACCGTAATGGATGTTTCAGGGTTGGCAACGGTTGTGACCACACCTGCTCCCTCTCCCTTGGTAACCAACCAGTTCGTCACTGCCACTGTGTCAGGATCTACCGGACCGCAGCAATCTACCACGGTGAAGGTCGCGTCTGCCGTCTTCACGTTCATGGCGATGTCGGGCTCCAGGAAATAGCACGGCTCCAGGTCGTAGGTGGTGCCCTCAATACTGATGTCGTCAACGTAGGCAGTGGTTGTCCCTACACCGATCCAGCCAAGTGCTGGCCGAACCTTTGTGAGTACCCAATCACCGGCATCACCAACCGGCTCCGCTGCAATCATGTGAGCTACGAGGTCATCAATCGGTGCCTCACCTACAGTTGGAGGGTCCGGATACTGAGCGATAGCACCACCAGCTTCCGTAGTGCCGAATACTATCCCTGTTGTAGTAGTGCTAACTATTGGTTGTTCAGTCCAAGCGTCTAAGGTTGGTGGGCCTCCATGTGCCGGGACTCCATAGGCCTTGTCCATGATAGTCATCTCGGCGAATCCCGAGCCAGGACCATCGAAGTATAGCTCCAGCGATGTCCCACGCTGGGTAAACTCTCCTGTTGCTATGTAGTACCACCAGCTCCAACCCCCTGTAATAGTAGCCATGTCATCGAGAGTTATTCCTGAGGGTGTAGGACAAAGTTGAACTTCGGCCCAGTCGTCGGCAGCGTGTCCTGCGTTTAGCTTAACCGAGTAGTCACCCATCACGGTTACGGTTTCGGTGTGCACTTGGGTACTCTCCCACACCGCCGTGGCCGAGCCGGTGTCCTCAAGGCAGCCGCATATTTCTGTTTCGGCTGTAGCACCCACCGGCGCTGCAATTAGCACCAGGCTACAGACCAGAGCCGCCGTCAGGACGACCCCTAAGCCTGGTTTCAATTTACTTTTTACATGAATCATTTAGTTTTCTCCCTTCTTAGATTTAAAAATCTAAGTGAATTTGTTGTCTTTGCTGTTCTTTAATCCTTTTTTCCCCTATAGGCCTCACCCCCTTTGCTTAAGACTATATTCTCTCCTGAACAGACCCACCTCATCGCACCCCCCGGTTCAGGCACCGTGATTCCGATATACGTTCCTCAACCCCCTTGACCTTTTTCAGCCGCAGGTCTTTCGGCTACCCCGTGCTCCTTTTTCCAAAGCCGGACTAGCTCCTGAATCAGACCGTCGTAGCTCTGCCCAGTGTGCTTTATTGAATCTAACGAATCCTTAGTTTCTCTCGAGATGCTAATAGTGGTCCGTTTGACTTTATTAATAACGACAAACCCCTCTTATCCGTGAGTAGCAAAAGACTTGTCATCCACAGATATTTACGACATTATACAAGAGTATCTACTACTGTATTCACATTTATAGCATAGAATCGATATTTTGTCAACCCCTTTTGTTAAAATATTTACCGCCGTAAACATAATTGGGGGGGTACTTTAGTCCTAGATTGGGGAAATGGTACTTGTCCAATAATGAAGAGCCAGGTAGGTTCTACCCAAAAGAGAATACCAGCCGACCTGTTTAACCAGCCTTGCTGGTGGATACACCCGCTAGCTTGGGGAACCCCCTAAATATTGCCGCATAATTATTCCTGCAACTCTTGTTACAGAAGTGAAATTTGTGCCTCCTAGCCTCAGATTCCTTCCTTTCAAACTGCTTGCCGCAAAAGTCGCAACTAAGTGTTACCCTCTTGGCACCACATATCTTGAACCAGCATTGCCAGCACCTCATTGCTCCGTAGTGAATCGGCTTACCACAATCTATGCAATAAAAATTCCACTGTTTGGGTCTCACCAGCTGATGAAGGTCAGGCACCTTTACAATCTCGTGTACCCTTTGCCTTGATACACCCAATATCCGACCAAGCTCCGCTTGCGAGTATTTCTTAGGCTCGGCCTTTACTATTTGAGCCACGCTGTCTTTGGTTGCCTTAATGGTAACTTTACTCGTAACCAATTAAATTTACCTACCTAGTCCTTACTAAGGGCAAAGAGAGCCCCCTGAAATCTCAGGGGGCTCTCTGAGTCAAGCCTAAACCAGAGGTTAAGCCGATGGCCTCCTGGTTCTGGCTATCAGCACAATCACTACCACAACCAGCGCCGCACCAATACCCATGATAGCGTATATCCAGTTAGGCGCTATCTGTTCCACTGGTACTTCTACCGTTATCTGTGGTGGTGGCACTTGCTCAACTACCACCGGTGGCGGTGGCGCTTCCGGTCTGCCCATGGTGGTGAACATGCATACTGTCCAGCCAGAGTAGACGCCGTCCTTTTCGGCTCTTACCCTCCAGTAGTAGGTCGCGGAGTACTCCAGGGGTTCAGGCGCTACCCAGGCGTTGACTGTTGACGAGCCTCTAACCACACCGGCGGTAAAGGTCTCGGTGGTGGCTAGCTCGATGTCGTAGCCAGTAGCCCCGGTAACCGGACCCCAGGCGAAGTTGGGGGTAAGGATTATGTCTTGACTGCCGCAGGCTGGCGAGCAGAGGTCTGCGAAAGGTACGGGAAGTAGTGCCGTCATGAACGTCCTTTCCTCTGACCACTTGCTCAGTACTGGCTTGCAGAGACAGACCCTTACCTGCCAATGGTATTCTGTGCCTGATTCTAGACCGTCAACGACAATGCAGGTGTCCGAAGTACAAACACATTCACCAGCCGGACAAGCACACTCGTCAACAGCCGCCGCTGGTGCACATACCACACAACATTCTCCCGGAGCACAGTCCAGGTCAAGGGATACTATCAGCTTTTCGTCGGGGCACTCAGCGCAGTACTTCCAGAGCGATACCTCGTAGCAGTCAGCGCCGCAGAGCGCATTCCAGCTAAGGGTAGCCTGGTCGGTTGTCCCCAGCTTTTGCTCGTTAATCGGCATAGCCAGGACGACCGGTGCCGCCAGGGTATCCTCATAGACCCATATATTTTCACAGTCGTGTACTCCCCGTGTAGGCTCAAGAGCCCAGAGGACATTCTCAGCGCAGCCCTTGTCACTGGTGTCGCAGGTAAGCCACAAACCCTTTAGCTTTGCAGGGTCACCGGCTACGAGAAGCCCATTAGCTATTCGCTCGAAGATGACATCATCAGCATCCGCGGCATCTGGGTTGAGCGAGCGGATTACACCACCCCAATCAGGCACACCGTCGTCACAGCACGGGTCCGTAGTAACTTCACAATCATCTGTGATGTCCCCATCGGTAACATAGAGGGCGGTGTCGCCGGCAGCCTTTATGCCCTTAGCATAACCTAGGTTATCACAAATCACTTCCCACGCCTGGTCTGCCCAGGCGGCATCAGTGTCAATAATGCAGCGGGCTACCACAGTTCCGGCAGCAGCGTAGATGATATCGTTGGTGGCATAGGCCGGGTCAAAGACAACAAAGGTATCGTGTCCTGTGAGAACAGCAACACAGTCGCCGACCAAATCCCACTCTTCGCCACCGTCTTCGGAGATGAACACCTGATTTGCCTCATCACCAAACAGAATGCTGCCCGGGTCTTCATAGCCTGGCTCCAGGGCAAAGGACACGCCATCGGTAGCGCCAGTTGCCTCGTATTCAGCCCAGGGTCGGGCACCATGCCTGGTCGTTTTGTAGATGGTTTCTCGGTTAGCACCGCGTCCGCCAACAATGACGGTATCCTCGTCTATTACCACCTCTGCCGAGATTTCTGGCCTTGGTGTGCAGGGGAAGGTAAGCTTGCCCCAACTGCAGCCGGCATCTAGTGTCCTCCAGATTTCAAAACGCCTGTTAGTCAAGTATAAGGCATTAGTGGTGTTGAAATCGGGTGACACATGCACGCGCACGAAGATGAACTCATCCGGTGTATCCACAGAACCACCTATCACGCTGCAATAGACCCTCTCCCAGTAGGTGCCATCATACCGGAACAGACTCTGAGTATAGTCATAACACCTGTCTTCCTGACATGGGAAACAGCAATCTCCGGGCTCCTCCTGATTAGTTAGCATGAACATCGTCTCAGAGTCACCGCACACGTATCCTGGTGAGTGGTCAATGTCAATCACACACTCTATATCGGTGCTAATCAGTGATATCTGGTTCCAGAATTCGCAGGGGTAGTCCTCACCGCAGCACATTGATACCGCACATTCGCAACCGCTGGTTCCCGCCAGAGCTGTATCCTCATACCAGATGGCATAGGTTAGCCAGGCACCAGTCGGGTCTTTGTCGCTGGCATCCCAGCTCCAGCCGCCGTCGGTGCTGCAGTAAACTTCGTTACAGCAGAAAGAGCCGGCAATCAGTGACGCCTCATCGCTGTCGCCCATCACATCCAGGCTGATGATATCGGCAGGCTGAATGCCAATGCAGCCGGTAGTAATGCCCTTAACATTCATGTCAAGAGCACTGCCATCCATCGCCATGTAGACATCGCCACCATCGCCAACAAAAAGGCAGTCCCAGAAGTAGGTATTGACATCGACCACGCCGACAAATAGGGTTTCGGTGTCTTCCCAGTCGTCAGGGAAGCCAATCCTGGAGGCGTAGTAGCTGCCGAAATGGTTGGCAGGAGCACAGTCCCACACTAGCTCAGCGAACTCACTCCAGCTACAGGTAACGCCACCGGTGTAGATAACATGGGTCTCAGTACCGTTACTGACGACGACGAAAGTCTGCTTACTGTCGGCAAAGTCAGGCGCACAGCCTACAGCCAAGGCATCGTAGCCAACACCGTAGCAAGGCAACTGCAGGTTTGTCCAGGCAGCGGGATATCCGGCTTCACCTATCCAGTAGACACTGCCAGGGAACACCCACATCCGGGTGCCGATGAAGACGAAGGGGTTGTCATCGCCATCATAGCCAACATCAATACTGGTAATAGGTTCGTTCAAAATCGGCCAGCCGCAAAACCCCGCTATTGCCTCCTCAAGGGAAGCCCGGCCAACAAAGCCAAACTCATCACCTCCGTCGGTTGACTTATAGACATAGTTGCCGTCAGTGACATAGATGATATCCTCATCAATGCTGGAGTAGACCATGTCCACTATGGGTCCCGGCGGGTCAACTGCTGTCGTGCTAGGGTCTAGGTCTACGTCTTCATAGCCGGTAGCTGCCCAGGTGCGACCGCCATCATCGGACTTGAACAGCTTATACTCGCTGCCGACCGTGGCGTACGCATACAGATCGCCATTAATAGCCTCAGCTATGGGCCCCACGCGAGTGATGCTTGCATCCCTGAACCAGTCGCCATCAGCGCCCGGCTCGGGGTAGCCAAACTTGTACCACTCGTTTATCGTCTCCCCCGGGCTAGCGGCAACTGGGGCGACAAAGCCCATAACCAGAGCCAGGGCTATGACCAGAGTCAGGCCTAAGCCTAGTATCTTAGATATTTTATTTTTCAATTTATTTCTCCTTTGTTATTAAATTCTATTTCCCCACAGCAGGATATCCCCCGGCTATGGAGAAGAAGCAATCTTTGATCTCTTTAGTTTCTTTCATTCTCCCTTTCGGGCTTTGGCCATGGCATCACCTCCTTTCTTGTTTGACAACATCACCCAATATTTATACAATGTAAACGCTTATAGGCGTAAATAATAACGGATTAGCCTCGGCGGGGAAGAGCTGTTAAAGGAGAAGAACGGTGAGCTGGTCGAAGACTCTGCCGCCCAGGGAAACCCAATTCTACCCCGCCAAGGCTATTATAGTTTTACTCTCCCAATTTCCTTAACTCCCGAAAGACTTATCACCCCGGATATTTACTATCATGGTAGTAAATACCATGATATTTACCACATTATACAGATTTATCTACGACCTTATACAATTGTATAGCACAAAAGCGAGATTTTGTCAACCCCCTTTTGCTAAAATATCTACTACCGTGAACAAAATGCGGCTTAAGGGGTTGACTTTTAATAGATTGGGGAGTGGTATTTGTCCAAAGAGCTAGGTGACTTCCTACTCGAGCGCTGCCAGCGGAGGGGGATATCCCTGCGCAGTCTGTCAATAAAATCCGGTCTCAGCCCAGGCACTGTCCACAACATCATCAAAAGGCAGTACCAGCCGACCCTATTTTCCCTCAATCGGCTGGCCGACTACCTTGGTGTCAAGAGGCAGTATCTGTGGCAGCTAGCTGGTCTGCTCGAGGATATGGACTACGATGAGCAAACGACATTTGGTGACCCCGAGCTCAGGTTTTACATAGCTCAGGCTGATAAGCTACCTGAGGCGGCCAGAAGGCTCATTATCATCATTATCGAGTCGCTAGTAGTCTTCCTTGAGACCAGAATCGGAAAAGGTGGCCATTCCCCAGACTAGCGCCAGCCCCAGTCGTGGTTTTGCCCCATGTAGAGCCTATCCAGCGGCTAAACTGGTTGTGCTGGAGCAGGCGTGAGTGGCACTGGTTCAGGTGTTGGTGCTGGCGGTGGCAGTGGTGCCGGGATGCATGCTAAAAGAAAAATCAACGCTATTACGAGTAAAACTCCTGCTATCCTTATCTTGCACATCCTATGAACCTTCGTTTCATCATTGATGATACTTATAGTATGCAGACTCACAGTATACAGCACATATCATTCAGTCAAGTATTTCACTTGGCTGAGATAGTAGATGAAGGAAGTAGAACGCCAGTTTGGCAAAAGAGTGAGAGAGCTACGACTGGCAATGGGATTATCTCAGGAGGAGTTGGCATTCAAAGTAGGTGTCCACCGCACATATCTTGGTGGTGTTGAGAGGGGAGAGCGGAATCCGTCACTAAAGAATATCGCAGCGATTGC
>Ga0307432_1000912_pt1 | contig 20025 bp, 10 predicted proteins | sample SalMarWE160150MG_FD_202158 | JGI IMG/M metagenome (GOLD analysis project Ga0307432, IMG submission 202158) | Salt marsh sediment microbial communities from the Plum Island Ecosystem LTER, Massachusetts, United States - WE1603-150 | ecosystem: Environmental > Aquatic > Marine > Intertidal zone >...
ATCGCACACTGCGGCTTCGCGGCCTCAACCCAACCAAAACCATCGCCGACGTCCTCAAAACCTACCTTACTACCGGACAACTCCCACCGTTACCCGACACCAACATTGCAAACGGCTGAAGAGTTACCGTATTTCTATGATGAGATTGGGCTTGAGATAACACACAAGCAAAGTTCAGACGGTGATGAAGTTGTGTTTGCACTTGTCCAACGCAACCAACGAACCGAGATAAGTGATGCAACGGAACTAGCTGGACAACAGCTTTTGGTCTCGGCGGAGAACAGGCCCGATCCGTGGTCCCTATCAGAGTTATCATCTGAGAACCGCGCTGCGATGATGGACAAGGCCAGAGTATTCGGTGTCTCCTTCGCAACGGTCGTTGCATACGAAATGGCCAGGGCACGTGTTCCAACGTCAAGAATACTCAAGACAATGAAGACATATGATGCTTTGGACGGCTCGGTCCTGCGGCAAATAGATCGCATAAACAAGCATGTAGACGATCGGCATCTTCATTATCGTTTGTGGAAACTCTCATCTGCCATAGACGATATTTTATCCGAGAAGGCTAGCGGGAGGGAGGTACGTAGGTAACACTGCAGCGCCGCTTGGCCCCGGCGTGATCGACCTCGCAAACGTCAGTTCGTAGATGGCTACCGCCAAGGTTTCTGTACAACCCGGTCGGTTTGCCGTGTCGTGCGGGGCACGCAGCCGCGGCATCGGGGAGGGTGGTCCGTCCGGAAGCGTTTGCGGGATGTGTATTCACGAAACGCGCAGCATCAACGGCCGGCTCGTGCGGGGCTGCGACGGTCGGCTAGAGCGTTTTGCGATTTCATGTAGCGGTTTCGGGTTCTTGGAAGAAACGCTCGTCTCGGAGATTCCGCGCGGGCTTTGAGCCCGCGGCTCGCTACACAAAAACAGAAAATGCTCCAGACCCTATAACCCAAGCTGCCGCTATTGTATTTGGTGTCACATTTCGGTCGGGTCCAGCCGGGGAATGTTGGTAAAGGAGATACGCGGGGGAGCGCTGTCACAGGCTCCATGCATACTGCCCAAATAAATCGTATGGGCGCCGTACCGGGCATTGAGAATATCCATCGTCCGGGCGAGCTTGACGCGGTTGCGTTCCGACGCGAACAGCGGCAGGCTCGCGCTGTTATCCGCCACCAGATCAAAGAGGGTCGCCCCCACTTGAATTGGTGTACCCTGTGGACACCGTTCCCAGAGAGTGGAAAAGGCCTCCACCATCGTCAGGGTATCCTGACATAACCCCAAGCCAACCCTGCCTTTCCACTTTCCCTGCGGCATGTACGCGACATAGATCATCATTTGCCGTGCCCAGTAGCGCATGTTTCGCAGGCGAGCGGCAGCCCGGTGAATCAAGCGAACCAACACCTTCCGAGCATCGTCGCGATTTCTCAGATTTGGTGGTAGTACATGTGAATGACCGACCGTGCGGCGATGGGTGGGGACATCGGGGAGATCGTGACCGCGAAGCCAGTGCCACCACCGCCGGCCTAGCACGCTTTGCCAGATGTTCTGCAGGCGCTGCTCAGATAACGCACAAAGCTGCCGCACCGTGCGGATGCCGTGTTGGTGTAGGCGGTTGCTCATGCGTGGACCGATGCCGGGAAAATCGATCAGCTCCAATGAATACAACCTGTCCGGCAATTCCTCGGGCATGATCACCACCAGTCCATCGGGTTTCTGCATGCCCGCGGCCGTCTTGGCCAAAACACGATTGGGGGCCAGTCCGATCGAGCATCGCAAATAATCGCCGACCTCCTGCCGTAGCATCCGCTTGATCTGCCGCGCGATCTCCACCGCCCGCCGTGGTTGTTTCTCAACACCCATCAATCGGCAGGCCATCTCGTCAATCGAATGCACCGCGGTTACGTGCAAACAGGACTCTACGGCAGCGACGATGGCATGATGAAAACGAACGTAAACAGCCGGTCGGGCCTGGACAATGCGTAGTCCCGGACACATACGGCGGGCCTGACCTACCGACGTGCCGGTTTTGATCCCGTAGCGTTTGGCCTCGTAACTGACGGCGATGCAGCAGGTGTTGTCGGTTATCATCGGAACCACCACCACCGCCTTATGCCGCAGCTCCGGCCTCTCCTGCTGCTCCACCGAGGCGAAATAGGCGTTCATGTCAAGGAACAGGGTTGACAGGCTCATCGACCACCTTCGCCTCCACACGCGGCTTACACCTCCGATGATCCTAACATATACCTAACTTCCAAGTCAAGGGGCAATTGCGAGGGAATCGATCGCACGGGTTGGCGGGCTCTAATCAGCCAGCCGGAGTTGAAAAAATAAATAATAAGCAAATATGGAGGTGCCGAGCATGCGGCTTGAAGCCTGCGCGGCCTTGAATACATTGGCCACGTTCCATTTCCACGATGAACCAATCGGAAATGCCAAAGTGGAGTTGGTATTACGTGGCTCGTTACGATGCGGCGAGCTTACGCAGCACCGCCGGCAGGATGCCTCCGTTGCGGTAGTACTCGACCTCCACAGGAGTGTCAAGGCGTGACACCAATGTGATCAACCGGGATACGTTCGTCTTGGGGTCCGTTAGCCGAACCTCGATGTCCTGTCTCGGTTCCAGGTCGTCGCTAAGAGCCGCGAAGTCGAACACCTCGTTCCCGGTAATACCAAGTGACTCGCGGTTCTCGCCATCCCTAAACTGCAAGGGCAAAACACCCATACCGATGAGGTTGCTGCGATGGATGCGCTCGAAGCTCTCGACCATCACCACGCGGACGCCCAGAAGCAACGTACCCTTGGCGGCCCAGTCGCGCGAGGAACCCGTGCCGTACTCCTTGCCTCCGAGAACAACCAGCGGCGTCCCATCGGCCCGGTATTTCTCGGCTGCGTCGAACACCGACATCTGTTCGCCGGTCGGGAGATACGCCGTCACGCCGCCCTCTGTACCCGGTGCCAGCAGATTCCGCAGGCGAATGTTGGCGAAAGTCCCGCGTGTCATGATCCGGTCATTACCCCGTCGCGACCCGTATGTGTTGAAGTCCACGGGCTTAACGCCGCGCTCTTGAAGATACCGACCCGCCGGCGAATCCGGCTTGATCGCCCCGGCTGGTGAGATGTGATCCGTCGTCACCGAATCACCCACCATCACGAGCACTCTCGCGCCACAGATCGGCTTGATCGGACTGATCTCCTTTGTCAGGCCCTCAAAGAACGGCGGATTCTGGACGTAGGTGCTGGTCTTGTCCCACTGATACGTATCCCCAGTTGCGCCGCTGATTTCATTCCACTGCTCACTTCCCTCAAAAACGCTGCCATACTGCTCACGGAAGCTCTTCGGCGCCACGGAATTGGCGACCAACTCGGCGATCTCGGCCTGGGATGGCCAGACGTCCTTCAAATATACGTTCGATCCGTCCGCACCGACACCCAGCGGCTCGGATGTCATATCGATGTCAGTCGTCCCGGCGATCGCGTAGGCCACCACCAGCGGCGGTGAGGCCAGATAGTTCCCCTTCACCAGGGCGTGCACCCGGCCCTCGAAGTTCCGGTTGCCGCTGAGGACGGCGGCGGCGACCAGCTCACCCTTCGTGATGGCGTCGGCCACCGGTTCGGGCAGCGGACCGCTGTTGCCGATGCACGTCGCGCAGCCGTAGCCGACCGTATGGAAACCGAGCTTCTCAAGATAAGGTGTCAGACCGGCGTCACGGAGATACTCGGTCACAACACGCGAACCCGGCGCCAGGCTGGTCTTCACATGGGGCTTGACTTTCAGACCTTTCTCAACTGCCTTTTTCGCGAGCAGGCCCGCAGCAACCATAACCGACGGGTTCGAGGTGTTCGTGCAGCTTGTGATGGATGCGATCACGACCAACCCGTGCGTCAGTGTTTCCGACTCACCATTGAACTTCACACTGACCGTTCGGTTCAGCGAGGCTTCGTCCAGGGAAAACCCTCGCTCACTCACCGGTGCGCGAAGGGCGTTGGCGAACGAGGATTTCATTTGACGCAAGGGTATGCGATCCTGCGGGCGCTTCGGACCGGCCAGGCTCGGCTCGACGGTGGACAGGTCGAGCGCAAGCGTGTCCGTGTACAGCGGATCGGGCATCTCGCCGCTGCGGAAAAGACCTTGCTCTTTCGTATAGCGTTCAACCAGATCAATCAGCTCCTCGGAACGCCCCGTGAGACGCAAGTAGTTCAGTGTCTCGCCGTCCACTGGGAAGAAGCCCATCGTCGCCCCGTACTCGGGGCCCATGTTTGCGACGGTTGCACGGTTGGCCAGGCTCATGCGGCCCACGCCGTCGCCGAAGTACTCGACGAACTTCCCGACAACGTCTTTCCGGCGGAGCATCTCGGTGACTCGCAGCACGAGGTCCGTCGCCGTCGCACCCTCCGGAAGCTCACCCGTCAGACGAAAACCAATGACCTCCGGCATGAGCATGTAGATCGGCCGACCCAGCATGGCCACCTCGGCCTCAATCCCGCCGACACCCCACCCGACGACGCCGAGGCCGTTGATCATCACCGTGTGACTGTCGGTCCCAACGAGACTGTCCGGCATAGCTACACGGACGCTGCCAACATCGCGCGTCGCCACGACGGAGGCGAGATACTCCAGATTGACCTGGTGTATGATCCCCGTCGCGGGCGGTACGACCCGGAAGTTGTCGAACGCGTTTTGACCCCAGCGCAGGAACTGATACCGCTCCCGATTCCGCTCGAATTCGCGATCAACGTTGATTCGCAGTGCGTCGGACGAACCGAACGCGTCAATCTGAACCGAATGGTCGATGACCAGGTTCACGGGAATGGCCGGGTTGATTCTTTTCGGGTCGCCACGCAGCCGGACCATGGCGTCGCGCATCGCCGCCAGATCGACGACTGCCGGCACACCGGTGAAATCCTGCAGCAGCACCCGGAACGGAACGAAGGGAATCTCGCGCTTGGCAACGTTGGTCGCATCCCACTCAGCCAAGGCACGCACGTCATCCTCCGTGATACTGAATCCGTCGACGTTGCGAAGGACGCTTTCCAGGAGCACCCTGATGCTAAACGGAAGCCGATCAACGTGACCGACGCCGGCATCCGCAAGGGCCGCCAGCCTGTAGAATCGCACATCTCCCTGCCGTGTCGACAACGTTGACCGGGTGCCGAACGCGTTGGACGTCTTGCCTGGTTCCATCAGTTCTCTCTCTAATTTACAGCAGCTAACTTGGTCGGATCGGTGACACAATAGCCGCCTCGCCGGCATTGTCAAAAGTGGGTGTCCTAACGGTGCGGTGATCCGCTAATCCGCGACCACAGGTAAAACCTACGGCAGCCTTCATGGGATTCGGCGCGTGACATTGCTTCGCCGGCGTCACTCGTTCGTGAATCTGGCCAAGCGCTGCTCTATGCGGCGACTTTGATGACGTTTGTCGCTTAAGCGCCGCTCGCGTGCCGCGCGTGGCACTTTGGTCGGTCTGCGCGGCTTTTGCCGGGTAAGAGCGTAAGCCAGCAACTCATAGAACCGGTCCACTGCGGCGCGGCGGTTGGCGCGCTGGGTACGGTGCCGCATCGAGACGACGCGCAGTTGACCGCTTTTTGACACTCGTCCGGCGAGTTTCGCGCGGATTGTTCGCCTTTCGGATTCGCTCAGTGCTCCGCTGCCGTCAAGATCGAACCGGAGGGTGACGCGCGTGCTGACCTTGTTGACGTGTTGTCCGCCGGGACCCGCGCTGCGTGTGAAGGTGAACAAGAGATGGTCGATCGGAATCCGGCACCGGAGGGCATCGACGAGGCTATCTACATCTTTCCGTGAGTCGACCACAGTCCCACCATGCTAGCAACCACGCAGGCCGACGATACTGAATCCGCCATATATCGATTTCGCCGATGTCTCGGTTGCGCGGGGCTTCCGCTGGCGGGGCGACAGCCTGTGGAAGAGCTGGTCGAACCACGATCTGTTCGATGATGATTGATCAATCGTTTCCGCTACGTCAATTTCAACCTCGGCCTCGCCGGTCGATTCGAGTGTCGCCTTATCAGAGCCTGCCGGGCCGCGCTCCTGCGCAAGGGCGAACAGATACCTCACCAGCATCGCGGGTGTTTGCCCGGCGATGTCCATGGCGCGTTGGTAATCGCGTTGGGCGTCCTTGTACTCGTTGAGTTCCACGTAGCGGTCACCGCGCAGCGCGAGGATGTCGGCATTGTCGGGTTCGATCTCCAGCACATGAGTAAGATCGGTGACCGCCCCGGAGATGTTCCCAAGAGCAGCCCGCCCGCTCGCTCGTCCCAGCAGGGCCACGACGAGATCGGGCTCATGTTGGAGGGCATCGTCAAACGCCGAGTTCGCCTCGACAACCCGCTCGGCTTGAACGAGCGCCAGGCCGCGAAACGCCAAGATCCACTCTGAGGTCGCATCGAACTCGGCGGCACGGTTCAGATCGTGGAGACTAGTGTCGCTGTTGCCAAGAAGCAGGTGGGTAAGCCCCCGCCATACATAGACGTTCGGTTCCTCCGGTCGGAGTCGCACCAGTTCCTCAGCATCCTCCAGCATCGCATCGTACTGGCCAAGCCGGCCTTGCAACGCCGTTCGCAGTTGTCTGGCCTCGAAATGGTCCGGCTGCTCACGCAAATGCAACCCAGCGAAGTCGACCGCCACGCTTGGTCCCTCAGCCCACTGCTCAAGCGCAAGGATTAGAGAAGGTGAGAATGCGACTGCGGTGCCCAGCGCCGAGGAGGGATCTCCGTACCCCGAGACAGCCTCCCAGAACCCGCGGACAGCCCCCCGGGCAATCCCGGCAGGCGTACACACAGCAAATGGAGTAGCCCCTTCGGATCCTTCGGCATCTTTCTGGTTCAACGCCGGCTGTCCGCTTTGGACGACGTCTTCGAGAATGGGAACGGCCGCCTCCGCCATGCGCAGCGGTGTACCGATCTCGAGCGGAAGCCTGCTGAACAGGTCGAGAACCCTGTCGGCCTGCTCCACCGAGGCTGACTGCGTCGCGACCTGGCGTTGCGTAAGCACCAAGGCCAATCCCAAAGCCAGCGCCACGACCGCAGCCGCAGCAGCGATTGAGGCAATCTGATGGCGACCGATGAACTTCCCGATCCGGATTGCCAAGCCGGCACGTCTGGCCTTGATCGGGCGGTTCGCGATGAATCGCCTGAGATCATCCCGGAGCTCACCGGCTGTCTGGTACCGCCGATGGCGATCACGCTCAATCGCCCTTAGACACACTGTCTCCAGGTCTACCGGGATGTTCGGATTATGCGTCCTGAGCGACAACGGCTCCGAAGTGAGAATCTTGCTGATGACCTGTTCGCGTGTTTCGCCCGGGTAGGGCGGTTTGAGCGTGAGCCATTCGTACATCGTCGTGCCGAGTGAGCAGATGTCGGTGCGATGATCCACCTTGCCGGGGTGACCGGTGATCTGCTCCGGTGACATGTAAAGCGGTGAACCGATCAGTTCTCCCGTGATCGTCACCCCCGGCTGTTCCGCCAGCCGCGCCAAGCCGAAGTCCGAAATGCGCATCTTGCCGTTGCTTCCCAGAATCAGGTTGTGCGGTTTGATGTCACGGTGCACCACGCCCTGCTGGTGGGCATAGCTCAACGCGTCAGCGACGGCGGCGATGTGTTCGGCGACCACGGTAAAAAACTCCTCCGCGGAACCAATCCCGGAAAGAGCATGCGTCGTGGTTGCCGAATTGCCGACGTCAGAGCCGCCGGTCGATGGGTGTGCCTCTCCAGAATCCGTGCCGTTCTCCTCGCACTTGGCCGCACGATCCAGAACCACGGTCTCGGCCAGGTCGGATGTGGCCGTATCGACTGCCTGACGGGCGCGGGCTTCAGCAATGACCGTGTTGAGTCCCGGACCGTCAATGAACTCCATCGCGTAGTAGTAGGTTCCCTCCTCTTCGCCGAGCGCGAAGATGGGAATGATGTGGGGGTGATGAAGCTTCGCAGCGGCTTGTGCCTCCCGTTGAAAGCGAACGACCGCCGAAGGAGAGGAGCTGACCTGCCGACCGAGGACCTTCACCGCCACGGTGCGCTTAAGCGACCGCTGCCAGGCCTCGTAGACCGTCCCCATCCCACCGCGACCGATCTCGCGGCGAAGCTCAAAATCACCGAGGACCGTCGGTTGCGACGATATCGAGGTGGACACCGGCGCCTCCGATTCAGTCTGGTCACCGGCAGTGGATGGATTGTCAGGTCGTTCGCTCACCGATGATGGCTTCTTCCTTCAATGGGATCGCGCTTTGCCCGAGAGCCCCCACGATCCGCTTGGGATAGCTTCTCTATTCTAACAGACGTTTCGGGCCTACGGGTGTTTTCAAGAAAGTCGGATTCCCACACAAACCGGACCGTGTGTATGTCCACGCCTACGGGTGGTGCCCCTACCCTTGTAGTGTGCCACGTAGTTGCCGCCGCAGCCATTGGAATTTCACCCACCGTTTATAACCACCGCCGCAAACGCATCCTTCGGCACGGACCGGTCGCACAGGCCGCATTGCAGCAGGGTGAACTACCGGTCTACGCTGCCTTCCGGGCTCGGCACCCCCCCCCCCTGGATCAGGATTCGGTCACGGCGCCGCAATATTGGGATATCGGCCTTCGGCATGAAGATGGCCGATCCTAACGTAATTGTGAACGGCCCGGTCGATTGCCTTCATGTCGCGCTCGCCTACCTCCCTCACAATCCGGCTGGGCACACCCATCACGACGGATCCGTCCGGAACGGTGGTCCCCGGGGCCAGGACCGTCCCCGCTGCAACGATGCAGTGGCTGCCAATTACGCAGTCATCCAGTAGGATAGCCCCGATTCCGATCAGCGTTCTTGGGCCGATGCGCCGGCAATGCACGACCGCGCGGTGACCGATACTGACCTCATCCGCAATGTCCAATGGCGTACCGTCGTCGGTGTGCAAGACGACGCCGTCCTGAATGTTGGTGCGGGCCCCGACGCGAATCGGAGCGATGTCGCCTCGGATCACCGCCTGGCACATCACGGCAACTTGATCGCCGAGCACGACGTCGCCGCCTACGTAGGCGGTCGGAGCGATGTATACATCACGCCCCAGAACCGGTTGAATCACATCGCTCATGGACTTTATTGTAAGAGACCGACAAGGACACCGCGAGCCCCAAAGCACTACGCGGGGAATGCAGATACGTGAGATAACGAACGTTTCGATGCGAGAAACCCGGAGCTGTCTGGCGGCTCGCTTGCTGACACCAGCGCCGGTTGCTACCGTGCCTCACCTCTTTGACAACCGAAGGTCATTGCCGTGCCGGGACAGATAAGAAGATTCGCCGTTCGCAGCCAGCGGCTTCGCATCCGCTTTCGTCAAGCGGTTACGAAGATCGGCCTGAGCGATGAGACGTTTCTGATCGTGGTGTCTATCCTGATCGGGGCGGCGACGGGGATCTTCGCCCACCTGTTTTTCTACCTGATCGAGATCGCACGTGACTTCGCATACGGCGACGGCGAGCACAACGGACTGTTTGCCGGTCGGGCGTGGATGCTGGTCGTACTGCCGACGGTCGGGGCATTGGGGGTTGGCTTCATCACCTACTACTTCGCGCGGGAGGCGAAGGGGCACGGAGTGCCGGAGGTGATGGATGCGCTGTATCGCAAGGGGGGCGAGGTCCGACCGCGGGTGGCGTCGGCCAAGGCGGTCGCCAGCGCGCTGACCATCGGGTCCGGCGGATCGGCGGGAACCGAGGGCCCGATCATCCAGATCGGCGCAGCCATCGGCAGCAGCGTCGGACATTACCTTAACATAAGGCGTCGCCAAAGGGGTATTGTGGTGGCGTGCGGGGTTTCGGCGGGCATCGCTGCGATCTTCAACGCGCCTATAGCGGGTGTGCTGTTCGCCCTTGAGATCTTCCTCAAGGACTTCTCGTTCCGGACGTTCTCCCCGGTCGTGTTCAGCAGTGTAATCAGTTGCTCGGTCATGCATGCCCTACGCTTGGGGGATGAGGCCCTGTTCGAGGTCAAGGCGCTGCGCGAAATCGGCTATCAGTTTGTTCCCGTCGAGCTGCCGTTGTTTCTGATCCTCGGTCTCCTCTGCGCTCTGGCCGCGGTTCTGTTCATCCGCGCCCTCTACTTCACCGAGGACGTGACCGACCGGATCCGTTTTCCCGAGCAGCTCAAGCCGGCCCTGGGGGCGATAGGACTTGGGCTCCTTGGCGTCGTCTATATGCAGGCAACGGACTCCAACGGGATGCCGGCGTTCTTCGGAAACGGCTACCCAGCGATTCAGGCCACCCTCGGTCGTGACCTCTTCCAGATGACCGTGACCGGATTGTTGGCGTTGTTCTTCATGAAACTGGCGGCCACATGCCTGACACTCGGCAGTGGAGGTTCCGGCGGTGTTTTTGCGCCGTCGCTGCTTCTGGGATCCACGCTCGGTGGTGCCTTCGGCATGGCACTCGCCCAACTGGGCGTTATCCATAGCTCCAGTGTGACGGCCTACGCGCTGGTCGGCGCGGCGGCACTCGTCGCGGGGACCACACACGCACCACTGACCGCCATCGTCATACTCTATGAGATCACGCGCGAGCCAAAGGTAATTCTGCCCGTCATGTTCGCCGTAATAGTCGCAATGGCCGGGGCGCAATTGCTGCTGCGCGACAGCATCTACACGCTGAAGCTGCGACGGCGCGGCGTCCGCGTCGGCACGGTAACCGACCTGACCATCCTACGGCGTGTCACCGTCGAAGACGTGGAATGTAAAACGGCGCAGTTCGTGCATCCGGAGGACCCGCTCCAGCGCGTCATAGACATGGCCGGTGAAACCGGTGCCGTCGACTTCGTCGTTGTGGACGAACGGGGGACCTATCAAGGCTTGTTGACCGGCCAGGACGTACACACCACCCTGCTGCAGCCCGAGGCGGTCTTGCTGCTGGTCGTCAGTGAGTTGACCCGCTCCGGTGTGCCCACGATCGGCCTGGATGAAACCCTCGACGTGGTGTTGGACAAGTTCGCCCGCAACGATGTTGAGTCACTTCCGGTGGCCAGCTCCGCCGACCGCACCCAGGTCGAAGGACTCATCACCCGCCAGGCGGTTATGCGACGCTACCAGGAGGAACTCGACCGTCAGGCGGGTTGAGCTACGACGGCTCCCTCATTATTGTACATGAGGGTATCGTTGTCCGAGTGTGGCCGAGTTTAACCAGTTTGCCAACAGGTTGTTGCCCATATTAGGCGCTAGCGCGGGTGCTAGGCGTTCGTTTGACCAACGCCCAACATGCGTCAGGGACACGGGAGTTGTCGAGTAGGGCGATCTTGCTCGCTACCAATGTCAGAGAACTCACAAGCAGTGTTCTGCCGTGAGAGGATGGTATTATCTGGCGGTCTGAGTGGATATTTTGCGTACGGCAGCGCGCCAGGACCCAAAGTCGCGCGGACAGGCACCGGATGTTAAGCTTGTGAGTTTTGCGACCTATATTGGGGACAATTTGTGTTCAGCTGGAAGAGCAACCGGTGTAGGGATAGTACGGCAAAAAAAAACTGAGAATGTGGGCAGTTTAGGTTTGACAGGAGTCGTCACGTCCAGGTAATATACGGAGCGTTCGACTGGTCGACGGAGTGATTCCGTTTACTGGCGTAGCGTCGGCTAGTTGTCACATCTGGATCCGGTAAACGAGGGGAACCAGCTAGGAGGGGGCGGAAGAGTTGCTGCGCGGTGATTGCGCAGTGCACTCTGTGCGTCTATCAACGCCCGGCGCTCTCGCAATGCCAAGGGGTGGCAGGCGGTCCGCCTTTGGCAAGGTTGATATACAGTGGAGGGGAAGAAACATCCGGCGACGCACCTCGATCCCGAGGTTGCGGAGCCGGATGTTTATTTGTGCCTGGTGTTGCATCTTCGGCATCGCCTTGCATCCATCGCTCCAACCCCTATTCTAGACCGGTGAGGCGTTCCAGCGTTTTAACCAGGGCCTGCGTCCCATCCCGACCCTCGCCAGCGGCCTGGTTAGCTGTGAGAAGCTGCGAGACAAGGGCAGCGCCTGGAAGCGGGATTCCATTACCAGCAGCCGTCGACAGCGCAATCCGTAAGTCCTTCTGCTGCAGATCAATCATGAACATGGGGGTGAAGTCCCGTCTGAGCATCCGGGGTCCGAGATTGTCCAGAGCCCAGGAGCCGGCCGCCCCCTTCGACACCGCCTTGAGCATCGTGCCCGGATCAAGCCCGACTCGCCTTGCGAATACGACGGCCTCACACACGCCCAGCAGATTCAGCCCGCAAAGGAGCTGATTACAGAGCTTGGTGAGCTGGCCGTTGCCCACCGGACCGCAATGCACGGTGGACTTGCCGAGGACATCGAAGATCGGTTTGGCCCGGGCCACGTTGCACTCCTCACCACCGACCATAATTGAAAGCGTGCCGGCCTGCGCCCCGGTTCTCCCGCCCGAAACCGGAGCATCTAGAAACCAGCCGCCGCGGTTCCCGACTTCACCAGCCACCGACCGGGCGACCTCCGGTGCGATGGTGGACATGTCGATGCACAGTGTTCCGGTGCGCAGGGTCTCGCATACGCCGCGTGATCCGAGATAGACGTCCTCAACGTCCGGCGAATCGGCCACGATCGAAATGACCACGTCGACCTCCCGGGCCAGGGCGGCCGGCGAATCTTTCCATGTTGCTCCATCGCCGAGCAATGTTTCCGCCTTCGCCCGCGTGCGGTTGTATACGGACACGGAGTAGCCGGCCCGCAGCAGATTGCGGGCCATCGGCTCGCCCATGATCCCGGTTCCGATCAGACCGACAGTCGCGTTCATCATGTACACTCCTCATCTCGGGAGTAGCACCGCCGGACGACGAGGCGGCGGTTTGCCAATCATACCCGACATCAAGTTTAGCGTACTTCGCTGTGGACTGCAGATGTGGTTTCATCCGGCGGCGCAGGCACCTTGAGGTATTTCCACGGTTGGACTGTTACCAGCAAGGTGGCCAGGGTGATCAGTGCGACCGCCAGCGAAATCACCACGCGGTATCGCTGGAGCTTGATTTGATGTTCGGCCGCTGCAGCCGAGCGCTCTGCGGGTGTTGGTGACGCATCAGTCGATGGTCGCACCGCGGGACCTACCGCAGTTGCAGGCGGAGTTGGGGAGACCGCGCGTGCCTTGGCCTGTTTTTTCTCGAGCTTGGCCTGGGCCTTGGCCACCTTTTTCTCGCTTTTGGCGTCCGTTTTGCCAGCCTTAGCAGCATCCTTGGGCTCATCCATCGGTTCGTCACTCCGGGTGGACTGCACACATTTATTGTACGCAAACTACCATTGCTTTACTCGGGTGTCGAGCAAACAGTGACGGATCCCCGTGACGGGGTTCGTGACAGTATCGGTGGCGCTTTTTGGGATTATCATGAGGGTGGGGTTGGCCACGGAGGGCGGACCCGGGCGTTTCGGGGATGGCTTCATGGAGGAACCCAATAATGGCGGCACGGAGCCCACGTCAGGAGGCGCGGGTGCGGATCCTTGCGGCGTTCACTGCGCAGTTGGATCGAGTGATTCCGGAGGATGAGAGCGTTCCATTGGAAGGGGCGACGTTCGCCGATTTCGAGGACTAGGTGGACACGTTAGCCCAGGCGGCGTTGCCGGTGGCCTGCGTGTTGGCACGAAGCGACGGTCCGGTCGGCGGCAAGGTCTTTGTAGAATAAGAGACCGCCCGCGTCACGCTACTGTCCGAGAACGACTGAAGGTCCTATAAACGTATCTGCTAAAGTGCCAATTTAACCCGCCGTCTCTTGCAGCTTATAGTTCTAATCGCTATACTCAACGTCACGTTTGTTGGGGCTGATGTGTGTTCGGGCATGGGGGTGGTCTACAACCAGGCGAGAATCAGCTCTCCGCAGCGTAACTGGAGAATAGCTCCGAGCAGTGTAGCGATGCGCCTGCCAATCGGATCTGTCGATCGCCCGTAAAGTTGTTGCCTGGAAGGGCTTGCAGCTGAATGTGCGGAGGGTCAGGTGGACTGTGGCCACGCGGGACTTTCGCGGTACTGGTAGCGATGGTCTCGCATTATGTGAAACACGTCGTGGGGCGTAGGGGGAATGAACGTGGATACAACAACGCTACTATCAGGTAAACGGGGCGCCGCCGGTCTTGCTGCTAAGACTGTCAACGTTTCGCGGGACACTAGCACAAGCTTGGTGCGTTGGGCGTGCGCTTTAGTCCGAAATTCGCGTGCGCTGGTCGCTCTCCTCGTAATGTTATTGCACTCCGGTCTAGTGGTTGGGCAAGTCGCGGGTGACACCCGACCGAGACGTAAGCCGGTGCGGTTTAGGCTTGTGCTGGCGTGGTGCTTTGTCTTCGACGTCTTCTTTATCTCGCTTGACGCGACGTCGGTCGAAGCACAAATCACTCCCCAATCCTCGTACAGCAACACGCAGCAAAGCAGCACAACCGATGGGACGAACACGGACACCTTCGTTGCCGGAGCGAGTCTGGCGAACGGTGTCGACCATCTCGTGATCTACCACGCCGGATACGGCTGCGCCGGTACTTCCAATGAAATCGGCGCTCGCATCGAGTTCGGTTCGACGGTGATCGCCCGGAGTGTGGACGAAGGCTCGTCAACGGGGATCCCTGCGGCGGTCCGGGTCCACCAGCTCTCCGGCTTCTACATCGTGATCGGAAACGGCACGGACGAGTTGCGCATCAAGCACGAGGTCGTTACCGGTACAAGCTACATCATGGGCAAGGGGATCATCGCGATCCCACTGGACTCGCTCACGGAGACCAGCGACTACTGGCAGAGCCTCCACAACAGCGACACGGAGGAAACGAGTACGTCGGGGGCCTGGGTGAACGTTCGCGATGTGACGTTCAACCTGCCGGAGGACGGGGATTACATGGTGCTCGCGAGCATGGAGGCCACCATGCCCTACGGCAGCAACAGTGGTGGTGCCGCCATGCGTTTCCAGATTGCGAGCACCACTCAGAAGAGGGAATGGGCGAAGGAATGGGAGACCAACAGCATGTCCCAGAACTTCACCTACGCCCGGATACACACTCTTAGTGCCGGGAATAACACGTTCACCTTGCAAGGTGGCGTCTCCCAGGGCATAAACACCGCAGGTTTCAGGCGTTCGCGCATCATCGTCATCCGAGCGGGTGCCTTCGACCAGATGGTCTCGACGACGACGGACGTCCAGAGTGCCACGGCGGCCACGTTCGAGGTGAGCGGGGGGGAACTGGGCTGGGACGACTGGCTCACGAACACCTACACTCCAAACCAGACCGAGTACGTGGTGGTCATCGGCAACGGGTTTGCGTGGCAGGGGCAGAACTACCGTTCCACCGCGGCGCGAATCCAGAACACGACCGACGGGAGCGCCTTCTCAGAGTTCACATCGGACGATGCCAAAGACATTAACGTGGACCGGACCACCCACTTGGTCACCGCATCCGAACAGATCAGCGCCGCCAAAACCTACGCGTTGCAGATGTCCAACGAAAACAGCACCAGCACGGACAGCCAGCGGCAATTCGGGGACCTGATCGTCTGGAGCATGCAGCTCTCGGGGTGCGTCGACAACGATGACTGTGACGACAGCAACGATTGTACGAATGATGTGTGCAATGCCGGCACCTGCGAATACACGAACGTAACCGCGGGAACGGTGTGCCGGGCCTCGACGGGCGAGTGTGACGTTGAAGAGACGTGTGACGGCACGAGTGCGAACTGTCCGACGGACAGCTTCGTGGCCGCAGGGACGCAGTGCACAGACACGGCGACGGACGATTGCGACGACGCCCAGTGCGACGGCGCGGGGACGTGTGATCAGACCTATGACGTGGAGGCCTCCGGCTATGTCTGCCGGGCCGACAACGGCGGCGGATGTGACGTAGAGGAGACCTGCGACGGGGCCACCGGCGGCGCATGTCCGGCGGACGTGGGTGTAACCGCGGGAACGGTGTGTCGCGCCTCGGCGGGCGAGTGTGACGTTGAAGAGACGTGTGACGGTAGCAGTGCGGACTGTCCAACAGACAGCTTCGTAACCGCAGGGACGCCGTGCACGGACACGGCGACGGACGATTGCGACGACGCCCAGTGCGACGGCGCGGGGACGTGCGATCAGGCCTATGACGTGGAGGCCTCCGGCTATGTCTGCCGGGCCGACAACGGCGGCGGATGTGACGTAGAGGAGACCTGCGACGGGGCCACCGGCGGCGCATGTCCGGCGGACGTGGGTGTAACCGCGGGGACGGTGTGCCGGGCCTCGACGGGCGAGTGTGACACCGAAGAGACGTGTGACGGTAGCAGTGCGGACTGTCCGACTGACAGCTTCGTGACCGCAGGGACGCCGTGCACGGACACGGCGACGGACGATTGCGACGACGCCCAGTGCAACGGCGCAGGGATGTGCGATCAGGCATATGACGTGGAAGCCTCCGGCTATGTCTGCCGTGCCGCGGCTGACGACTGCGACCTGGCCGAGACCTGCGATGGGGCCATTGGCGGCGCCTGCCCCGTGGATGATGTAGAACCGGCGGGGACGGTGTGTCGGTCCTCGACGGGCGAGTGTGACACCGAAGACACGTGTGATGGAGTGTCGGCAACGTGTCCGACGGATAGCTTCGTGACCGCAGGAACGCAGTGCACGGACACGGCGACGGACGATTGCGACGACGCCCAGTGCGACGGCGCGGGGACGTGTGATCAGACCTATGACGTTGAAGCCTCCGGCTATGTCTGCCGGGCCGACAACGGCGGTGGATGTGACGTAGAGGAGACTTGCGACGGGGCCACCGGCGGCGCGTGTCCGACAGACGTGGGTGTAACCGCGGGGACGGTGTGTCGGTCCTCGACGGGCGAGTGTGACACCGGAGAGACCTGCGACGGCACCAGTGCGGACTGTCCGACGGACAGCTTCGTGGCCGCAGGGACGCCGTGCATGGACACGGCGACGGACGATTGCGACGACGCCCAGTGCGACGGCGCGGGGACGTGTGATCAGACCTATGACGTGGAGGCCTCCGGCTATGTCTGCCGTGCCGACAACGGCGGCGGATGTGACGTAGAGGAGACCTGCGACGGGGCCACCGGCGGCGCGTGTCCGGCGGACGTGGGTGTAACCGCGGGAACGGTGTGTCGGGCCTCGACGGGCGAGTGTGACACCGAAGAGACGTGTGACGGTAGCAGTGCGGACTGTCCGACTGACAGCTTCGTGACCGCAGGGACGCCATGCACGGACACGGCGACGGACGATTGCGACGACGCCCAGTGCAACGGCGCGGGGACGTGCGATCAGACCTATGACGTGGAGGCCTCCGGCTATGTCTGCCGTGCCGTGGCTGACGACTGCGATCTGGCCGAGACCTGCGATGGGGCCAGTGGCGGCGCCTGCCCCGTGGATGATGTAGAACCCGCGGGGACGGTGTGCCGGGACTCGACGGGCGAGTGTGACATCGAGGACACGTGTGATGGAGTGTCGGCAACGTGTCCGACGGACAGCTTCGTAACCGCAGGGACACAGTGCACGGACACGGCGACGGACGATTGCGACGACGCCCAGTGCGACGGCGCGGGGACGTGTGATCAGACCTATGACGTGGAAGCCTCCGGCTATCTCTGCCGGGCCGACAACGGCGGCGGCTGCGACGTAGAGGAGACCTGCGACGGGGCCACCGGCGGCGCGTGTCCGGCGGACGTGGGTGTAACCGCGGGAACGGTGTGTCGGTCCTCGACGGGCGAGTGTGACACCGAAGAGACGTGTGACGGTAGCAGTGCGGACTGTCCGACTGACAGCTTCGTGACCGCAGGGACGCCGTGCACGGACACGGCGACGAACGATTGCGACGACGCCCAGTGCAACGGCGCGGGGACGTGTGATCAGACCTATGACGTGGAGGGCTCCGGCTATGTCTGCCGGGCCGACAACGGCGGCGGATGTGACGTAGAGGAGACCTGCGACGGGGCCACCGGCGGCGCATGTCCGACGGACGTGGGTGTAACCGCGGGAACGGTGTGTCGCGCCTCGGCGGGCGAGTGTGACGTTGAAGAGACGTGTGATGGCACGAGTGCGGACTGTCCGACGGACAGCTTCGTGACCGCAGGGACGCCGTGCACGGACACGGCGACGGACGATTGCGACGACGCCCAGTGCGATGGCGCGGGGACGTGCGATCAGGCCTATGACGTTGAAGCCTCCGGCTATGTCTGCCGGGCCGACAACGGCGGCGGCTGTGACGTAGAGGAGACCTGCGACGGGGCCACCGGCGGCGCATGTCCGACGGACGTGGGTGTAACTGCGGGAACGGTGTGTCGGTCCTCAACGGGCGAGTGTGATACCGAAGAGACGTGTGACGGTAGCAGTGCGGACTGTCCGACGGACAGCTTCGTAACCGCAGGGACGCCGTGCACGGACACGGCGACGGACGATTGCGACGACGCCCAGTGCGATGGCGCGGGGACGTGTGATCAGGCCTATGACGTGGAGGCCTCCGGCTATGTCTGTCGGGCCGACAACGGCGGCGGATGTGACGTAGAGGAGATCTGCGACGGGGCCACCGGCGGCGCATGTCCGGCAGACGTTGGTGTAACCGCGGGGACGGTGTGCCGGTCCTCGACGGGCGAGTGTGACGTTGAAGAGACGTGTGATGGCACGGGTGCGAACTGTCCGACGGACAGCTTCGTGACCGCAGGGACGCAGTGCACGGACACGGCGACGGACGATTGCGACGACGCCCAGTGCAACGGCGCGGGGACGTGCGATCAGGCATATGACGTGGAAGCCTCCGGCTATGTCTGCCGGGCCGACAACGGCGGTGGCTGTGACGTAGAGGAGATCTGCGACGGGGTCACCGCTGGCGCCTGCCCGGTGGATGACGTGGAGCCGGCGGGCACGGTGTGCCGGTCCTCGACGGGTGAGTGTGACGCCGAGGAGACCTGCGATGGAGTGTCGGCAACGTGTCCGACGGACGGCTTCGCGGCCGCCGGGACGCAATGCACGGACTCGACACCGGACGATTGCGACGATGCCCAGTGCGACGGCGCGGGGGCGTGTGATCAGGCCTATGACATGGAAGCCTCCGGCTATGTCTGCCGTGCGGTGGCCGGCGACTGCGACGTAGAGGAAACCTGCGACGGGGTCACCGGCGGCGCCTGCCCGGTGGATGACGTGGAGCCGTCGGGGACGGTGTGCCGGTCCTCGACGGGCGAGTGTGACGTTGAAGAGACGTGCGACGGCACCAGTGCGGACTGTCCGACGGACAGCTTCGTGGCCGCAGGGACGCCGTGCACGGACACGGCGACGGATGATTGCAACGACGCCCAGTGCGACGGCGCGGGGACGTGTGATCAGACCTATGACGTGGAGGCCTCCGGCTATGTCTGCCGTGCCGACAACGGCGGCGGCTGCGATGTAGAGGAGACTTGCGACGGGGCCACCGGCGGCGCATGTCCGGCGGACGTGGGTGTAACCGCAGGGACGGTGTGCCGGGCCTCGACAGGCGAGTGTGACACCGAAGAGACGTGTGACGGTAGCAGTGCGGATTGTCCGACGGACAGCTTCGTAACCGCGGGGACACCGTGCACGGACACGGCGACTGACGATTGCGACGACGCCCAGTGCGACGGCGCGGGGACGTGTGATCAGACCTATGACGTGGAGGCCTCCGGCTATGTCTGCCGGGCCGACAACGGCGGCGGATGTGACGTAGAGGAGACTTGCGACGGGGCCACCGGCGGCGCGTGTCCGGCGGACATGGGTGTAAGCGCGGGGACGGTGTGTCGGGCTTCGACGGGCGAGTGTGACATCGAGGACACGTGTGATGGAGTGTCGGCAACGTGTCCGACGGATAGCTTCGTAACCGCAGGGACACAGTGCACGGACACGGCGACGGACGATTGCAACGACGCCCAGTGCGATGGCGCGGGGACGTGTGATCAGGCCTATGACGTGGAGGCCTCCGGCTATGTCTGCCGGGCCGACAACGGCGGCGGCTGTGACGTAGAGGAGACCTGCGACGGGGCCACCGGCGGCGCATGTCCGGCGGACGTGGGTGTAACCGCGGGAACGGTGTGCCGGTCCTCGACGGGCG
>Ga0307432_1000913_pt1 | contig 20015 bp, 16 predicted proteins | sample SalMarWE160150MG_FD_202158 | JGI IMG/M metagenome (GOLD analysis project Ga0307432, IMG submission 202158) | Salt marsh sediment microbial communities from the Plum Island Ecosystem LTER, Massachusetts, United States - WE1603-150 | ecosystem: Environmental > Aquatic > Marine > Intertidal zone >...
ATTTTTTCTATTTTTTCATCAAAATTTCTAACCCTACGTAATATTACCGGGATACTTACCATAGTTTCAGAATTAGGAATTATGGCTATCGGTGTAGCTTTTTTAATGATTGCCGGAGAATTCGATCTTTCGGTTAGCAGTGTTTATGCATTATCAGGTTTTTTGTTTGTAACCTTATCAAATAGCTTTAATTCACCAGTAGCCTTCATTATTACATTGGCTATTGCAGCTTTTATCGGTTTTTGTAATGGAATGATAACCCTACGAGCCCATATCCCTTCATTTATAGCAACTTTAGGTATGATGTTATTTTTAAGAGGGTCACTCTTGGCTGTTACCGGAGGTGAGTCGGTTAGCTATAAAAGCGATATCATTATGCCCACCATATTAACCCGATTTATGGGCTATGGTTTTCGGCCTTCTCATATCTGGTTCGTCTTACTCACCTTGCTGTTTTCACTTGTCCTTACTAATACACGTTACGGGAATTGGGTATTTGCAACCGGCGGGAATAAAGAAGTAGCAAGGGCGATGGGGGTAAATGTAAATAAAGTAAAAGTAACAAATTTCATGTTATCATCTCTAATGGCCTCATTATCAGGTTGTATTGTAATAAGTAGATTTAATATCGCCAACGCATCATTTGGAACAGGAATGGAATTGGAAGCAATTGCCTCAGCGGTTATCGGAGGAACTTTCTTAACCGGAGGTTATGGAACAATCATTGGAGTATTTTTTGGAGCGTTTCTTATGGGGATGATGAGGATCGGTCTGGTAATGATAGGTGCACCTGCCTATTGGTATCAAACATTTGTGGGAGCAATTTTAATAATAGCGGCAACAATCAATCTTAAGCTTAGACGTTTGGAGATGTAAAAGTATGGCGGGACGAAGCAATCTCGACAAGATTACCACGTTTCGATAAATCGAAGTTCGTAATGACATAAGGTGAAGGAGGTTCATAATTTATGCAGGAAGCTACCTCATTAGCAAAAATGGTCAATATAGAAAAATATTTTGGAGCAGTTCAGGCATTAAAAAAGGTAAGTATTGAGGTTCGATCTGGAGAAATCTTGGGTCTTTTAGGAGATAATGGAGCGGGTAAATCTACTCTTATAAAGATCCTAGCCGGTGTTTTTCCTCCAGATAGAGGTGAAATTTTTTTTGAAGGCGAGCAAATAAACTTTTCATCCCCAAAAGATGCGAGAGCAATGGGGATTGAAACAGTTCATCAGGCACTATCTTTGGTAGATATAATGAGTATCTCCAGGAACTTTTTTTTAGGAAGGGAACCAACCAGAAAAATAGGTCCGATACACTTACTTGATAGAAAAAAGATGAATGAAGAATGCGAAAAAGCTGTTACAAGGTTAGGTGTAAGGGTAAGGTCGCCAAATGAATTTGTATCGATTTTATCCGGAGGAGAGAGACAGGCAATATCCATAGGAAGAGCTATGCATTTTAAAGTCAAACTCCTTATCCTTGATGAGCCTCTTGCAGCCTTATCGGTTAGAGAAACAAGGGAAGTTCTTAGACAGGTAGAAAAAGTAAGAGAGTCAGGAGTTTCAGTTGTTTTTATCACTCATAATGTATATCATGTTTATCCTGTCGCGGAAAGATTTGTGATGTTAGATAAGGGGATAAAAATAGGAGAAGTTTATAAAAAAGATGCCAGCCCGGAAGATATTATAGAGATAATAGCCACCGGAAAGATGTCAAAAACATTAAAAACTTGAAAATTAGAATAAAGGTTTCTAATTTATCTCATATTTTTTAGGAGATATGCTAATGAATTCTCGAGAAAGGGTAAGAAAAGCCATTAATCATCAAGAAACTGACCGTATTCCTCTTGATTTAGGCTCAACTTTGGTAACCGGAATTCAAGCAAGTACTTATGCTAAATTAAGGCAGTCCTTGGGCTTAAAGGATAAATCAGTAAGGATTGTCGATTCTTTTCAGATGCTTGGCGAAGTTGAGATGGAGGTAATAGAGAAATTAGGGATTGATACCATAGGATTATGGCTTCCAACTAATTTTTTTGGATTTAAAAACGAGAAATGGAAACCCTGGAAGCTATTTGATGGTACTAAGGTATTAGTACCTGAGAAATTTACCACTAAAAGGGATGATGAAGGTAATATTTATCTCTATCCCAAGGGGGATAATTCAGTTCCTCCCTGTGCGAAGATGCCTCAAGAAGGTTATTATTTTGATCTTTTGGTACGTCAAGAGACTTTTGATGAGAGAAATCTAAATCCGGAGGATTGGGTCAATCAGCAGTACTCAATTTTTTCTGAGGAAACATTAAGATATTTAGAAAACAAGGCAGATGAGCTGTATAAAAATACAGATCTTTGTATTGTTGGAGAGTTTATAGATGCAGGTTTTGGAGATATTGCTATGGTACCAGGCCCAGCTATTAAAAATCCTAAGGGGATCAGGGAACCAGTAAGATGGATTACCGCTCATATTGAATATCCTGATTATATAAAGGGAATCTTTGAATTGCAATGTAAAATAGCACTGAAAAACTTGAAACTCTCTTATGAAGCAGTAGGAAATAAGATAGATGTAATTATGGTTGGTGGAACAGATTTTGGGGCTCAAAATGCCCCCTTTATATCACCTGATATGTATCGAGAGTTTTATAAACCCTTTCACAAGAGGATAAATGATTGGATTCATAAGAATACACCATGGAAGACTTTTTATCATAGTTGTGGCTCTATCGTTACCTTTTTAGATGATTTTGTAGAGGTTGGAGTGGATATTTTAAATCCTGTTCAGACCTCAGCAAAAGATATGGATCCCAAAATATTAAAGGAGGGGTACGGAGATAAATTGGTTTTCTGGGGCGGTGGGGTAGATACACAAAAGACACTTCCCTTTGGTACCCCTGAAGAGGTAAGAAGAGAAGTCAACGAGCGTTGCCAGATATTTGGGAAGGACGGTGGTTTTGTATTTAACACCATCCATAATATTCAATCAAAAGTACCCATTGAAAATCTTGTAGCGATGTTTCAAACTATAAAGGAATTTAAATTTTAATTGTAAAAAGGAAAGAAGATGGAATTTTCGTTATGTATTGATTCTATATATCCTGAAGATGGTTTAAAAGAAAAATTAGAGAGAATAAAACAGGCGGGATTTAAATTTATTGAATTCTGGGATTGGAGGGATAAAGATTTTAAGCTAATCATAAATAGCGGTTTGAAAGTTACGAATTTTAGCGGGAACAGAGTATCATCTTTAACCCTGGACAGCAAAGAAAAGGTTATTCAAGAAGTAAATGCTTCTATAGATGTAGCTAAAAAATTAAAATGTAAACATATCATGTTGCTGTCAGATGTATTAGAGAACGATGGGAGTGTAAAAATAAATTCAATAAGCAGTGAAAAAAAATTACTTCGCTTATATGATAATCTTAAAATTCTTGTTGAGGTTGCTAAAAAGGAAGATATTGTGTTAGTAATTGAACCATTAAATACTTTTAAAGACCATAAAAATTATTATTTAGATAATTTCCAAAAAACTCTTGAATTAATTCAGTCAGTTAATTCTGAGCATCTTAAAATACTTTATGATATATACCATATGCAGATTATGGAGGGAAATGTCTTAGAAACTATACAAAAATATCACCAATTTATTGGATATATTCATGTAGCAAATGTACCTTAGAGATGTGAGCCCTGGATCGGAGAACTTGACTTCAAATTTATTCTTAAAGAACTTTCTAAAGTATATTCAGGGTTTGTAGGATTTGAGTTTTTTGTTAAAGAAAAAAGTTTTACTTATAAAAAACTTTACGAGTGGATTCAGTCCATTAATTTATGAAAAGAATACATTATAAATGATTACTTAGATTAATAAGGAGATTACACAGATTTTTGATGGGTATAGAAGTTAATCTGCATAGTCTGTTATAATTTCTGTAATTACTTATTTATAGATAAAAAATTAACAAGAAAGGAAATATAAATTATGGAAAAAGTTAATATAGGTGTAATTGGTGTTGGCAGAATCGGAAGATTACATACCCGCAATTTAAAATATCAAGTTCCCGGAACAAAAGTGTCAGCAGTTGCTGATATATTTGAAAAGAGTGCCAGGGAAGTGGCTTCCCAATTAGAAATACCGATTGCTGAAAAAGATTACCGAACTTTATTAGAAAACAAGAACATTGAAGCAGTAGTTATATGTTCATCTACCGATACCCATGCTCAAATAATTTCCGAAGCAGCTGAAGCGGGTAAACACATTTTTTGCGAAAAACCTATTGCTTTGGATGTAGAAAAAATTGATCAGGCTATAGCTGCAGTTAAAAAAGCAGGAGTAAAATTACAGGTGGGATTTAATCGCCGATTTGACCCCAGTTTTAAAAAAGCCAAAGATTTAGTGGCAAACGGAACGATTGGTACCCCTCATTTAGTGAGAATAACCAGCAGGGACCCTGAACCACCGCCAATCAGTTATGTTAAAGTATCGGGGGGAATCTTTTTGGATATGATGATTCACGATTTTGATATGGCCCGCTATCTTTTAGATGAAGAAGTGGTGGAATTAATGGCGGTGGGTAGCTGCTTGGTTGACCCGGCTATTGGAGAGGCAGGAGATATTGATACCGCAATAGTTACTCTAAAATATGAAGGTGGTGCCTGGGGGACTATAGATAATAGTCGAAAGGCAGTTTATGGCTATGACCAGCGTATAGAAATATTTGGTTCAGAAGGATGTGTAATGGTAGGGAATCCAAAGCCAACGGAAGTAATTGTTAATAGCGCTAAGGATACCAGGACTGACAAACCTCTTTATTTCTTTACAGAGCGATATCAAGAAGCATACTTAGCTGAAATGAAAGAATTTATCAAATGCGTTCAGGAAAACAGAGAGCCATCAGTAGGTGGATTCGACGGCAAAATCTCTGTCCAGATGGGATATGCTGCGAAAGAATCTCTAACTAAGGGTAGTTTTGTAAAAATAAATAACTAAAAATTAGAGAGAAAAAAAGAAAGTTAAGGATAAATTATGAATACTACTATTAAGGATGTGGCAAAATTAGCGGGGGTCCATCCCTCCACAGTATCTCGGGTAATAAATGATGATCCCCGTATAAGTGAAAAAACTAAAAACAAAGTTCTTTTTGTAATAAATAAATTAGGCTATACTCCCAATGCTATTGCTCGAGGATTAAAAACTAAAAGAACTTATACCCTGGGGATGTTAATTCCTGATATTACTAATCCCTTTTTTGCTGAGATAGCCCGAGGTGTGGAGGATGCAGCAAATAAAAATAATTTTAATGTCATATTGTGCAATACCGATGATAAGCTAAAAAAAGAAAGGACCTATCTGCAAATATTGAGGGGAAAGAGAGTAGATGGTTTAATTTTAGGGACGGCCCATATCAAAGATAAAAGTATATTAGAATTAGAGAAGAAGAAATTTCCTTATATATTAGTTTCCCGAAATATTGAAAAATTAAATAAAAATTGTATAATCGTTGATGATGTAGAAGGTGGAATGATGGCTACCGAATATTTGATTAAACTGGGTCATCGCCGAATAGCTCATATCACCGGTCCTCTTAAAACAAGGTCAGCGCTTAATAGATTAAAAGGTTTTAGATTAGCGTTAAAAAAATATGAAATTGAATATCAAGAGGAGTTGGTTGAAGAAGGGGATTTTAGAATAAAGGGCGGCTATCAGGCTATGAAAAAATTTCTTAGACTACTTAAGCCACCCGGGGCTATATTTGCTGCCAATGACCTACTTGCTTTGGGAGCTATGCAGGCTATTCAAAAAAAGAATTTCCATATCCCAGAAGATTTTTCAGTAGTAGGTTTTAATGACATTAAATTAGCATCTTTTGTCTATCCTGCGTTAACTACTATTCGTCAGCCGATGCTGGAGATGGGAGAATTAGCAGTGAAGATGTTATTAAGAATAATAGAGGAGGGAGAATTTAATCAAAGAAAAATAGTGTTAAAATCTAAACTAATCAAAAGAAAATCTTGTAAAAAAATAATTAAAATAAAATAATAAAAAATAAATTATTAAATTAAAATTAAAAAAAGGAGAAACAAAAAATGAAAACCGTAACTTTGTATGCTGATTGGCAGCCTAAGCCAGATTTTAAATTAGGGGCAAAAGATATTGATGGGAAACTTACTTATTTAGGAAGCAAAGTTTGGAAAAATCCGGAACTTAAAATAGTAGAGAAAGATGTTCCTAAAATTGGGTCCACAGAGGTTTTAATTAAAGTTAAGGCCTGCGGAATATGTGGTAGTGATGTCCATATGGCTCAACCCGATGATGATGGTTATATCTGGTATCCGGGACTTACTGCTTTTCCGGCGACCCTGGGCCATGAATTTTCAGGAATGGTAGTGGAGGCAGGTAAACAGGCCATCAATAAGAGAACGGGGAAGAAATTCGAAGAAGGAGAGGCAGTAACTGCAGAGGAAATGTTCTGGTGTGCTTCTTGCCGACCTTGTGCGGATGGCTATCCTAATCATTGTGAGAAATTACAAGAACTTGGTTTTAGTTGCGATGGTGCTTTTGCAGAGTATGTCAAGATAGATTCTCGTTACATTTGGAGCCTGGAGGAATTAAAGAGAGTTTATAAAGGTGATGACTTATTCCTGGCTGGTAGTGTAGTTGAACCTACTTCAGTAGCTTATAATGCGGTAATAGAACGAGGGGGAGGAATAAGACCAGGAGATAATGCAGTAATTTTAGGTGGAGGACCTATCGGTCTTGCTGCAGTAGCTATAATGAAAAAAGCCGGAGCCTCCAATGTAATTCTTTCTGAGCCTTCTGAACCAAGAGCAAAATTAGGTAAGTTAATGGGCGCAGATCATATCATTAATCCTCTTAAAGAAAATTTTGCTGAGAGAGTATTAGATATAACAGGCGGTCTGGGAGCTAAATTGTATTTAGAAGCAACCGGTTTACCTGATAAGGTCTGGGCAGATATCGAACAATCTATCTGGGAAGGTAAAATGATTAACAGCACAGTAGTAATTGTAGCCCGTTCAGATAAGAAGATTCCGGTAACCGGAGAAGTTTTTCAAGTAAGAAGAGCTTCTATTGTAGGTTCCCAGGGTCATTCCGGACACGGAACTTTCCCACGAGTTATCAGTTCAATGGCTTCCGGAATGGATATGACTCCATTGATTACTAAAAAAGTAACTTTAGAAGAAGTTCCTGAAAATATAGTTCTGTTACGAACCGATAGAACAGAATGTAAAATTACCTGTTTATTTTAATAATTTAATGAAAAGGAGAAAATAAAATGACTGATAATAAAAAAAATGAAAAATGGCTGACTACCGATTATCCTCAGATAGTTTTTGAAAATAGTCAGGTAGGCAGATTAAAAAAAGAATTATTTGATGCACCGATGAGCAAGATAGAAGGGATACTTAAAGAATACGAAGTTCCTTCCCCTTCTGAATTAGGAAAAGCAGAAAGTTATATCCAAACTACTCCCCGTATGCATGTTATAGAAAACAGGCGAAAAAATGATTTTGTCTTTGTCCCGGTAGGATGTACTGAATGTCATGGTGATTATGCTAATACCGGACTTGACACTTTTATGGTTACCCAAATTTGTGAAGGAGTACGACGCTATATAAAAAACAGGGATGGAGTAGGTTGCAGCCTGGCTCTACCTCCTCTAAATTATGGGGGACACCCTTATCATCACTGCGGTATGGCCGGTACTGTTATTATGCCCGAGGATGTAGTAAGGGAAACTATGATTAATGTGATGTATGGATTGTGGAATGATGGTTTCCGTAAACAGATGTGGGTGAATAATCATGGACAATTATGGATATTAGAATCAGCCATCCAGGAATTCTGCAAACGCTACCAATTACCGGGTATCTATCGGGTAATTGATTGGCATCGCTCTATCAGAGAATTCTTTATCCCTATCGATAGAGAAGATAGTCTCACCACTGATTTCATCCATGCTGATGAAGCGGAGGCGTCTGTTGCCAAATTACTCTTCCCCGATATGATAGATATGAAGTATGCAGTTGATACCGAAGGCGAATCATTGTTACCTGGGGGGCATTTTGATACCTCAGTTGACCCTTACCGTCGACCACAGTTGTGGCAACAGGGAGAAGGACAATCTGCCATTGAAAGAGCAGCAGTTCCGGAAGGAATAGTAGGCTGTCCGACTCGATCGAGTGCCGAAAAAGCAAAACGTCCTATTGCCGCTATTCTGAGGTATTTAACTTTAGTTCATGATGAGATTATGGAGACCTATCCAGCTGGTAAAATACCTCCGGTGGAAAAGATTAGTCTGCGTGACCCCAAAGAGATGGAGCCTTTCTTAAAGGAACCGATGAGCAAAGGCTGGAAGTCTGTGTTTGAGTTGCCATATATCGGGCAGATAAATAGTCTATAGTTGAATAGTCGCTAGTAGGGGCAGACCTCATGTCTGCCCCTAGATAAGTAAACCGTAGGACAGGCGTCTCGCTTGTCTACTAATAGTATCTAACAAAGAAGAAATAGTTGCGAGTTGATAGTTACCAGATTAATTTTAATTATAATAGGAGTATTGCATAATGAAAAAAAGTATAGTAGTTTCTATTCAGCCTACTAAATTTTCTGCTTTAGCCTTTAAAGAGGATTTTGAAGAAAGTATTAAAAAAGTCGCTGATTTAGGTTTTGATGGAGCAGAATTAGCAGTTAGAAATCCTAAAGATTTAAAAGTAGATGATGTTGTCAGTACAATACAAGAGAATAATTTAGAAGTCCCGGCTATAGGTACGGGGCAGGCTTACGGAGAAGAAGGTTTGAGTTTTTCTGATCCTGATGGAATCATCAGGAAAATGGCAGTTGAAAGAATCAAAGATCAGATTGTTTTTGCTTCTCATTTTAATGCAATAGTTATTATCGGCTTAATAAGAGGGAAAATTGAGGAAAGTGTTGATAGGGCAGAAGCTGAAGAATGGACAATTGATTGCTTAAAAGAGTGTACGGAATTTGCAAAAAAATACAATGTTAGCCTTACCTTAGAACCGGTAAATAGATATGAGAGCAATTTTGTTAACACATTGGAAGAGGGAATTGAATTTATTGAAAGGGTCGGAGCAATAAATTTAGGCATATTGGCAGATACCTTTCATATGAATATAGAGGAAATTTCTATTTATGATAGTATTATTGATGCCAAAAATTATATCACTCATGTCCATTTTGCAGATAGTAATCGCTGGGCACCCGGCTGTGGCCATCTTGATTTTGCAAAGATAGTCCAAACTTTAAAAAAGATAGATTACCAGGGTTATGTTTCTGCTGAGATACTACCTTTCCCTGACCCGGATAATTGTGCACGTCTTACTGCCGAACACTTAAATAAAATTGAATTTTAATTAATTTTTTAAGATACCAATATGAAATTAGTAATTTAGAGGATATGCTATTTAGATATAATATCGGAGGAAGTTAATGGATAAAGAAGGCATTATGCAAAGTTTTTTGAAAGTTTATTTTAATAAATATGAAATTAACTACGATTCTGTAAAATCAAAAGATAGTAATTATTTTTTCCTGGTTAAGGGTAAGCAGGCTAAATATTTAGCTGTAATTGCTGAACCTGAGATGATGGAGAAATTTGAAGGACCTGCATCAGAAGAGAAAAAAATAGGGAAAGAAGAATTATTGGCTAAGATATGTTATCAAAATCATCATAATCTATTTATACTACGAGAAATATTTCCCTGGCTTAATCCTTCTTTTTGTGGTCTTAAACCATCTTTTGGTACCGGAGATCGTTTGGGAATAGCTACCCCGGCGCATCTTCAGGCTTTTAAAGGTAAGGATATTTTCCCTATTTTAGCCCAACAATCAGTTAGAGAGATGTCCAGAACTGAAAGAAATTGGCAAAAAGTTTTAGATGATACAATCTGGGGTTGTTTTGAAGCCGGATACGAAGGTCCTTTTGGAGCAGATGCTGACCACGTAAAAAAAATCAGTGAATTAAAAGAGGCAGTAGATTGTGGTTTTACCATGTTTACCTTAGATCCTTCCGATTTTATTAGTAAGGATATAGAGAAATTAAGCGAACAAGAGATGAATCAACTTTATAATAAAATTTCTAATAGCAGGGAAATAGAAAAATTATATTTAAATAAGAGTTATAAAGTGGGTAATCAAGAATTAACATTTGATGAAAAATCATTAAAAGAAATTATACTTACTTATTCTGAAGCCTTAAATCATGTGGTGAAATGTTATGAATTTTTAAAGGGATACAAAGAGGATAATTTTGATTTAGAAATATCTGTGGATGAAACTCCCGCAGTTACTTCCCCTTTAGCTCATCTATTTATTGTTCTGGAGCTTCAAAGAAGAGGGGTAGATTTTCAGAACTTAGCCCTTCATTTCTTAGGGGATTGGCAAAAGGGAATAGAATATATAGGTGATGTAAAGCAGTTTGCCAGTGAATTTTCTTTACATGCAGCTATTACTAAAGAAATTGGAGGATACAAACTTTCACTCCATACCGGAAGTGATAAGTTTTCTGTTTATCCTATTTTTTCTCAGGAGACAGACGGTCTTTACCATATTAAAACAGCCGGGACCAGCTGGTTAGAGGAAGTAAAAGTGGTTGCCATGAAAGACCCGAATCTTTATTGTGAAATTCATCGATTTGCTCTAAAGAATTTTGAAAAAGATAGAGCATCTTATAATTTAACTACCGACCTTTCCCGTATACCCGATATAGATACAATGACTGATGATGAATTAATAAATCTTTTCAAACAGAATGACTCTCGACAACTTATTCATATAACCTATGGTTCTATTTTAAGGGCTAAGAATAATAAAGGAAAGTATATTTTTAAATATAGAATCTACAAAATATTATTTGAGTATGAAGAAGACCATTATCGAGAACTTTCTAATCATATTAAAAGACACTTAGAACTTTTAAATAAATAAATATTTAGATAAGAAGTATTCAGAATTCAGAAGCCGGGAGCCAGAATGAGAGATAAGATCGATGGTATCTCATATATCAAATATTAAAGAACAGATAATGATTAAAGTAGGGGCGTATTGCAATACGCCCCTACACACGAGGAGGGATGATAAATGAAGGAAAATTTGAATATATTTAGCTTGGAAGGTAAGACTGCCGTAATTACCGGAGGGGCAGGAGTTTTGGGTTCTGCTATTGCCCAAGGATTGGGTAAAGCGGGAGCTAAAATAGTCCTCTGTGATATTGTTAATGCTGATAAAGTAGCCCAAGAATTAGAATCAGAAGGGATAGAAGCCAAAGGGTATTATACAAATGTAATGGATATAGAAAAAATAAAGACCTGCAGAGATGAGGTAATTAAAGATTTTGGTAAAGTGGATATTTTGCTCAATGCTGCCGGAGGGAATACAAAAGGGGCGACTACTTCGGAAGAACTAAAGTTTTTTGACCTTCCTCTTTCCGCTTTAGAGAAGGTGGTGGGACTTAATCTTTTTGGAGGAGCAATTCTCCCTTCCCAGGTTTTTGGAAAGAATATGGTGGAAAATAAAGAAGGGGGTTCTATCATTAATATTTCATCTATGAACGCCTTTCGTCCGCTTACTAGAATTCCCGGCTATTCAGCCGCCAAGGCAGCGGTGAGTAATTTTACCCAGTGGTTAGCAGTGCATTTTGCGCAGGATTATAATAAAAGCTTGCGAGTCAATGCAATTGCTCCGGGATTTTTTCTTACTGCCCAAAATCGTTTTTTACTTGCTAATGAGGATGGTAGTTTAACACCCAGAGGTAAAACTATAATTGCTCACACCCCTATGGATAAATTTGGTGACCCGGAAGATTTAATCGGAGCGTGTGTCTGGCTGGCCTCTGATGCAGCGAAATTTGTAACCGGAATTATTGTTCCCATAGATGGAGGGTTTAGTGCTTTTTCAGGAGTCTAAAAACAGTAATAAGTGATGGGTAATGAGTAACATGTAGGGGCAGACCTTGTTTCTGTCAGCTAAAAATGGAGGGAAAGATATGAAGAAACAAAATATTGGATTAATCGGTTTAGGTCCTATGGGACAGAATTTAGTTTTAAATATAGAAAGCAAAGGTTATAAGATAGCAGTATTTAATAGAACAAATACTAAGACTGAAAAATTTGCTGAAGAAATGGCTAAAGGAAAGAATATGTTGCCTACTTATTCTTTGGAAGAATTTGTAAATTCTTTAGAAACTCCTCGAAAGATAATTTTACTTGTAAAAGCAGGTAAAGCCATAGATAGCTTTATTGAAAAACTTATCCCCTTATTATATAAAGGAGATTTGATTATTGATGCTGGCAATTCTTATTTCAAAGATACAATAAGACGCAATAAAGAATTAAATGATTTAGGATTATTATTTATCGGTACAGGCATTTCCGGAGGAGAAGAAGGAGCCTTAAAGGGGCCGGCTATAATGCCTGGCGGACAGAAAGAAGCTTATGCCCTGGTAGAAGATTTATTTAAAAAGATTGCGGCCAAAGCCTATGATGGTGTTCCCTGTGTATCCTATATTGGCCCAGATGGAGCTGGCCATTTTGTAAAGATGGTCCATAATGGTATCGAATATGGGGATATGCAATTAATTGGAGAATGTGTTTGGGTATTTAAGAATGCTTTGAATATGAGTTCGGAAGAAATTGCCCATATTATGACCGAATGGAATAGTGAAAACGATGTCCTTCGGTCATATTTAGTAGAAATTACCGGGGAAAGTATGAAAGAAAAAGATAAAAAGAGTAATAAGTATTTAGTTGACTTGACGGCTGATATTACCAGAATGAAAGGGACAGGGACATGGACAGTTCAAAGTGCTTTGGAACTGTTAGTCCCTATACCTACTATTACTGCAGCGGTTTTCTCTCGGGAGATGTCCCAAGATAAAGATTTAAGACTGAAAGTATCAAAAAAATTGTCTATCTTTAAAGAAAAATATGTAGGGGAAAAAGAGCAATTTATCGAAATTGCCCATGATGCCCTATATCTGGCTAAGATTTCTTCTTACACCCAAGGTATGGCTTTATTACAGGCCGCTTCCAAGGAATATAAATGGGACCTTAACTTAGGAGAAATTGTTAAGGGATGGCGAAGTGGGTGCATAATTCGAGCTCAGTTTTTAGATGAAGTTACCAAGGCCTACGAAAAAAATCCAGAAATACCCAATCTTTTAACTGCTCCTCGATTCGCTGAAGTGGTTAAACAAGACCTTAAAAAATTAGCCAACTTTATGGAGATTGCTCATTGGGTAGGGGTGCCTGCTCCGGCTATGGATAATGCTTTTGATTATATTCTCCAACTGGCCAGTCCGTTAATGATTTCCGCCCAGGTATCAGCCCTGCAACGAGATTTTTTTGGAGCCCATGGTTACTTTAAACTCAAAGGATTAGATGATCCGGATGTAATGACTACACCAGAGGGAAAAATGAGAGAGTTTCATACTGAATGGATGCTCCCCGGACGTCCTGAGAAGGAATGGACTGAGTAATAGTGTAGAGCGAGTAGCGTATAGCGTATATATAGTATATAGTAAAAAACGAAAAGTGCAAAACAAAATTTGTATCTCGTGAATCGTATCTCGTAAAGAAAACAGAAGTCAGGAGACAGAATCCAGGAGCCAGAATTTAGAAATCTGACTACTGACTTCTGGATATCAGAATAGTTATAAAGATAAAAAAATATTTAATGATGATTTTGTGAGGTAATAAAAAATTGCTTTCAATTGAAAATCTTCAGGGAGAATTAACAGAAGAACAATTAAAAGAAATTGTAAAGGAAAGTCTGAAAGATCTTTCTTCTGTAAAAAAAGTTCTTTTAATTCATCCTGATTATACCAGAACAGACTTTACCGATAAATTAATTCCCTTTATCTATCAAGAATTAAAAAATAAGGGAATGAGTCAAATTGATTCTTTGAATGCCGGCGGTACCCACCGGGCAATGACTGAAGAAGAAATCCGAAGTAAGTTGGGCCTTTCCTCTCAGATTAATTTTGCTAATTATTACAACCATGAATATAGTAACCCTCAAAGACTGGTAACCGTGGGTGAGATTCCCGCTTCTTTTGTAGCGGAAAAAACTCAAGGAGATCTTTCTCAGTCTATTCCGGTAGTAGTAAATAAATTAATTACCGAAGATTATGGTTTGATTATTGCCTTAAGTGGAACCTTGCCCCACGAAGCAGCCGGTTATGCGGGAGGGCTAAAGGTCTTTTTTCCGGGTATTTCCGGTCCGAAGGTGATAGATTTACTCCACTGGGCAGCGGTGCTTATAGGGATTCCACAGATTATCGGCACTGTTGATAATCCTGCCCGGGAAGTTATAAATAGAGGTTCTTCTTATATATTTGACCAGATAAAAGCACCAACCATTTCTTTTAATATGCTCTTTGAGGAAACGGGACATCAGGTGATACCTAAAGGTCTATATATAGGAGCAGGCTATAATGGTTTTATCGAGACCTATAAACAAGCATCAAGGGCAAGTTCTCAACTCCACGTAATTTATTTAGATGATCCTCTTAAAGTCGCTGTTCAGGTCATTGATAAAAGTTATGATGAAATTTGGACTGCTGGGAAGGGTTCTTATAAACTGCAGAGCCCCGGAGTAATGGCTCCAGGAGGAGAGATTATTATTTATGCTCCTCATATAAATTGTTTTCATTCCCGACCGGAGATGGATCTTGCCTTAAGGCAAATAGGTTATCATTGTAAAGATTATGTAAAGGAATATTTAAAATCAAATCCTGAATTTAGTAAAAATATAGCTGCTCATGTGATAAATGTGAAAGGACTAGGGAGTTTTGATATTAATTCCGGGAAAGAAGAGTTTGATTTTAAAGTAACTTTAGCGACCGGAATTTCTAAAGAAATTTGTGAATTAGTAGGATTGGGTTATCGGAATCCTGATTCAATTCGCCGGGAAGATTTTATCGGTTCCGGGAAACTCTGGATACAAAATGGAGGAAAATATCTTTACAAAATAAAATAAAATATCGAGAGATTCCAAATCTAATCTGAGTAATCTTCTTATAATCGGTGTAATCAATTATAAAAAGAGGAGGTTAAACAAATGAAAAATGTAGTTATCGCGCAATCAGGCGGCCCCACCTCGGTAATAAATAATAGTATCAGAGGAGTGATTGATGAATTAATTTCCTCTAAAAAAGTTGATAAAATATATGGAGCGAGGATGGGTATTCTTGGGGTTTTAAAAGAAGAATTAGTAGACATCTCTTCCCAGGAGCCCCAGCAAATAGCTTTATTAGCAGAAACTCCATCTGCGGGAACAATAGGTAGTTGTAGGTATAAAATAAAAAATGATGAGGATTTGGCCCGTATTATCGAGGTCTTCAAGAGGCACGATGTTGGACATTTCTTCTATTGTGGAGGCGGAGACTCCATGGATACAGCTAACAAAATAAGTAAATTAGCCCAAAAAGAAGATTTAGAGCTGATTTGTACCGGCATACCTAAAACTATTGATAATGACGTAGGAGGACCATTGCAAGATGATGGAACATTTGCGGTATGTGACCATGACCCAGGGTATGGGAGTGTAGCTCGGAATTTAGCTATTAATATAATGGAAGCAAATGAGGAGAATAAAGCCAGTTATACCAGTGATCCGGTTTTAGTGATCGGAGTAATGGGGAGAAAAATTGGTTTTATTCCGGCTGTAGCACGGTTGGCTGATCCCAAAAGAGAAATTCCTTTATTAATAATTCTTCCCGAATCTCTATCCAAAGATGATTATCAGAGTAATTTAGAATTTATTAGCGAAAAAGTTAATGAAAAATTAAAAAAACAGGGAAGGTGTATTGTAGTTATCGGAGAAGGAGTAAATGTGGGGGATTTGGGAATACTGCGAGATAGCTTTGGACATGCTCAGTTTAGTGCTTCTGAAAAGACTGTAGAGCAGGTACTTACTAATTACCTTAACGGAATAGATAAAAAAGATGGCCAGGGAAGGGCGCAAAGTAGATTAATAGCTAAAGGAATAGCTCGCTCGGAAAGGCCGGGTACTCGTCAGAGGAGAGAGATTGCCTATGTATCTAAAATTGATAGGGATGAGGCCTATCAGGTGGGAATATATGCCGCTAAAATTGCTTTATCGGGGGAAAATGGGTTTATGTCGACCATTGTAAGAAATCCTGATTTACCTTATAAAGTAAATTATGATAAAATACTTTTAGATACTGTAGCTAATTCAGAAAGGGAATTTCCTAAAAAATGGATTGCCTCCAATAGAGTAGATGTAGCCGATGAATTTATAAATTGGGCTTTACCTTTAATCGGTGGGCCACTACCTCGATTTGCGAAATTTAAAGAGATATGTATCGCTAAAAAATGCGGAGAGTATGTACCAGTAGAGTATAGAAAATAGAATTCGTATCTTGTATCTCGTGAATCGTATCTTGCGAAGAAGAAGCAGTTCAGGAGATGGAAGCAGGGGCTCGATTCATCGAGCTCGTAAAACTATACGCTAAACGCTACCCGCTGTACGCTATAATTTAAGGAAGGAGAGAGGAAAATGGACTTACCGCAGCTTACCGAAAAACAGATAAAGGAAGATGCAGAACAACAATTAAGAAAATTTCAAAGAACAAAAGATTTTTTAATAGCCATTGATACTGATGGTTGTGTCACTGATAATATGAATGGAAAACAGATGTTAATCTTTCATCCCCAATTTATGGAGTTTTATCAGTTACGGGGGGTTGAGTCTTATTTTAGAGAAGTTGCTGAATACTACAATCTTTTTTCTATGGATAGGGGCTGTAATAGATTTATTGCCATCCAGCTTACCCTAACTGCTCTTCAGAATAGGAAAGATGTTCAACAAGTGTTACAGGAAAGGCATATAAAATTACCCAATATAAAATCCCTCAACGAATATATCGCCTATACCAAGGAGAATAAATTGGGACTAGGGAATCCGAGTTTAGAGAAATTTCTCAATCAAAATCCTAAAGATTTGGCTTTATATAAACTTTTAGGCTGGAGTGAAGCAGTAAATAGAATGTTCCCCCATATTTCTGCAAAAATTCCACCTTTTGATAAAGTCAAAAAGTGTTTAGAATTAATGACCCAATATGCGGATATATTAATTGTCTCTAAGACTCCCTATGCAGATTTAGCAAATTACTGGGTAGATCAGGGAATTGCCAAATATGTTCAGATTATCGCTGGCCAGGAAATGGGTTCAAAGGGACACCATATTGAAATAGCAAAAAAAGCAGGTAAGTATGAAGATGACCAGGTGATGATGATTGGTGATGGAGGGGGAGATTTAAAAGCAGTTAAGATAAATAAGGGACTTTTTTATCCCACTCCACCCGGTAAAGAAAAAGAAGCTTGGGAGAAATTTCCAGAAGCATTTCAAAAATTTATTAAAAGCAAATATCAAGGAGAATTTGAAGATAATCTTTTAGACATATTTGAAAAAGCGCTTCTTACTTCTCCACCCTGGCAGCAAGCGGATTATAATCATATTGTTTCTTATAAAGAAAAGCAAGAAGTAAGAAAAAGCTTATATGAAAAGTTTAACCCTCAAGGCAGGCTTCTTATTTTGTAAATAGCATTCATCTTCTGTATTTACTCTGAATCAGATCATTAACCTCTTTCATTGTTCTTTGAAAAGGTCCTTCAGCTTCCATCTTCAAACTGGTTACAGCTGCCGCCCAGATAGTTGCCTCTTGGGGAGAAGCGTTTAACCGTTTGGCAGTATAAGAGGCAATACAAGTATCTCCCCGACCACTTCTTCCTATAATTTCTTTAGGTAAGAATTTTTCTTCGTAAAAATTACCATCAGCATACACCAAAAGGCCATCGCGGTGGGTTATTACTACTTCTTGAGGGCCTAAGTCATGTATTTTCTGGGCAGCCTTACGAAGGTCAGATTCACCGAGCAACATTTCTGCTTCCACCCCGTCGGTTTTTAATATATCCAAGCGAGAAAGTATTGATTGTTTTTCTGGCCATTCCTTAGGAACTAATTTACCATTATCATTTATCCGTATAAAACTTTGCACATCAGCGGAAAGAATAGTTTTCTTTTGTGCCAGTTCCTCTATAACTTCTAAACTAATCTCATCACGCATAGATGCACCTATTACAATTGCTTTAGCTTGAATTTTTTCTACTTCAGCCGTGGTGAAGGGACCTGCTGAGCTGGTTACATATATGACTCGTTCATCAACATTGGAAGTGGGGTATTCCAGACGCAAGCAAGTAGAATAAGGTGTAATATTTACAAATACATCAACACCTAAACCCTTGAGTTTTTCTACTACCCGAAAATCTTCTTTTGCCAAATGGGTAACTGCGGCTACTTTTAATCCCATCCTTGCAGCTACATTTGAACCGTAGTTAAAAGCTCCCTCGTCAATCACTCTGGTACCTGAAGCAGATACAATCGTATCTTTGGTGTAATGTCCTATAAAGGCAATATCATAAAACTTAGCGGTATTTTCCATTTCATCATCTCCAATATAAAGTTAATAATCTAATGATTTTACTTTCTTTGTCTAGTTATTATAACAAAGAGTAAAGCGAAAAAGTAATCTCCTAAATGTTAAATTAATTTTGACCTATACGTACAAGTATGATATATTAATAGATAGGTATTTTCATTTAGGATTTATTAAATATTTCAAAGGGGGAAACTATTATGGAGAATAAAAAGGAAAAAGTAGAAAAATTTATTCAGATAGGAGAGTTAGCAAAGAAAACGAGGGTTACTCCCCGAACGATTAAACATTATGAGGATAAAGGACTTCTAAAACCTTTTAAAAAAACCCGAGGGGGTTTCAGATTGTATCAAAATGATAAAGTGAAATTAGTTGAAAGAATTAGACAATTAAAAAAAGCTGGTTTTTCCTTAAGAGAAGTGAAAGAGATGGAAGAAATAAATGGAATTGTGGAAGAAAATATTTTTGAAAAAGTAGATGATAACGAATTAAATAAGATGATTAAATTTTTACAGTCTCAATTGATAAAAACAGAAGAGAGATTAAACGAGACAATTAAAGTGAAAAAAGGATTAGAAGAGATAATAGAATTTTTAAAGAAACGAAAAAGAACATAGAAGAGTAAGAGGTAATAAAGTCGAAAAGGAAGAGGAAAAACTGAAAAAAGAATTGGCTAAATAGAGGTGATGAATAATGAAGTCTCCAGAATTTATTTCTATAGGACATGTAACTTATGATATTTATCCTGGAGAAAGATTAATTGGAGGTTCAGCGGTCTATTCTTCTCTTACCGCTTATAAACTTGGTCTATCTACTGGAATAATTACCAGTAGAGGATTAGACTTTTCTTCTGATGGTTTGTTGAAAGGAATTAATATTACCGGTTCTTTATCTTCTCATACTACTACATTTCACAATTCTTATTATCAAGGAAAAAGAAAACAGATTATTAATGAGATAGCAAATAGTATAAAAAAAGAGCAAGTTCCTCCAGGGTGGAATAAGGCAAAGATTGTGCATATTTGTCCGGTAGCTGATGAAGTTGATCAGGAAATATTTAACATTTTTAAAGATAGTTTAGTTTGTTTAACCCCGCAGGGTTTAATGAGAAGATGGGATGAGAAGGGCCAGGTTTATCCTAAGAAATGGATACCTATTTTTAAAGTTTCCTCCCAGGTAGATGTATTGATATTTAGTGAAGAAGATATTGCAGCTTTTCCCGAAATGTTGGAAGAATATAAGTCTTTAATAAATATAGTAATTCTTACCCGAGGAGCAGAAGGATCGATTTTATATTGGAAAGGTAAAAAATTTATCTTTCCAGCTTTTAAAACTGAAGAAAAAGACCCCACCGGGGCAGGAGATGTTTTTGCAGCTGCCTTTTTAGTAAAATATTATCAGACAGATGATCCTATAGAATCATCGCGTTTTGCTAATTGTGTTGCTTCTTTTGCAGTAGAGGAAAAAGGGACAGCTGGGATATCTGATTTTGACAGACTTATTAAAAGGGCTTCTT